>OGNS01001015.1_pt1 | contig 10542 bp, 8 predicted proteins | sample 1573571 | NCBI WGS metagenome assembly OGNS01 (sample SAMEA2581890, study PRJEB24529) | metagenome | biome: Human gut stool | place: China | collected 2011 | reverse complement strand
GCCTTCCAAGCTGATCACGTGGGTTCGATTCCCATCACCCGCTCTTTTATTAAGAAGAATGTTATGCATTCTTCTTTTTTTATGTTTAAGCATAAAAATAATAAAAGTACAGGATCCATCTAAACGATAAATGCACAAACATGAGTAGTTTTGTACAAATTTTGCACTGTGTACATTCTGCAGATTTGTGCTTTTTCTTTGTACATTTCTTGGACTTTTATTTTAAGAGTTGATTCGGTATGATAAATATATGGAAAGCAAAAGGAGGTAAGAACATGTCAATCGTATATAACTTAGATGTAAGATGTCATGAGATGTTGAAATATTTATTATATCAAGATGGCTATACATCGATCACACAACTTGCAGAAGAAATGAATATTTCTAAGCGTAGTGTTTATTATGATATACGCAAGATCAATGAATGGATGGAGGCACAACATCTGTCAGAATTAGTCGTTGAGCGAAAAAAGGGAATACGAATTGACGATGAACAAAAAGCAATGATTCGTGCAGGATTAAAGATGATACCATCTGAACTTGCTTATGTGTTTACACCAACAGAACGAGTAAAGATCATTATATGTTCTATTTTGCAAAGAAATAGAAATTTGTTTCTTGATGATTTTATGGATTTTTGTCAGGTGAGTAGAAATACAACGATAAGCGATGTGAAAGAGGCAGGAAGAATCATTTCTGAATATCAGCTGCAGCTGATTTACGAAAATGGAAAAGGGTATCACATTAAGGGTGATCTTGTACGAAAAAGAAGTATTTATTTTTCTTATTTTAGTTCAATTGCAGATTTTTATAAGAAAGGAATTCTTCCGTTAGACGCTCCAGAAAAAGTACAAGAATTTTTGGACAGATTAAAAGATATTGAAAACGCGTTGGATGTTCAATATGTACAAGGAACGTTATACACTATTGCAGTGTTCTTTTCAACCATTGATAATCGTACAGATGTTGTTGAATTTTCGAAAAAAGAAAAAATGGAGATTATGGATACGAAAGAGTATGAAATGGTATCTAGAAGATTTTCAGATTTAAAAGAAAGTGAACAATTATATCTGACATTACATTTACTGGGATCAAGAATGCAGAGTATACCGGTAGATTTTATGGAAGAAGAATCTGGGCAAGAATCACAATGGCTTTCCAGGATACTTGTAAAAGCTTTTTCACGAATTGCAGGAGTTGGATTCTCAAAGGAGAGAGAGTTAACAGAGGCACTGGCAGCTCATTTAAAGACATCAATGTATCGATATCGATATGGAGTACAGCTTGCGAATCCTATGTTAGATAATATAAAAAATGAGTATGGAGATCTCTTTGAACTCACAGCAAGAACCTGTAAATATTTGGAAAAAGAAATTGGATTTCCGATTCCGGAAGGTGAAATTGCGTATATAACATTACATTTTGGCGCATTTATCAGTGCAGGACAGGAAAAAGAAAACAGATTAAGAATTTTGATCGTATGTCCCAATGGAGTCAGTACTGCAAATATGATATGGGGTGAGATTCAGACACTTGTCCCAGATGCAGATGTAGTTGACGTGTGTTCATTAAGAGAATATGAGAGAGCACATGATTATAATGTAGTGATTTCGACAGTCGTAATTGAAAATGAAAAAGATCTGATTTTAGTACATCCGATTCTTACAGATAATGATCGAATGAAAGTTTTGCAAAGATGTATGAAGTATAAGCATGAAAATAATGTCAGTATTTCGAACATTACAGAAATTGCATCAAAATATATGACAAATGATAATTTACAAAAATTTAAAGAAGAATTGATTGAGCTATTTTCAAAAAATTCTCTGAAACAATATGTGGAACATAAGAAAAAACCTCAAAAGGGATTGTATGAAATATTGGAGGATCCATATATTCGCATTATAAAAGATAAGTTTAAATGGCAGGATGCGATAAAAGTTTCTGGAGAGGTATTATTAGAAAATAAATTGATCAGACAGTCTTATATAGACAGCATTATTTATAAAACAGACCAATATGGTCCCTATATGTTTATTACAAAACAGGTATTTCTTGCACATTCAGAAATTGAAGATGGAGCACAAAGCATGGGCTTATCAATGACTATTTTTAAAAAGCCTGTGGAATTTATAACATTAGATGGTAAGCAGCGATTTGCAAAAATTATTTTAATGTTATCAGCTCAGGATCAAAAATCGCACATTCGTTTATTGAATGATATAATGACAATTTTTTCAGAACAAAAAAATGAAGAAAAATTATGGGGACAGAAAGAAATTTTGGATGTTAAAAATGTATTGTATGAACTTTTACAGGAGGAAAAATGAAGCAGATATATGACATGTTGAAATTGGAGAATATAAAAATTCTTGCAGGAGTAAAAGACTGGAAAGAAGCAATTTATACAGCAGTTCAACCATTAGTAGATGGTGGATATTGTGAAGCAAGATATAGTGATGAGATCATAAAAAATACAGAAAAACTTGGACCATATTATGTGCTGTGTGAAAATGTGGCATTGATTCATGGGAGTACAGAACAAGGAGTTATCAAACGTCAGATTGCCATTACACTATTAAAAGAACCAGTAAAATTTAAAGAAGACGGATACGATGTAAGAATTCTTGTTACGTTAGCTGCAACAGATGCGGAATCGCATATGGAAGTACTACAGGCGATGTCAGAATTATTTGAAAGCAAAGAAAGTACGCAAAGAGTTTTAGATGCTTCAAATGAAAAAGAAATTTATGACTTGTTTGTTGGGGCAGTGTAGAAATTATATGGAGATACACAAGGAGGATAAAAGATGAGTTTTATTATTAATATATTATCAACACCTGCGATTTTGGTAGGTCTGATTTCATTATTTGGTTTGATTTTGCAGAAAAAACCAGTAGAAGATGTTGTAAAAGGAACAGTAAAAACAATTGTTGGATTCTTGGTACTGACAGCAGGTTCAAGTTTTTTGCAGACAGGGTCTTTAAATGATTTTGGTGTGATTTTTAATTATGCTTTTAATATGCAGGGAGTTGTGCCAAATAATGAGGCAATCGTATCGTTGGGATTAGCTGATTTTGCAAGTGATACAGCTTATATTATGTGTATTGGAATGATCGCTAATATCGTATTAGCAAGATTTTCAAGATTACATTACATTTTCTTAACAGGACATCACACATTATATATGTCAGCAATGTTAGCAATTATTTTAAATGTTGGAAATCTAACAGGTCCAATGTTATGGATTTCAGGTGGACTGATCCTTGGACTGATCATGGTAATTTCACCAGCACTTTGTCAGCCTACTATGGAAAAAATTACGGGAACAGATGAACTTGGATTTGGACATTTTGGTGGATTTGGTTATTGGTTTTCAGCACAGATCGGAAAGCTATTTAAAGATAAGAGTAAATCTACAGAAGATGTGAATTTCCCACAAAGAATTTCTTTCTTACGTGATACAACAGTAGCAATTGGTTTAACAATGACAATCTTCTTTGTTGTTGTAACATTTGTAGCAGTTGTTGTGAGAGATGGAATGAGTGACCCAACAATTTCTGCTTTCTTTAAAGGTGAAACACAAACACATTGGATTGTATGGGCTATTACAAAAGGATTAAGTTTTGCAGGTGGTGTATATATCATCTTAAGTGGGGTGCGTTTGATCATCGGTGAGATCGTTCCAGCATTCCGTGGTATTGCTGAGAAGATCGTTCCAAATGCTAAACCTGCAATTGACTGCCCGGTAGTATTCCCATATGCACCAAATGCAGTATTAATGGGATTTCTTGTATCATTCTTAGGAGGTATTGTAGGATTATTTGTTCTTGGAGGAATCAATAAGGCATTAATTCCAGTAGCGCTTATTTTACCAGGAGTTATTCCTCATTTCTTCTGTGGAGCAACAGCAGGAGTTTTTGCAAATGCAGAAGGTGGATTAAAGGGATGTCTAGTAGGATCATTTCTGCATGGATTACTAATTACATTTCTGCCAGCAATTTGTATGCCAGTTATGGGATCTTTGAACTTTGCAAACTGTACATTTTCAGATGCAGATTTTTCTATTACAGGAATTATTTTAGGAAATATTGCTCAGTTTGTAAAAGGTGGAGGATTATTTGCGGTATGTGTAGTATTATTCCTTCTGCCAATTATTTATAACGTTATTATGCCAAAGAAAAAAGAAGCTTAAAAATAAGAATTAGATTTTAGGAGGTATTTATTATGATTAAATCAATTATGTGTTGTTGTGGTTCAGGACTCGGATCAAGTATGTTAGTTCGTATGAACGTTGAAAAAACTCTGCAAAAGATTGGAGTATCAGGAGTAAGTGTAACACATTCTTCATTATCAGATGCAGCAGAAGGAGCAGCAGATTTATTTGTTGTAGGAAAAGACTTAGAAAATTTTGTAAAACAATTACCAAGAGTAGTTATTTTAGATAATATTATGGACAAAACAGAGTTAGAAAACAAATTAAGAACAGAGTTTGAAAAATAAAAGGGATTTATGAATATGGAAAAGGATAAATTAGAGGAGTTGAAGCTTTTATCAGCTAAGATTCGTAAAGACGTTTTGGAAATGTTGGAAAAACGTGGTTACGGACACATGGGCGGTTCTTTATCAATTGTAGAGTTGATGAGTGTACTTTATGGAAAGCAGCTTCGATACGATGCAAAGAATCCTGATTGGGAAGAAAGAGATATGGTTGTATTATCCAAAGGACATTCAGGCCCAGCGTGGTATAGTGTACTTGCAGAAAAAGGATTTTTTGACAGAGAATGGCTATTTACATTAAATGATGGTGGAACTAAACTTCCATCGCATCCAGATCGATTGAAAACACCAGGAGTAGATATGACAACTGGATCACTTGGTCAAGGAACATCTGCAGCGGCAGGAATTGCAACGGGATTTAAAATGAATAAAACAGATCAGTATGTATACCTGATCGTTGGAGATGGAGAATTAAATGAAGGTCAATGCTGGGAAGCATTTCAATATATTGCGCATTATAAATTAAATCATTGTGTTGTGATTATTGATGATAACAAAAAACAGTTAGATGGTACAACAAAAGAAGTAATGAATCCATTTAGTATCGAAAATAAAATGAAGGCATTTGGGTTTTATACACAGACTGTAAAAGGAAACGACGAGGAAGCAATTGATGAAGCAATCAACCGGGCCAAAAATGTAAAAGACCAGGCAGTATGTATTATTCTTGATTCCATAAAAGGAGCTGGAGTCCCATATTTTGAACAGTTGGATGCAAATCACTCCGTAAAATTTAATAATGATACGATTAAAAAAGCTACTAAGGATGCAATCAAAGAGTTAGATGAGTTCATTAAGGGAGGTGCCAGGTAAAATGTTTCAATTAGCAGAAAACAGACAGGAAGCAGGAAGAGAATTAAGAGATTGCGTTGTTGAGACATTGCAGGAACTTATGAAGGATGATGACAAAATAACAGCTCTTGAAGCTGATTTGGGTGGAGCAAGTGGATTTACCAAAATTAAAAAGACAAATCCAGAGCGTTTTATTCAGTGTGGAATTGCAGAAGCTAATATGATGGGAGTTGCAGCTGGATTATCTTTGACAGGGTTTAAACCATTTACGCATACATTTGCACCATTTGCGACAAGAAGAGTATTTGATCAGTTATTTTTATCCGGTGCATATGCAGGAAATACAATCAATGTTTATGGCTCAGATCCAGGATTTAGTGTGGCATCCAATGGTGGAACTCATACAGCGTGGGAAGATGTAGCATTGATAAGAGAAATCCCAGGAGCAGTTATCTGCGATCCAGCAGATGATGTACAAATGGAATGGATCATCAAAGAGTTTTTGAAAATGGAAGGAATCCATTATGTAAGGAGTAATCGAAAGGCTGTACGAAATGTATATAAAAAAGGTTCCTCTTTTAAAATTGGACAGGGAAATATTTTAAAAGAAGGAAAAGATATATTAATTATTGCAGCTGGGCAACTAGTTTCTGAGGCATTGGATTGTGCTGAAGAATTAGAAAAAGAAGGATATTCTGTAGAAGTTATAGATATGTTCACAATTAAGCCTTTGGATGAAAAATTATTGATCAAGGAAGCAAAAGGGAAAAGCAAAATTGTAACCATTGAAAATCATTCAATTTATGGCGGACTTGGAAGTGCGGTTTCAGAAGTGATTGCAGAAAATGGAATTTCTGTGCCAGTAAAAAGAATTGGTGTCAAAGAAAAATTTGGACAAGTAGGAACAGCAGAATTTTTACAAGAGGAATTTGGATTGACCGCTAAACAGATAAAGGAAACAATTTGTCAATTTTAAGCTGTGAAGGAGCAGAGTAAAAGTTCTGCTCCTTTTTTGTGATTGTCTCTTCGGACTAGACTCGCTTTGTTTGATAAGGTATACTGTTTAAAGAAGCAAAATCTGAAGAATCATAAAGGAGATACAAAAAATGGATTACAACAAACTGGCATTAGAAATGCACGAACAAAACAAAGGTAAGATCGCAGTACGTTCTAAAGTAACAGTAAAGACAAGAGATGACTTAAGTACAGCTTATACACCAGGAGTCGCAGAACCTTGTCGTAAGATCCGTGATAATAAAGAAGAAGTATATCGTTATACAGCAAAAGGTAATTTAGTAGCTGTCGTATCTGACGGAACAGCTGTATTAGGACTTGGAGATATCGGCCCAGAAGCAGCAATGCCTGTTATGGAAGGAAAAGCCCTTTTATTTAAAGAATTTGCAGATATTGATGCATTCCCAATCTGTCTTGATACAAAAGATACAGAAGAGATCATCAAAACAGTCAAGAATATCGCACCATGTTTCGGTGGTATCAATTTAGAAGATATTTCCGCACCAAGATGTTTTGAGATTGAAAAACGTTTAAAAGAAGAATTAGATATTCCAGTATTCCATGATGATCAACATGGAACAGCCATCCTTTTAGCCGCAGGATTATTAAATGCCTTAAAATTTGTCGGAAAGAAAATGGAAGATGCAAACATTGTGATCAATGGAGCAGGATCTGCTGGAATCTCTATCTGTAAACTATTATTACAGTTTGGCGCAGGAAATGTTGTCTTAGTTGACCAGAAAGGTGCATTATGTCCAGGAGAAGACTGGATGAATCCAGCACAGAAAGATATGGCAGAGATCACAAACAAAGAGAAACAGACTGGAACATTAACAGAGATCATCAAAGATAAAGACGTATTTATCGGAGTTTCTGCACCAAATATCGTGACAGCCGAAATGGTATCTACTATGGCAGACGATGCGATTATTTTTGCCATGGCAAATCCAACACCAGAGATCATGCCAGATGAAGCGAAGAAAGGTGGAGCAAGAGTTATCGCAACAGGAAGATCCGATTTCCCTAATCAGATCAATAACGTATTAGTATTCCCAGGAATCTTCAGAGGAGCTCTGGATGCAAGAGCTGGACAGATCACAGAAGAGATGAAGATGGCAGCAGCAAGAGCGATCGCAAGTATCATCAGTGATGATGAGTTAAATGAAGAGTATATCATTCCAGGTGCATTTGATGAAAGAGTCTGCAAAGCAGTAGCCAAAGCTGTTGCAGAAGAAAGCCAGAAATAAATGATAGAATTAAATTAAGTACAAGAGCACTTCTGTTCAAGAAGTATGTTTTATGATATACTATATTGAGTTGTGAGAAAATTTTAGGAGATTTTAGGAGAATTCATTCAATGAAAACAAGCGGAATATTATTGCCAATTTTTAGTTTACCATCAGATTACGGAATTGGATGCTTTTCAAAGGAAGCATACAAATTTGTAGATTTTTTAGAAGAAGCAGGCCAGAAGTACTGGCAGATCCTTCCATTAGGAACGATCGGTGCGGGAAATTCTCCTTATCTTTCGTTTTCAAGTTTTGCAGGAAGTGCATATTATATCGACTTAGAACAGTTACTGGAAGAAGGACTTCTTAAGAAAAAAGAACTCGAATCAATTAAGGAAGAAAACAAGGGCAAAGTTGACTATGAGAAAATCAGAGAAGATCACAGAAAGCTTTTAAGAAAAGCTTATTTCAGATTTCATCCAGATGAAGATTATAAGAAATTTATCAAAGACAATGAATACTGGATCGGGGAATATGCAGAATATATGAGCGAGAAGAAAAGTAAATTCCCAGAAAGTTATTTCTGCTTCTGCCAGTATTATTTCCATAAACAGTGGCTTGCGCTGAAGAAATATGCGAATGACAAAGGAATTCAGATCGTAGGAGATCTTCCATTTTATGTAGCCTTAGATGGAACAGCATTTACATACCACAAAGAATTATTTAAAGTCGATGAAGAAGGAAAGGCAACGGTTGTAGGTGGATGTCCTCCAGATGCATTTGCAGAAGATGGACAGGTATGGTCCAATCCTGTATATGACTGGGAATATCATAAGAAAACAGATTACGAATGGTGGATGAAACGTTTACGTCATAATTTTATGTTATATGATATTTTAAGATTAGACCATTTCAGAGGATTCGATGAATACTTTGAGATTCCAGCAGAAGACGAGACAGCTGTTAATGGAGAATGGGTCAAAGGTCCAGGAATGGATTTCTTTGAAGCAATGAAGAAAGAACTTGGTGAGAAGAAAGTTATCGCAGAGAACTTAGGATTCTTAACAGACAGCGTGCATAAACTTCTAGATGATACAGGATTCCCAGGAATGAATGTTCTGGAATTTGCATTTGGAGCATATGATGACAGCATCTATCTTCCACATAAATACAAAGAAAATAGTGTTGTATACACAGGAACACATGACAATGATACGGTTGTTGGATGGTACGAAACATTATCAGAAGATGATAAGAAATTCTTAGAGCATTATTTAAAATACAGTACGATCGAGAGAACAGGAACTGTACATTTAGACTTGATTTCTCTTGCATTAGAGAGTCGAAGCGATATGGTGATCATCCCACTTCAGGATTATCTTGGATTAGGAAATGAAGCAAGGATCAACACACCATCTACGGTAGGTGGTAACTGGGAGTGGAGAGTGAAAGAAGAGCAGTTAACAGATGAGTTAAAAGAACTGATCAGAACACTGACAATAAAATATCGTACAGTTGCAGAAGAGAATGCGAAGAAAGCAGCCGAAGAAGCACAGCAATAGAAGAAATTGATAGAAGAAAAAGGATGAAAGAATTTGGGAAATCTTTCATCCTTTTTTGCATAGAAATAAAGAAATATGCGTATAAAATAATTGATATTAGATTGTATGGAATATGATGTACCATATAAAGCAATAAAATTAGCTTGACGACACAAAATCATAGTGCTACAATTTAGTACATAAAAGCATTGAAGTTTTAAAGTTCAGAAGTTTAAAGCCAAGGAATGCAATCGGGAACGATATTAAGGAGGAGAAAAATATGAGATTAAAGAAAGTCATGGCAACAGGATTAGTTGCTGCATTAGCATTATCCACAATGGTTGGTTGCTCAAGCAAGAAAGACAGTTCAGACCAGAAGAAGATCGGAGTCGTTCAGTTAGTAGAACATGATGCTTTAGATGCATCTTACAAAGGGTTTAAGGATGGTCTTGAGAAAGCTGGATATAAAGACGGAGACAAGATCAAGATTGAATATAAGAACGCACAGAATGAACAGTCAAATTGCCAGACAATTGCCAAACAATTTGTTACAGATAAGTGCGATCTTGTATTAGCGATCGCAACACCAGCAGCACAGGCAATGGCCAATGAATCAAAAGATATTCCGATTTTAGTAACAGCTGTTACAGATCCAGCCGATGCCAAACTGGTGAAATCAAATAAAAAACCAGGAACAAACGTATCTGGAACATCAGATTTAACACCAGTAGCAAAACAGATGAATCTATTAAAAGAATTAATTCCAAATGCAAAGAAAGTTGCAATGTTATATTGTTCTGCAGAAGCAAACTCCAAATTCCAGGTAGGACTTGCGAAGAAAGAAGCAAAGAAATTAGGATTAACAACAGTCGATGCAACGGTATCAGAATCCAGTGAGATCCGTCAGGTTGTAGAATCCTTAAAAGGTAAAGTTGATGCAATCTATTCACCAACAGACAACATGATCGCAGCAGGAATCAATACAGTATCCATGGTAGCAAATGAAGCTAAGATTCCATTTATCGTAGCTGAAGAAGGAATGTGTACAGGTGGAGGACTTGCAACATACGGAGTTAACTACTACAAGTTAGGACAGCAGACAGCAAAGCAGGCAGTAAAGATCTTAGAAGGAAAAGCTGAACCAAAAGATATGCCAATTGAATATCAGGAAAATGCGGATCTGATCATCAATAAAGACACAGTAAAGACATTAGGAATTAAGATTCCAGAGAAGTTAAAAAAAGAAGCTAAGATGGTAACAACACAGAAAAAGAATAATAAATAAGATTTTCTTGCATGTAAGATTACAAGAAGATCAGGAAGTGTCTTCCGATTTGCGGGAGGCACTTCTGTGCATTTAGAAAAGAGGTAGAAAATGGCATTAATTACAAATCTTTATAGTGCAT
>OGNS01001008.1_pt1 | contig 10672 bp, 7 predicted proteins | sample 1573571 | NCBI WGS metagenome assembly OGNS01 (sample SAMEA2581890, study PRJEB24529) | metagenome | biome: Human gut stool | place: China | collected 2011 | reverse complement strand
TAGCATCTAAAATTTGGTCTGTTCCTATTTTTGCTATATCATTTTTTAAATCAGAAACAGTATCTATTGTACTTTGTCTTTTATAGATAAAACCTACTATTGGAGCAAGAACATAAACATCTATATTTCTTTCAAAAACATTTAATTTCCCTTCCATTCCAAACTCATTTTTTAACTCTTTTACAAAAGTAGCATGTTTTCCTCTAAAAGTATATTCTCTATCAAACATTTTTTCACCTTCTATTTTAATTCTGTATTATAGTCATTTAATTTTTCTAAGTTATATATTTTTCCTATTTTTTTAACTAAATTTTCTTTAGCTAAATCTCCATCTGTATCTTTTATAAAGATTATTATCTGTTCAGCTATTTCTGGTAAAATTTCACAAACTTTTTTTATTCTATGCTTGTCAAAAGCTGATAAAGGTGCGTCCATTACTAAAGGATACGGCTCAGATACTAATTCTTTATTTTCATTATTTTGATACTCTCTTGCTAACTTTATTATTCCACAAATAAAAGCAAAAATAATAGATATACTTTGAGCTGTTGATGTTTCTGTTTCAGAGTTATTTATATGTACTTTAATTCCATAATTTTTATCTATTTCTAGTGTTATAGCTCCTTCATACATAAGTTTAAAAATATTATTTATTTCTCTTTCTAAACTATTTCTAATATTTTCTTCCCTATCATCTAACTTGGCTTTTAAAATATTATAAGCTTCTATTGCATAAGATTTATATATTTCAATTTTTCTATTTTCTTTATTTGCTAAATTAGTTTTAGTTATTAGATTTTCACATCTTTTAGCATCAATACTTTTTGATCCACGCTTTTCTATTAATCTTATTTTTTCTTCAGCTAAACTATTTAAATTAACTTGTAGATTATTTCTATCTCTTACTAAATTTGCTAATATTTTACTAATATCATTGTCTATTATTTTTCTATCTATACTATGCAATGTATCCTTTGTAGCTGATATTTGATCTTCTAGCTCATAAATATCCCTATCTCTTTCAACGACTTTTTCATATAAATTATTTTTGACTTTTAATTTTTCTTTAGATTTTTCAACAAACTCTGCTATAATTGTTCCTAGTGATTTTGGTGGTAAGTATTCTAATAATTTTATTAAGTTTAAATACTCTTCACTATCCTCTAATATTTCATGTCCACAAATACATTTTTTGTGTTCTAATATATAATTTATCAATTTAGAATTTAATTCTGGAATTGATTTTTCTTCATATTTAAATTCTTTTAATTCATTTAATACGTCTTTTATTAGTTTTTTTAAGATAAATAAATATGTATTATCATTTATATCTTTTAAAACTTCTTGAATTTTTTTATTTTTTTTCATTTCTAAATCCAAAGCTTTTTTTTCATATTTTTCCCTTTTTTCTTGGAGAATTTTTGTTTCTTCATGCTCTTTCAATTTTAAGTTTATTTCTTTTATAGTCTGAGTTGCTCTTTCTTCTTCATCATTTATCTCATTTAATCTTATTTCAATTTTTTGTAATTCATCTTTTAATTTAAAAAATTTTTCTGAATACTCCCTTACTTTTTGATTGCTACTTTCATTATAACTAGCCTCATAAACTCCTACTACACTACGTTTATAGTTTGGATTTAAATGGTCTAAAGCTGAAATAATTACTGATAATCCTAATAAACCTCTTACAGCATTTGCAAATTCGTAACTCTTTCTTCCATCCTGTACCTCTTTACTCATTTTTTCTATACGTTCACCATCAAAGAAAAAATATTTTGCCATCTCTTTTGGCAAAATTTTATTAAGTTCTCTTTCCCACTCTGAAACATTTTTTATAATTCCATCTTTAGTTTTAGTTAAAATTTTTATTTCAGCATTGTCATATCCTATATTACCATTCGCTTTTTTATTATAATTTTGTGTTCTAATAATTTCATATGGACTTTCATTATGTTCCAAACCAATTTTTACAACAACACTTACTCCATAATTTATTTTTAAATTTTCCTCAACTTCTTTATTTAATACTTTTTTTATTTTAAAACTTGTCTCCCCATATAAACACCACGAGAAAGCTTGAGCTAATGTGGTCTTTCCTGTTCCATTATTTCCCATTACAATGGTAACATTTTTTGAGGTATCTGTTGAAAATTCTAATCTTAAATCTTTAAATTGTCTAAAATTCTTTAATTCTATATATTTAATTTTCATTATTCCACCTCAACTCTCTCTTCTATTATCTCTTTTATTTTATTTACTATCTTGGGGTCAGTTAAATCCTTTGTTTTTAAATTTTCTCTCTCTAAATTAATAATTGCTTTTATAATACCATTAAGTATTTCTTCATCTATCTTAATCACACTCTCCATACTCCTCTTCCTCCTCAAAATAAGTTATATTATCTTTATATGAATCTTTTATTTCATAAATCAATTTTCTAGTAGTAGCTGGATTCATTGCCAAGCTACAAAACTCTTCCATTCTCAAAATCTCTTTTTTAACTAGTGATATCTCCAATTTTAATTGTTCTAAAGTAAGATATTGTACAGCCTCTAGCTTTCTTGGCAAAGTTATAAAGTCATAAATTTCAGCAAAATCTTTCTCCATATCTTTGGATTTTCTTAAAACTCTTCCTCTTCTCTGAATATACTCTTTAGGATTAGTGGTACTTGCTAATATAAAGGCTGTTTTGATATTTGGGATATTCACTCCCTCATCAAGACACTTTATAGCTACAAGAGCTTGTATCTCTCTTTTTTCAAAGCTCTCTTTTATCACTTTTCTCTCTTCTATACTCTCTTCAGAGGTAAACTTTGCCACCCTCATATCTAGCTCATTTCCTAGTATCTTTGTTACAGCTGTTATCTGTCTCAAATCTTTCTCATCAGTACTAGTTCTATCTCTACTCTCATCTAAAACATTGGTAGCTCCACAATATACCAAGGTAAAATCCTCATCTCTATATGGAGTTATTACCTCTTTTAATTTAGAGAGCTTATTCTGTGCTCCAGCTATTATTCTAGCCCTTTGTATTGCTAGTATCTCTCCATACTCTGTAAGCTTTTTTCTTCCTCTATCATCTTGAATTATCTGTTGACAGATTTCATAAGTAAGGTTATTATAATCTACTAACTCATCTTCTGTGAGATAGACTAAGATAGGATAGTATTTATACGGTGTAAGCTTCCCATCTTTTATAGCTCTTTCTAGGGTGTACTCTATTACCTTTTCTCCAAAAAAATCATACAGTTTCTCTGTTCCTACCTCATCATTATGTCTATCTAAAGTAGCTGAAAGTCCCAATCTATACTCATATCCATCGTGCAGAGTTTTCATCAGCCTTGGAGAGCCAAAATTATGTGCTTCATCTACTAATAGTAGCTTCTTACATCTACTGATATCTATCATATCCTGTACAAAATTAGATGAAAAAGTGGCATTAGTACAGATAAAGCAGAGGAATTTTTTTGAGCTAAGCCCTATATTTTGTCCTCTTATCCCTCTACTCAATCTCTCTTTCCAATCCTTTTGAGAAGATGAGCTATAACCTATAATAGGTTTGATATTAAATCTTTTTATATCCTCTACCCACTGTTCTACTAAATGTTGATATGGACACACTATTATTACAAAGAGGTTATTATCCAAATCTTTAGATAACTCACACACAGCTCCTAGTCCTGTCAAGGTTTTCCCCGAACCTGTTGCCATATCAAATATTCCTCTATACCCTTTTTCTTTCCAATTTTTTATAGCTTCTAGCTGATAATCATAGAGCTTTATATCCTCTGGAATAGCAGGAAAATTATCTTGCACTTTATCATCTTTTTCAGCTACTTTTTCTACTATCTTCTCTTTTTTATCATAGTATCTATTTAAAAACTCCTGCCTCAACTCTGGAAATTCAAATATCCTTATACTTTTTTCCTCATTTCTCCAGATATTATCAAAAACACTATTTTTTCTCTCTGCTCTTTTACCTTCCCAAGAAACAAAAATATCTATTGTTTCATAATTAAGTTTCATAGCTGTAAGGCTCTCATTCATTGAGCCAGAAAAAGCTACTTTATTCCCTTCTATATCCTCAAATATTCCCATTTTCTCGTGATACATTCCCACATTGGAATCATTCTCCATAAAAGCTATCTTTATATCTAAAATATTTTCAGCTATTAGTGAAGCTAAGAGGCTTAATCTCTTTCTCTCTATATCATCTTTAGGATTATTTAACTGATACAAAATATTTTCCTTAATTACCTCATCTCTCAATCTATATCCCAACTCTATATCTTCTATATCTTTTTCTGAAAGCTTTGGAGAAGCTATTAATTTGATTTTTCCTCCATTTTGAGCGAAGACTTTTATCCCACTTACTATTTCAGAAAGGGAGCTAGAGGAAAAAAATCCCACAGCTCTTTTATAGCTAATACTCTCTTTTAAAAGTGGAATATAGAACTCATTAACAATATCATCTTGTGTAGAACGGTACTCCTCTTCAATTTTTAAATCCCTTAAACTCATACTATCACCCTAAGAATTTTCCTCAATATATCTCAAAGCACTATCTAATCTCTCCAAATCCTCATCACTAGTAAAATACCCTATACTAAATCTCACAGTTCCAGCTGGAAAGGTATCAAAAAATTTATGAGCTAATGGAGAGCAGTGTAGTCCTGTTCTTACAGCTATATCCATATCACTTAGTACCTGCCCAATCTCATCAGCAGAATACCCTTTAAATCTACAAGAGATTACCCCTACCTGTTTTTCTCTCTCCCTGTATCCTATTATCTCTATATTGGAGTAAGAGGATAGTATCTTTACAAGCTTAGAAAAAATCTCTCTCTCTTTATTATGAATATTCTCAATCCCAATTTTCTCTATCCACTTAAGAGCAGAATTTAGTCCAGATATAGCTAGGATATTATGACTTCCAGCCTCATATCTCTCTGGGAAACTCTCTGGCATATCTTGATTAGCAGAGTCTACTCCTGTTCCCCCATAGATTAGTGGCTCTATCTTCATATCCCTTTTAAGAATAACTCCAGATACTCCCAATGGACCATACAAAGTCTTATGTCCAGCAAAAATTACAGCATCTATATTTTCATTTCCCACATTCAAATCTATAAGTCCTGCTGTCTGGCACATATCCACTATATTTATAGCTCCATATTTTTTACTCATCTTACTTATCTCTTCCACAGGAGCTAGTATTCCAAAGACATTGCTACAATGGCTCATTACCACAACATCTGGATTTACTTTGTCAAACTTCTCTTCAATCTTTTCTAATTGATAATCTAAACTCTCCCTATCAAAGTCTAAAATCTCAATATTTAATCTATATCTTTTTTGTAACTGATGTAGAGTTCTAGTTACAGAGTTATGCTCAAAGGGGGATATATAGATACTCATTCCATCTCTCCACTCTATCCCACTCAGTAAAAGGTTTATCCCCTCAGTAGCTGTGGCTGTAAATATTACCCCCTTATTTTTACAGTGTAACAACTCCTGCAGTAATCTCCTTGTTTCATCTACTAAAGCACTAGCTTTTGAAGCTAATCTATGCTGTCCTCTTCCTACATTTACCCCATTCTCCCTATAAAATCTATCCATAAAAGTATAGACCTCTTCAGGCTTTGGAAATGTAGTGGCTGAATTATCAAAATAGGCTACTTTCATACTCTTCCCCCTAACAGTAATTTTTTAGGATATCCATCAAAATCTGTCTTATCTCCTGTTCACTGATAGATTCTCCCATCTCATCTATTGAACTTAACAAGTCATTGTATAGCAGTGTAGCTCTTCTACTGCACTCTATCTTCTCAAAACTTCTAATTTGCTCCTTTCCCTCTTCATTTACAAAGGAAATCTTATATGAGTTACTTTCACTTTGACTTTCACTAGATAGATTTTTATCAAACTCCTCTACTGATAGCTTTATATTTTTTAGCTCCTCTAAAAATCTCTCTATTGTATTTCTATTCCAATCCTCTATTCTAAGTGAGCTTATCACTCTAGCTAACTTCTCTACAAAAAGTTTCTCATTGTTTCCACTCTCTCTTATTAGCTCTAGCACTCTATTTTCATTTTTATTGAATATATGCTCCCTAGTCTTGCTATTTAAGCTCTCTTCCCAATCTTTGAGAGTAGAGATTACTCCTATCTCCTCTGTTCCCCCAAAGATACCTCTTATATCTTCAAGGAGTTTTTCCTCTAGGCTCTCTAATAGGTTTTCATAGTACCCCTTGCACTCTCTTATCTTCTCTACCACTTCAATATTAAAATTTCTGTATCCAAAAATTCTAAAAAGTTTTTCAAAGATATACTCCCTTGGATTTTCTATCTCCATTCTCAGACTGCTCAAAAACTCTCTTTTCTCCTTAGGGATATCCTCATAATTTAAGCTACCTATATATTTTACAGTTGATTCCTTACTGAATTTTGGAAGAGATAGATACCACTGTTTCATAGTGATTACCTGATGTTTAAAGCTATTTATCTCTGCTCTCTCTCCCATCTGATACTCTGCAAATAAATCTGATAATCTCTCTACATACTCCTCTTTTTCACTATTTAGGCTCTCTAAATAGACAGAGTACTCCTCAGGTTTCTCATTTATATTATTCAGTAACTCAGCATCTATTTTCTCCTCTCCTCTTTCACTTTTTACTATTAGAGATTTCTTGTATCTGTGAATGATTAGAGCTAGGTATATAGGTATTACCCCTCTTTTTAGTCCAATGCTGTTTTCTGGAAGAAGTAGTTTATCATACAGCTCCTTAAAGCTTTTCCACTGTGTTGCACTCTCTTTGGCTATAAAGTTATCTATTATTTTTAGGACATCTCTTAGCTTTTTATCCTCTATATCCAGATTGATATTCATTTGATTATAGAGATTTTTAGTCAGAATACCATTATTTATTAGAAGTCCCCTAGTTATACTTACATCTTGTCCTGTTCCCTTTAGTCCTAGATTTTCCTCTAAGGTGTTCTCTAAAAGTTTTCCTACTATCCTATCTCTACTACCTATTGTCTGCCTTGAAAGGATATTCTTATTGATAGTTTCATTGTTTATTATTGGAGTTTTGTAGTATATTCCCTCACAGATTTTAGAAAGAAGATTAGATAGATGAGCCTTTCTATACACTCTCTTTCTCTCCCCTAAGTAGAAATAGTTTACTACATCTCTCTCTGGTCTTAAAAATGACTCCACATAGTTGAATATAATTTCCTGTAAATCATTGGCTATCAACTCATACTCATCTTTTAAAACTCTATCATCTTCAGCTAATTTTTTTAGCTCCTCTACACATCTATATCTATATAGATATTGGCTCATATTTCTATATCTTTTAGGGACTACAAAAACCATCTGCTTTTTATCTTTTATTTCACTTAGAGTTTTATTTAGAGTTTCTATATCCTCTTGAGAAGCTGGAATTACTCCAAAAACTACCCCATCACTGTTTTTATCCTTTATCTCTAGGTATCTGTTGCTGTATATATCTCCACTTTTGATAAATACAAAGTCAAAATATCTCACTATATCATTTTCATCATTGTATCTAGTAGGATATATATAGTTATTGAAGTCTAAACTGTTTAGTAACTCCAATGAAGATATCTTGTTTAAGTGTTTCTCCTTATATTTTAATATCTCATTTTCAATATCTACTCCACTGCTCTCTTTTATCTTGAGATAGTTATTACTTAATTTTAAGTAAACTATGCACTCCTCTTTTTCTAGCCTTTTCAAGCTTTCTATAATAGTATCTGTTGAGTATTCACTTTTAAATATCTCAATAATAGTATCCTGTGTAGGAGCTACCCTTTCAAACTGCTCTATAAAATAGATAAGAGCTATTGTCTTTAGGATTTTACTCTCTAGAGAATCAGTTTCTACTTTTAACAGTACAGTTTTTAAAAGCTTATAATTCTTATAAATATCGCTGTTGTAGTTCTCTTTTTTTAGTAGAGAATCAAAGTAATCAAAGATATAGTCTGGAGTTAAGAGTTTAAACTGATTTTCATCATTTCTTTTCAAATAGTCATTGAGAGTATATTTTTGCTCTGCTGAAAGAAATGTAAAAAGTGTTCTCTCATTTTGTGCTATCTTCTCTGAAATCCTTGGTAAGATAAAGACAGATAGTGGGTGTAGAGGATAACACTCTCTTATTACCTTTCCTATATCACTCTCTTTATCACTTAGCCCCTCTCTTATGAGATGATTTTTTTCTAGTGCTTTAAAGTTTTTCTCAAACCTCTTTTGAAATTTTTTCCAATACTCCTCATCTTTTTTTATCACTTGGGATATTATCTCGTACATCTGTTCAAAATTATCTTGCAGTCCTATCTCTAAAAATCTTCCAGACACACCTCTCCAAGCATCTATCTTCTCCTTTGAAAGTCCCCTTGAAAGATAGTTAGATAGCTCCTTATGGCTAATTAATAGGAGATGAAGTTGTAGGTTTCCACTTCTATTACACTTCTCTGCAAAATCTTGTAGAAGTTTTATCTCATTTAGTTCTGTATTTTCTATACTTCCCTCTAAATATTTACTAAACTCATCATAGACTACATATACTCCTGAATACCCTCTACTTTTCAAGTTTCTAGCTACTTTTTCATATAGCTCCACTATATCAGCACTTACAAAGGGGTTAAATTGGCTTCCAGAAGTGAGCTCTGGATAGATTTTTTCAAATTTTTTATAGGCTTCCACATCATACTCTTTTATCTTTAAGATAAAATCTCTAATTGGAATTTCTAATCTATCTTTTAACCTATTATAAGTATCTGGGTATTTTTCCTCCCAGATTTTTATAGTATTTAGCACAGAGAGATAGTTAGTATCTGGCATCAAATCCTCTAATCCCTCATTTTTTAGAGTTTGTTGTAATCCCAACAAAAAACCTTGACTCAATGTAACCCCACTTCCAGTGATAACTATTGGCAATATCTTTTTATCACTCTCTAGGTAGGAGTTTACAAAGTCATACATATTCTCACTGTACTCTTTTATTCTTACTAAAATTTTAGTAAATAAATCTCTATTTTTTTTGAAAAGAAGAGATAGAGCTACTAAAACTATATGAGATTTTCCCCTTCCATATGCTCCTACCAACATCTTGGCTCTCTGTGTACAGTTAGCATCTATACTTAGAAATAGCTCTTCTAACAATCTTATAGCTGAGATAGTGGGGATAAAATTCTCTATCTTCCTATCGTCATTCAAATCAAAAGCTATATTTATTGAGGTCTGAAAATCTTTTACAATATCTATATTCTTTCCCATTTTACTCTCCAAGTTCTAATTATTTATTGAGTTATAATACTCTTTTATAGCAGTAAGATAGTCTATATCTTTCTCTACTCTTATTACATCTAGTCCAGCTGTTCTTACCACCTTTATATATTCCAATCTTTCAAGGTTATACAAAATCTTTACAAGACTCTCCATATCTAAGTTAAATAGCTTCCCTAGATTCTTTTCCTCAGTGAGAAGAGAGGATATCTTTATCTCCTTTTTCTCTGGATTTTCCCTTAGAATAATTGCTAAGGCTATTAAGGAATCTAGCTTTTCAAAGGAAATCATTGCCTTTTTATAGATTTTTTCCTTTCTATTCAATACCTCCACTAAACTTAGCTCCCCCAATGGACAATCTATATTGTTCTCTGGATTCTCCTTTCCAGCTGAGAGTTTTGCCTTTGGAATATATGTATTTAAAATACAGCTATAATCATCTTCTAAGGCTCTATCTGAGCTCTCCTCTCCATTTGCTCTTATATAGTTTTTCAACTGAGTTATAAAGTCATCTTTTGTAAACTCCACATTTCTAAATACATTGAAGAAAAAATACCACGACGTTGCACTCTCCTTACTAGTGGCTAAAAAATAGTGCAATAGTGCTAAAGTCCCTAGCTCTTCATTGTATGGGTCATTTTCATAGATTATCTTTCCCACCTCTGTAAGCTCTTGAAATTTTTTCCCAGCCATCTTTTCATTGGTAAGCCCCACTACCTGCAACCAATATCTCAAAGATTTGACCATATTTGTCCCTATCCCTAAAATATCTGTGGGATTTCCATTTACCCCCATAAAAACATAGGGGTCTTTTACTACATTTCTCATTCCCTTATTGAGCCAACCTTTTCTTATAAAAAAAGTTTCGTGCCCTTTAAATTTCATCTTACTCATCTTCTATTCTCCAAATTATTTTATCTATTCTCATAAGTGTTTTTTAGCGTTCGATTTCGCTAACTTGCTCTATTTATTCTTTTCAATCTCCGTGATTCTTGGAGTTTTCTCTCTCTAAGCTTTGGTTTTTAAATATCTATCCATCAAGCAACCACCTACTAAATATTTAGGAGTTACACACATCTTACATCTTTTACATTTGCTATCACTTATATGGTACTCGTCATATTTTATAGTTATTGCTCCAAATTTACATAGGGATTCACACTTTAGGCATTTTCTACAAGCATTAAATTTCTTTATCTGATAAGCTATCATTCTCTGAATATCTTCGTGTTTTTCTATATTCATAGTCTTTATTTTTACTGAATACTCATACCCCTTCTGTACAAAAGGTTGAATAGATATTATAGGTATATTTGTCTTTATATCTACAATTATTTTTCTTCCTCCTTAAACCAGGAAGCA
>OGNS01001001.1_pt1 | contig 10753 bp, 9 predicted proteins | sample 1573571 | NCBI WGS metagenome assembly OGNS01 (sample SAMEA2581890, study PRJEB24529) | metagenome | biome: Human gut stool | place: China | collected 2011 | reverse complement strand
TTTTAATCATCAGTATTCTGATGTGCTTTATCTTTAACCCGCTGATCGGACTGATCAATACCGGACTCAGCAATGGACTGACCGCAATCTCCGATGCAGGATATATTACCGTACTTGGTCTGATCCTGGGAGCGATGATGGCCATTGATATGGGTGGCCCAATCAACAAAGCCGCTTATGTATTTGGTACCGGCGTACTGGCAACTGCAAGCCAGATGCTTGAAAAAGGCGCACAGCCAGGTGATCCGGCGGTTCAGGCATGCTACATTGCCATGGCTGCAATCATGGTTGGTGGTATGGTTCCTCCAATCGGAATCGCACTTGCCACGACATTTGCAAAAAACAGATTTACAGAGAGTGAAAAACAGACGACTGTTACCAACTATATTATGGGACTGTCATTTATTACAGAGGGAGCAATCCCATTTGCGGCATCTGATCCTCTGCGCATTATTCCACCGTCAATCGTTGGTTCGGCAGTGGCCGGAGCGGTCTCAATGGCGTTTGGATGTGGTTCAAGAGCACCGCATGGAGGTATCTTTGTAGTTGGTATTATGGACAATGCACCGATGTTCCTCGCAGCAATAGCGATAGGTGCTGTCGTGACGATGTTTGGAATTATTCTGTTAAAAAAACCAATTACTATTGAAAAATAGTGAAAAATATTAGATAATAGGGAAAGGTAAATCCTAATATTTACAGAAAAGAAAAGGAGATTAATCATGAAAGAATTTAGTTATGTAATTACAGATAGTGAAGGAATCCACGCAAGACCAGCAGGATTATTAGTAAAAGAAGCTGCAAAATTCCAATCAGATATTAAACTGAAAAAGGGAGAAAAAGAAGCAGATGCAAAAAGAATCTTTGGTGTAATGGGATTGGCTGTAAAATGCGGTGAAGAGATCGTAATGACAGCAGAGGGTGCTGACGAAGCAGAAGCAATCGCAGCAATCGAGACATTTTTAAAAGAAAACTTATAAGAAAAATAATGTTGAGGAAGGTTAAGCTATGATTACATTAACTGGCAAAAGTGTATTTGGCGGTGTATCAATCGGTAAGATTGCCTTTTATAAAAGAAATGAACAGCAGATCAAAAGATGGCATGTGGATGATACAGAAAGCGAAGTAAAACGTTTTGAAGATGCAAAGGCAAAGGCGGTTGCAGAACTTCAGGAATTGTATCAGAAGGCGATGTCAGACGTCGGTGAGACGAATGCGATGATCTTTGAGATTCATCAGATGATGCTGGAAGATTTGGATTACATTGAATCTATTATCAATATTATCACTGCACAACAGGTGAATGCAGAATATGCGGTGGGAACGACAGCTGACAATTTCGCAGCGATGTTTTCCGCAATGGATGATGCATATATGCAGGGACGTGCTGCGGATGTAAAAGACGTTTCTGAGCGTATTTTGAACATTTTGTCCGGAGCAGAAAAAGTTGCATTTGCGACAGATGAACCTGTCATTGTTGCGGCAGATGATCTTGTTCCAAGTGAGACAGTCCAGCTTGATAAAGAAAAAGTATTGGGCTTTGCTACGATGTATGGTTCTTCGAACTCACATACAGCAATTTTGGCAAGAACAATGAATATCCCGGCAATCATCGGTTTGGGCGAAGAGTTGAAACCGGAATATGATGGTAAATTTGCTGTCATCGACGGGTTTGACGGAAAGATTTATATCGATCCAGATGAAGAGACACTCGCTGCGATGAAGAAAAAGCAGGCTGAGGATATAGAAAGAAAGAAACTGTTGGAACAGTTAAAAGGCAAAGAGAATGTCACATTGAGCGGTCAGCACATCAATATCTATGCCAACATCGGCAATAGCTCAGATGTGGGAGCTGTTTTGAAAAATGATGCAGGCGGAATCGGCCTTTTCAGAAGCGAATTCCTGTATTTGGAGAATGAGACATTCCCGACAGAAGAGCAGCAGTTTGCAGTATACAAGCAGGTTGCAGAAAACATGGCAGGGAAAAAAGTGATCATCCGTACACTGGATATCGGAGCTGATAAACAGGTGGATTATTTCGAACTGGACAAAGAAGAGAATCCGGCACTTGGATATCGTGCGATCCGTATTTGTCTGACAAGACCGGAAATCTTTAAGACACAGCTTCGTGCACTTTACAGAGCTGCATTTTACGGAAATATTTCGATCATGTTCCCAATGATCATTTCTGTTTCAGAGATTCATAAGATCAAAGAGATGATCAAAGAAGTGAAAGCAGAGTTGAAAGAACAGGGAATCCCATATAAAGAAGATGTGGAGCTTGGTGTGATGATCGAGACTCCGGCCTCTGTTATGATCAGCCGTGAACTGGCAAAGGAAGTTGACTTCTTCAGTGTGGGAACGAATGACCTGACACAGTACACTCTGGCGATCGACCGTCAGAATTCAAAACTGGACGAGTTCTATGATCCGCATCATCCGGCAGTGCTGGCGATGATCCGCATGGCTGCAGAGAATGCACATGCAGAAGGAAAATGGATCGGCATTTGCGGAGAACTTGGCGCAGATCTGGAATTGACAGAAGAATTCCTGAAGATGGGACTGGATGAACTTTCTGTTTCTCCATCGATGGTTCTTCCGCTGAGAAAGAAAATCCGCGATTGTGAATAATCAGATACAAAAAAGGACATTGTCTGAAAAGACAGTGTTCTTTTTTGTGTTGGTAATTTCTTAAAAAAGAACTTGCAAACATATGTTCTGAATGCTATAATACAAAAAAGAACATATGTTCTGAAAGGAGCGGAAATATGGCGGAGATTATTCAGGAAAAAATGTCAATCTATGAAAAACTTCAGATTCTGACTGATGCGGCAAAGTATGATGTGGCGTGCACCTCCAGCGGCGTAGAAAGGAAAGGTGATGGCACAGGTATAGGCAATTGCAGCAAGGCGGGAATCTGTCACAGCTTTTCTACGGATGGAAGGTGTATTTCACTTCTGAAGATTTTATTTACGAATGAGTGTATTTATGACTGCAAATATTGTGTGAATCGATCTTCCAATGACGTGATCCGTACATCTTTTACGCCGGATGAGATCTGCACATTGACGATGGAATTTTACAGAAGAAATTATATCGAAGGATTGTTCTTAAGTTCTGGAATTTTAAAAAATCCGAACTATACGATGGAGCTGATCTATGCAGCCTTGTATAAGCTGCGTCATGTCTGCAATTTTCAGGGATACATTCATGTAAAGGCAATTCCGGGAGCAGATCCGATTCTGATTCAGAAAGTGGGATTTCTGGCAGACAGGATGAGTGTGAATCTGGAATTGCCGACAGCCGAGAGTTTGAGACTTCTGGCACCACACAAGTCAAGAAAAAATATTCTGGCACCCATGCGGCTGGTCCAGGAGAAGTCCAAAGAGAACAGACAGGAGCTGACGCTGTATAAAAGTGCGCCGCGTTTTGTGCCTGCCGGCCAGAGTACGCAGATGATCATCGGCGCCTCTCCGGAGACAGATTATCAGATCCTGCGTGTGGCAGAGTCACTCTACCAGAAATTTGGATTAAAGCGTGTGTTTTATTCTGCTTTTGTGGCGGTCAATGAAGACAAGGCACTTCCGGCAAGAACATCAGATGGACCGCCGCTTCTTCGGGAACACAGACTATATCAGGCAGACTGGCTGCTGCGGTATTACAAGTTTGAAGCAAATGAGCTGCTGAATGAGAAAAATCCGAATTTTAATATATTCCTGGATCCGAAGTGTAACTGGGCGCTGAATCATCTGGAATATTTTCCTGTCGAAGTGAATCGGGCGTCATATGATGTTTTGCTGCGTGTTCCCGGGATCGGTTACAAATCAGCGGGCAGGATCGTAAAAGCAAGGCGGTTCGGATCTCTTGGATTTGAAGACCTCAGGAAAATGGGAGTGGTATTAAAACGGGCGCTCTATTTTATTACGTGCAGTGGAAAAATGATGTATAAAACGAAAATAGAAGAAGATTATATTACAAGGAATCTTTTGAATACGAAAGAACGTTTGCCGGACAGTGTTGCAGGGATGAATTATCAGCAGTTATCCTTATTTGATGATGTAAATTTTACCGGGAACCAGATCGTGACTATGGTATGACAGGAGAGGGATATGAAAAAGATTTATATTTGCAGAGATGACAGAACCGAGATGCTTTCGGCAATTTATGACGCATGGAAAGAAAACCGCAATAAAGAGGTAGGAATCGGGCTTTTGGGAAAGACACAGCAGCAGCTGTTCTGCGAATATGCAGAAGTTGTATCATCCGAAAAGAAAGCGCAGGCGGTGGAACGCCTGATACGGGATCATATGGGAGAGCAGACTTATGAGGATATTTCTTATGCCCTGTTGTGTGAAGATGCGATGAAAGCAGAGGCGATACTACATGTCATGCAGGCAGCGAGACAGGTAAAGCCAAGTAAAAGGATTATGGATTTTCTGGGCAATCCCTCTGTGGCAAAAGTGTTTGAAATGAAACGCAGAGTTTCGAATGAAGCCCATTATTTTATTGAGTTTGTAAGATTTCGGGAACTGGAAAACGGAGTTTTGTTTTCCGAGATAGAGCCGAAGAACAGGGTGCTGACATGTATCGCAGAGCATTTTGCAGATCGTTTTCCGATGGAAAACTGGGTGATCTATGACAATACGCATCAGGAATTTCTGGTGCATCCGGCCGGAAAGCATTGGGTGCTGGTACAAGGAGAAGTGCCAGAGCGGAATGTGACAGAGCAGATCACGGAAGCCGAGAAGGAGTATAAAAAATTGTGGAAAGGATTTTTTAAAACCATCTCGATCAAGGAACGGGAAAATTTAAAATGCCAGCGAACACATATACCGGTCAAATATCGTAAAAATGTGACAGAATTCCAGTAAAAAACTATTGTATAATAGGAGGACTTAGTTTAACATAAGGATAACAAAGTGGCGTTGATAAGAGAAAGGAAGGAGAGATATGGAGAGAGAGGCAATCGTCTGGCTGGCGCTTTTTGTTATTCTTCTGATTGTAGAACTGTTGACTGTGGGTCTGACCTCCATCTGGTTTGCAGGAGGTGCACTGGCAGCGCTGATTTTAGAGCTGCTGGGAGTTGATTTCATCTGGCAGATCGGGGCGTTTATCCTGGTTTCATTCGTGCTTGTGTATTTTACGAGGCCGTTTGCAGTAAGATATGTCAATGCACATCATGAAAAGACCAACTATGAACAGGCAGTGGGAAAAATTGTCAGAATTACACAAAGAGTAGATGATCTTGCACAGACCGGAAAAGGAATTCTGGACGGAATGGAATGGACCGTGAGGACAGATGGTAAAGAAGTGCTGGAAAAGGACACTCTGGCAAGAGTAATCCGGATTTCCGGCGTAAAATTGATTGTAGAACCGTATAAGGAGGACTAGAGGATGGGATTGATGGTATTAGGAGTTTTATTGGTATTGGTGATATTGATTCTGGCAGCAAATATCCGAATCGTACCACAGGCACATGCGTATATTCTGGAACGTCTGGGTGGATATAAAGAGACGTGGGGTGTTGGAATTCATTTTAAGATCCCGATTCTGGATCGTGTGGCAAAGAGAGTATCACTCAAAGAGCAGGTTGTAGACTTTGAACCGCAGGCCGTGATCACAAAAGATAATGTTACGATGCAGATTGATACGGTGATCTTTTTTCAGATTACAGATCCGAAGCAGTATGCGTATGGAGTGGAGAACCCGATTGCAGCGATTGAAAATCTGACAGCGACTACACTGCGTAATATCATCGGAGATCTGGAACTGGATGAGACTCTGACATCCAGAGAGACGATCAATTCGGAGATGCGCACATCGCTGGATATCGCTACAGACCCGTGGGGAATCAAGGTGAATCGTGTGGAACTGAAAAATATCATGCCTCCGACTGCAATCCAGGATGCGATGGAGAAACAGATGAAGGCAGAACGTGAAAGAAGGGAAGCGATTCTGAAAGCGGAAGGAGAAAAGAAATCTACAATTCTGGTGGCAGAAGGTAAGAAAGAATCTTTGATCCTGGAAGCGGAGGCGGAAAAACAGGCGGCAATCCTGAATGCGGAAGCAGAAAAGCAGAAGAGAATCAAAGAGGCGGAAGGACAGGCGGAAGCAATCCGTACCGTTCAGAAAGCAACAGCAGAAGGAATTGAATTTATTAAACAGGCAGGTGCGGATGATGCAGTACTGACTTTAAAGAGTCTTGAAGCGTTTGCCAAAGCAGCAGACGGAAGAGCAACCAAGATTATCATTCCGTCCGAATTACAGGGAATCGCTGGTCTGACCAAGACGATCGCAGAGGTTGCAAGACCGGATAAAGCAGCAGAGTAGAGAACATGAAAGAGGAAACAATCATAAGGATATCTGTCCGCAGCCTTGTAGAATTTATTCTGCGGGAAGGGGACATTGACAACAGAGTGTCCGGCAGTATGGAAAAAGATGCCATGCTGCTGGGCGGTAAAATACACCGCAAAATACAAAGCCGTATGGGAACGAATTACACAGCGGAGGTTCCGCTTAAAATACAGATGCCGTGCGATGGGTTGGTTTTGCAGATAGAAGGGCGCGCCGATGGAGTTTTGAAAGATGACGGAAAAGTCCTGATCGATGAGATCAAGGGGATTTTGCGAAGTCTGGAACATCTGGAAGCGCCCGTTCCCGTTCATTTGGCTCAGGCAAAATGTTATGCTTATATTTATGCAGTTCAGAATTCTTCGAAGTGCATTGACGTTCAGATGACGTATTGTCAGATGGAAACAGAGGAAATCCGCAGGTTTTGCCAGGAATTTGAATTTCAAGAGCTTCAGACGTGGTTTCAGGATCTGGTGACACAATATGAAAAATGGGCAAAATTTGAAATTGAATGGCGGAATGTACGCAATGATTCGATCCGGCAGATTGAGTTTCCTTTTCCCTATCGAGAAGGACAGCGCGACCTGGTGGCCTCGGTATACCGCACGATCTTGCGAAAGAAAAAGCTGTTTATCCAGGCGCCTACCGGAGTGGGAAAAACAATGGCAACTGTATTTCCGGCAGTGAGGGCAATGGGGGAAGGGCTGGGAGAAAAGATTTTTTATCTGACAGCGAAGACGATTATGAGGACAGTTGCAGAGCAGGCATTTTCCCTGTTGAAAGAAAAGGGGCTGTTGTATAAGACCATTACGCTGACAGCAAAAGAAAAAATCTGTTTTTGTGAGGAGGCAGAGTGCAATCCGGATGCCTGTCCTTATGCAAAAGGACATTTTGACAGAGTGAATGATGCAGTTTTTGATCTGATCACACATTCCGGCGACTGGAGCAGAGAGGTTCTGGAAGAACAGGCGAAAAAGTACATGGTCTGTCCGTTTGAGATGTCTCTGGATGCATCGCTGTACGCGGATGTCATTATCTGTGATTACAATTATGTGTTTGATCCGCAGGCTCATATAAAGCGCTTTTTCTCAGAAAGTGGAAAAGAGGAATACCTGTTTCTGATCGATGAGGCGCATAATCTGGTGGAGCGGGGAAGGGAGATGTATAGTGCATCTCTATACAAAGAAGATTTACTGGAAGTAAGAAAACTGGTAAAGGCAGAGGATCCGAAACTGGCAAAGCGTTTGTCAGAATGTAATCAGCAGTTTTTGGAATTAAAGAGAGAGTGTGAACATTATCAGATTTTAAAAAGTGTATCGCATATTGCGTTAAAGCTGATGAATGTGCTTTCGAAACTGGAAGATTATCTGGAAGAGTGCAAGGATGCAGAAAAGAAAAAGCGGGTGCTGGATTTTTATTTTGCAGTGCGCAGTTTTTTAAATATCCATGATATCATGGATGAAAATTATGTGATCTTTTCGGAAATGATGGAAGACGGAAGGTTTCAAATCAAGCTTTTTTGCGTCAATCCGGCGGTGAATCTTCAAAATTATCTGGAACAGGGAAGCAGTACGATTTTCTTTTCTGCAACACTGCTTCCGGTTCATTACTATAAAAAGCTGCTTAGTGTTGAGAAAGATGATTATGCAGTGTATGCACATAGTTCTTTTCCGCAGGAAAATAAATTTCTTTTTATTGGAACGGATGTAAGTACCCGTTATACAAGAAGGGGAGAGAGTACATATCAGAGATTTGCCAGATATATTGCAGTGATGGCAGAACAGAAAAAAGGAAATTATATGGCGTTTTTTCCATCGTACCGTTTTTTGGAAGAGGTACATACGTGCTTTTTGGAGTGTGTTGATCACGAAGTCGACAGTATCTGTCAGGTTTCGTATATGGATGAAGAACAGAGGGAAGAGTTTTTGGAGGAATTTGAACGGGAAAGAGAGAAAAGTCTGGTTGCATTTTGCGTGATGGGCGGAATTTTTTCAGAGGGGATTGATCTGACAGAGGACAAGTTGATCGGAGCAGTAATCGCCGGGACAGGGCTTCCTCAGGTGTGTACAGAACGGGAAATTTTAAAGCAGTATTTTAATGCTGCCGATATGGATGGGTTTGACTATGCGTATCTGTATCCGGGAATGAACAAAGTTCTGCAGTCTGCCGGGAGGGTGATCCGAACGGAAAGTGACAGAGGTGTGATCCTGTTGTTGGATGACAGGTTTCGGGAAATGCGATACCGGGAAGTGTTTCCGAGAGAGTGGCAGCAGTATCAACTGGGAAGTGTGAAAAATCTGGAACAAGAAATACGGACTTTCTGGGAAAGTCCGTAATTGTACATCAGTCAAAAAAACTTAAGAATTCTTTTGCTGCCTTTGAGGTCAGTACCTGTTCATTATAAGCGATGACAAGCTCACGCTCTGGCAGTTCTTCTTCTGTCTGGACGGCAAAGAGATCGCAAGTCTGCTCAGAAAGACAGAAATTCGGAATAAATGCGATTCCGAGTCCGATTCGTGCAAGATCGATCAGAAGATCATTGCTGCTCAGCTCGATTTCAGGAACCAGATCCAGTTGATGCTGCTGGAAGAGGCGGTGCAGATATTCACTGGTGGTACTGTGCTTGTCCAACATCAGAATTGGATATTTTGACAGTTCCTGATAGGAAAGCTTCTTTCCTTTCAACTCTGCAAAATCCTGGTTGGCAATAAAAACATCATGAAATTTTTTGATCTTTTTGATCGAAGAGACATTGCTTAAGTAGCTGTTTGGGTAGTTGACCACAATGAGATCGACCTGTCCGGATTCCAGTAATTCTACACATTTGATGGATGTCTGGTTGACAACTTTGATGTGGGCATTTGGAAATGCTTCGTGAAATTTCTTTAAATAGGGAACCAGAAAATATCGGCAGATCGTATCACTGGCTCCAATCCGAATCTGTCCACCGGTAGAAGCTGCATCCAGAAGCTGGGATTCCCCGCGCTGGATCAGGTGCATGGCAGGTTCGATATGGCGAAGGAGGATTTCTCCTTCCGGTGTGAGCTGGACTTTTTTTGTACTGCGGATAAAAAGCACCTGATCCAGCTTGCGTTCCAGTGTTTTGATAGACTGACTGACAGCAGATTGTGAGATGAAAAGCTGTTTGGAAGCTTCGGAAAAACTCAAAGTAGATGCCACATGATAGAATACCTTATATAGTTCATAGTTAATATCCATTATTAGACCTCCTAATAAGTGCTCCCTGTATTATAGGGCAAAAATGAATGAATTACAATCTATATTGTGGTAAAATATACAGGAATCGCAGAAGAATGGAAAAAATGACGAAAGCAGAAAAGACTGGGAGGTAAAATGCGTGAAAAAAGTACAATGGTTTTTGGGAATCGTGTTTTCTCTGGCGCTGATTCTGGTGCTGTTGATCAGCAGCTTTCAATTTGCGGCGTATGGAGATTTTGGATTTTACGAAAAAGAATATAAGAAATATGATGTGGTCTCGGATCTTGATATGGAGCTGAAAGATGTGATGTATGTGACCTATGAGATGATGGATTATCTGATCGGTGACAGAGAAAATCTGGATGTGTACACAGTGGTAGAAGGAAAAGAGCAGGACTTTTTTAATGAGCAGGACAAATTGCATATGGCTGATGTGAAAAATTTGTTTCTTGGTGGTCTTATGGTAAGAAGAGTATCAGCGGCGGTGATGCTGCTCTGTCTTTTCGTACTTTGGGTGACAAAGGCGAATTGGAAAAAGATTCTGGCAAGAGGATATCAGATCGGTCTTGGGATCGCCACAGCCGGAGTCGTGTTTCTGGCAGGAGCGCTGATTGTAGATTTTAATACAGCATTTACGGTATTCCATGAGATATTTTTTACCAATGATCTGTGGTTGTTTGATCCCGCTGAGGATTATATGATCCGGATGCTGCCGGAAGGTTTTTTCTATGATATGGCATTGCGCATTGGGGGAATCTTCATTATCAGTATGCTGATCTTTCTGGCAGTCAGTGTGTTTCTCGCCAGACAGGCCAAGAAAGATGAAAATGAAAGAAAAATTAAAAGTACTTATGAGTGAGTTTAATTATATTAATTATACTTATGAGAAAAAATGTGGTAAGATTACGGTAAAAAGAGTTACTTAATGTTTGAAAGAAGTGCAAAGGAGATTGTATATGAGCAACGTAAAGCGCGTATATGTAGAAAAAAAGGCAGAATTTGCCGTACAGGCAAAAGAATTGAGACATGAGATCAGAAGTTATCTTGGAATTGAAACTGTGACAGGTGTCAGAGTTCTGATTCGTTATGATGTGGAGAATCTTTCAGAAGATACGTTTGAGAAAGCATGTAATGGGATTTTTGCGGAACCGCCGGTAGATGTACTTTATCTTGAGAGCTTTCC
>OGNS01000972.1_pt1 | contig 11077 bp, 8 predicted proteins | sample 1573571 | NCBI WGS metagenome assembly OGNS01 (sample SAMEA2581890, study PRJEB24529) | metagenome | biome: Human gut stool | place: China | collected 2011 | reverse complement strand
TACGTCCAGAAGAAGGATATCTCCTGCACCTGCATCTCCTGCAAGTTTACCACCCTGAACAGATGCTCCTAAAGCAACACATTCATCCGGGTTCAAGGATTTGCTAGGCTCTTTTCCTGTGAGGCGTTTTACTTCTTCCTGTACTGCCGGAATACGTGTAGAACCACCTACAAGAAGTACCTGACCTAATTCTGCTGCTGTGATTCCTGCATCAGAAAGCGCACGTGTTACTGGCTCTGCTGTTTTTTCAACAAGATCATGTGTCAGCTCGTCAAATTTTGCTCTTGTCAGGTTCATATCAAAATGCTTCGGTCCTTCAGCTGTTGCTGTGATGAACGGAAGGTTGATGTTTGTTGTTGTTGCAGAAGAAAGTTCTTTTTTCGCTTTCTCTGCTGCTTCTTTCAGTCTCTGAAGAGCCATCTTGTCTGTTGACAAGTCTACTCCTTCTTTTGCCTTGAAATCAGCCAGCATATAGTCTGTGATCTTCTGGTCAAAGTCATCTCCACCAAGTCTGTTGTTACCTGCTGTAGATAATACTTCAATAACTCCGTCTCCGATCTCAATGATGGAAACGTCGAATGTACCACCACCAAGGTCATATACCATGATCTTCTGCTCTTTTTCGTTGTCAAGTCCATAAGCAAGTGCTGCTGCTGTTGGCTCGTTGATGATACGTTTTACATCCAGACCTGCGATCTTACCTGCATCCTTTGTTGCCTGACGCTGTGCATCGTTGAAATAAGCCGGCACTGTAATAACTGCTTCTGTTACTTTCTCTCCAAGATATCCTTCTGCGTCTGCTTTCAGTTTCTGAAGGATCATTGCAGAAATCTCCTGTGGAGAATATTTTTTATCATCGATCGCTACTTTATAATCTGTACCCATCTCTCTTTTGATAGAAGAGATTGTCTTGTCTGCATTGGTAACTGCCTGACGTTTTGCAGGCTCTCCTACCAGACGTTCTCCTGTTTTTGTAAATGCAACTACAGATGGTGTTGTTCTTGCTCCTTCTGTGTTGGCGATAACTGTTGGCTGTCCACCTTCCATAACAGCTACACAGCTGTTTGTTGTTCCTAAATCAATACCAATGATTTTTCCCATGATTATTTCCTCCTTATTAGTTTGCCACTTTTACCATACTATGTCTTACTACACTGTCTCTGTACAGATAACCCTTCTGGAATTCTTCTGTAATGATATTCTCTCCAACTTCTTCATCTTCTACATGCATCACTGCATTGTGAAAATCCGGATCAAATTCCTGGCCAACCGCTTCAATCGGTTTTACGCCAATCTCTTCGAGTGTAGTCATCAGCTGTTTGTAAATCTTCTCCATTCCTTCTGCAAACGGGTTGGACTTTTCTTCCTCCGGTACAGCTGCGATTCCTCTTTCGAAGTTATCCACAACCGGAAGAATCTTTTCTATGATATCTTTCGCACCGATTTCGTACATCTGAGATTTTTCTTTTTCTGTACGCTTGCGGAAGTTATCAAACTCTGCCATCTGACGAGTGAGTCTGTCAGTCAGTTCCTCAATTTTCTCGTCTTTTTTATCTTTTTTATTCTTTCTGCCAAACTTCTTCATGAAACCGGATCCCTCTTCAGAACCCTCCGTTTCTTCTGTTGGCTCTGCAGCCTCTTCAGCTGCTTCTTCCACAGTCTCTTCTGTGTCCTGTTCTTCGGCCTCTTTGTAAGCTTTGGCTTTTGCTTCTTCCACCGCTTCTTTGACCATCTCTTCTTTACTCATATTCTCTGCCACCAGCAATCACCTTCCTATTCTTCCGGGTCTTTATAATAAATTGCATCCAACTCGCTCTGCAGAGTTTTCAGCGTCTTCATGACATGTTCGTAATCCATACGCTTGGGACCGATGATACCGATCGTACCTTTCATGCCTTCTCCCAATTCGTAGGTTGCTGTTACGACGCTGCAGTCTTTCATTGTCTTGACCGGAGTCTCATCCCCAATGTAGACCTGAATCCCGTGATTTTCTTCACTTGCCAGTGTCTCTGTCACCAGATCCGCCAGCTGCTGCTTCTCTTCAAATGCACTGATAATCTCCTGAGCACTCTGCTTATCGCTCAGCTCCGGATATTTGAAAATGTTCGTCGCACCACTCGTGTAGATCTCCATATCATCATCTACATGAATAATCTCCGCCACGGCATCCAGCACATCACTGATCACCCGGCTGTGGATTCCTGCCTGCTCCTTCAATCGTGCGATCAGACCAAGATTGATCTGTTCGATCGACATGCCGTTGAGTGTTGTATTCAAAAGCATATTCAGCTTCAGAAGCGTCTCACTGGCAAGCACCTCACCAACCTGTATGATCTTGTTCTTGATCACGTTTCCATTCATCACGATCACTGCCACAATCTGTTCCTGATCCACCTGTGAAAGCTGAATGAACTTCAATGTGTTCCGGCTGTTCACAGGAGCGGAAACCATCGTTGCATAATTGGTATTCACAGCAAGCACTTTCGCAGCCTGCTTCAGCACCTGATCCACTTTATCGGATTTTTCAAGCATCGTGTTACGCAACTCTGTAATCTCGTGCTCCTTCTCCTCCATCAGCATATCCACATATAAGCGGTAGCCTTTGTCGGAAGGAATCCTTCCTGCCGAAGTGTGCGGCTGGAAAATGTATCCCAGATCCTCCAGATCAGCCATCTCGTTGCGTATCGTCGCAGAACTCAAATTCAAATCCGTGTATTTGGAAAGTGTTCGGGAACCAACAGGCTCTCCGGTCTCCAGATAGTTTTGGATAATCGCTTTTAAAATCGTGAGCTTACGCTCGCCAAGTTCTGTATTCAATCCCATCAGACCTTCCTTTCTCTCACCTGAGGTTTTTCTTATTAGCACTCCTTTGTTTTGAGTGCTAACACCTTCCGTATATTAAGATAGCACCATGGTCTGTATTTGTCAACCATGTTTATATATTCTTTATACTTTTTATATTTCCCCTTGTTTCCAATTTATAACCCTGTACTTTTTTCACTTCTAATACAACAGCTTATTTCCTTTTTCGCAAATCTCATAAATCTCATCATACTTCGCTTCGATCATCGGCGTCAGTTTTTCCGTCTGGTTTCTCACAATTTTCTTATAAAGGAAATACGGCAGGATCCATCCCAGAAATCCGGGAATCGCAAAAATAATACACAAAAGGATTTTCGGCGGAACTGCTGTCACCGCAAACGTAGAACATGCAATAAAAGCAGTTCCGATCACTCCTGCTGCCAGCGCCCATATTGTCGCTTTCGATGTCTTACTGTTTTCCAGCGACTGAATTTCCCGGACACAGGCTTCAAAGTTTCGCTGCAGCCTTGTAAGCTCCGTTTTATTTACAATTTTCCGATCACGTTTCAATCGCAGAGTCATCATCTTCTCCGCCCCCGGATGACGACTCTGGCTGCTCTGCGGCAGATTGTCATCCGGTTCCCACCCAAAATTCTCATATCCATCTAACAAAAAGGAGGCCTGACTGCTGTTTGCACTCACTTCTTTATATTCATATGCCACAAAATTTCTCTGTGGCTTTTCTGTCTTTTTCATAACTGACCAAACTCCTTTCCCGCCATGGGCAGTGTCACAATAAACGTACTGCCCTGTTTTTCTTCGCTTAAGACCTGAATCTCCCCATCCATAAGCTCCAGCACCCGTTTTACCATTGCCATCCCCAGTCCGTTTCCCTCTTTGGAATGAGATGTGTCTCCCTGATAAAATTTATCAAATATATGTTTCATGGTATTTTTGCTCATACCACAGCCGGTATCCGATACAGAAATTGTCACCCCCTGCTCATCCGACAGCTGACGAACCGTGATCACACCACCCAGCTCGGTAAACTTGACCGCATTAGACAACAGATTATTCCACACCAGTTCCATCAGATCCTGATCCGCATAAATTTCTGCCCGATCCTCCATTTCTACTTCCATCTCGATCTCTTTTTTCTCCCAGGCAGATTCATATTGCAGAATGCAGTCACATAACTGTCTGCACACATCATACACTTCTGCCTCCGGCTGTATTTTCTGGTTTTCCAGCTTATTCAGCTTTAAAATATTGCTGATCAGATCAGACAGGCGCGTTGCTGTATTTTCAATGGCTTCCCCATATTCTCTGCGCTGTTCCTCCGACAACGCATCCCTCTGCAAAAGTTCCGCATAATTTTTAATAATAGAAAGCGGTGTTTTCATCTCATGAGAAACATTTGACACAAAATCTGTTTTCAGCGTTTCAATGCTCCCTAGTTCTTCCACCATCTTATTAAAATCCAGAATCATGACATCCAGATAATCCCGTTTCTCCATTGTATGAAATGTAGGTACATAGACGGAAAAATCTCCGTTCGCCACTTTTCTGGTAGCCTCTGCCATTTTATACAGTGGTTCTTCGTAGGTTCTTTTTACCTTCCATCTGGTAAACAGCGTCAGTCCCATGGCAACCATTCCCCAGTAACACATCGGCACCACGGTCATCACCGCTTTATTCCAGCCTGCCGAATTCATAAACACGATCAGTCCGGTATGTATCCCCGACATCAGAAACAGAACCCCAATATAGATTCCAAATAAAGAAACCGGAAATAAACTTTGCTTTACTTTTCCCCTTTGTTCCTCTCGTTCTTTCATTGCAGCACCACCTTGTATCCAAGCCCGCGGACTGTCACAATCTTAAATCCGTCACAGGCTGACAGTTTATCTCTGAGTTTTGTAACATAAACATCCACAGCCCTCAGACTGGTATCTGTCTCCACACCCCAGAACTCGTCCATGAGCTGCGCTCTGGAAAACGTTTTTTTCGGATAAGACAAAAGCTTGTAAATAATATTAAATTCTCTTGTAGTAAGACTGATCTCTTCTCCGTCAATTTCTGCACTCATAGCATCCGCATCCAGTATCAGATTTCCCACCGTAATTTTTCTTTCCATCTCTATATTTGCCCTGCGAAGCAATGCCCTTACACGAAGAAGCAGTTCATCCAGTTCTATCGGCTTTACCATATAGTCGTCGATCCCGAGCTGAAACCCTTTCCGCTTGGAAGGCAGATCATCTTTTGCCGACATAAACAGGATCGGAATCGTCTCATTTATCCGGCGAACTGTCCCGGCAAACTCAAACCCGTCAATCTCCGGCATCATAATATCAGAAATAATCAGCTGGTACACCGTATGATACATTTCCTCATATGCCGCAGCTGCCGACAGACACCCCTTCGCCTGAAAACCACTGTCATTCAGATAGGTACATACAATCTGATTTAATTTTTCATCATCTTCCACTACAAGTATACGAATCATTTTTATCTTCTCCTTTTGTATCTCTTCCCATTTTCCTAAAATACAGGACGATCCTAACACATTTTTGTTTTCGTTTTGTTTGTGAATTATGTACAAATTGTAAACAAAAAACAAGGTGCGGTCAATTTTTTCTTCTGACGCACCTGTTTCTGACTCTTTTATTTTAAAGATTTGATAAATTAAATGAGACAAAGTAAATCCACAACTCCTTTGCAATCTCTGGTGCTGCATAACTCCATGCAATACTCATGCACATCCCGATTCCAACTGTACCAATCATTGCAATCAATACTGTAGCTATCGTCTTTTTGGACACTCTGCCTGCCTTGTTCTTTTCTTTCATATTCTCATACCAGCCTTTCTTTGTTTGATGGTATGAGAATAGCACTCTTTTGTTTATCCAATGTTTGATATTTGTTTCTGAATTATTAAAAGCTTCAAAATCTTTTCCTACAGCAGAAATTCGCAGAACACATAATTGCTGACATCAATCCCTCTTTTTGTCAGCCGGATTTTATCCTCTTTCACTTCTAACATTTTTTCCTGCTCCAGTTTTTCAATCACGTCTCCGTAGATTTCTTCTATCGTATTTCCAAAACAGTTCTCAAACTGGGTTCCGGAGATTCCCTGCATTCTTCGAAGTCCCAGAAACATAAATTCTTCCATGGCATCTTCCTTTGTCAGCACTTCGATTTCTTCCCGCAGATCTTCTCCTGATCCTATTCTTTCTATATAAGAGATCATATCTGTACAAAGATGGTATCTGGTATTGGAAATAAAAGACGAGGCTCCCAGACCGATCCCTAAATACTCTACTCTGCTCCAATACCCCAGATTGTGTCTGCACTCTTTTCCTTCCCGTGCATAATTGGAAATCTCATAGCGATGAAATCCATATTCTTCCAGAATTCCCTCTGTCCGCTCATACATCTGCCGCTCTGCATCTTCATCCGGAAGAGGCGGATATTTCTCCTGATCTGTCTGTCCTTTTCCATACCACTGATAAAATCGGGTTCCTTCCTCAATGATCAGACTGTACGCAGAAATATGCTCCGGATGTAATTCTGCCACCGTACGAAGGGTGTGCTCCCAGCTTTTTACGGTCTGTCCGGGAATGGCTGAGATGAGATCAATGTTGATATTATCAAATCCTGCCTGCCGTGCCATATCATAGGATTCCCGAAATTCTTCATACGTATGGATTCGTCCCAGCATTTTCAGTTCCTCATTGTTGACAGACTGTAATCCGAAACTGATCCTGTTGATTCCCGCCTGTTTCCATCCTTCTAGTTTTTCTTCCGTCACAGTTCCCGGATTTGCTTCGATTGTAATCTCCGCATCCCTGTCGATGGTAAATACCTGTCTCAGCATTTTAAAAATCTCACCCATCTGTTCACACGACAAAATGGACGGAGTTCCTCCGCCCACAAAAACAGAAGATACCTGGTAAGATGAAGCAACCTCGCGGTATCTTTGTATTTCTTTTTTTAATGCATCCACATACTCCGCTTTGGCTGCATCATTTGCCGGTGCAGACAAAAAGTCGCAATAGGCACATTTCTGTACGCAAAACGGAATGTGGATATATAATTCTAATTTCTGCATCATACGATCCTCTTTCTTTTTAATAGGTACAGTATAATACAATCTGTTTTTGCTGTATACCTTCATCCCACAGAAAAAACAGTCAAAATGATCAGAAAATTTTCTCCATTTGCCTCCGGGAAATGGTAAAAATGACTTTCCGGAACAACTGCCTCCCACTCTTTGGTTGCTTCTGAAGGCTCTGGTCTTCTGCTGATATTCACCTGCTCCCGATCCCTCGGTGTCTCAAAATATGAGAACAGCAGATTTTCATGCAGAGAAATCATCTGATAACGATCCCCCACGAGAAGACCTTCCCGCACAATCGACTGGTGATGACCAACATAGGAGCTTACCTTCTACGGATATAAAACTGCAATTCGTCCGCACCGTGCTTCCGGCGTTTTTTCCGCTTCCACACCTCCACGGATTTCGGCTCATCGAACCAGAAGACCGGATACATATACAGCCAGCGGCGTTTTGTATTTCCCCCGCCTTTTACGGATGGCCACACCTCCAAAAACTCCTGCAGATCTAAAAACCACCCTTCTGCAATCTGCTCCATATTCTTTTCCCAGAGATGCTCTGACAGCTCCGGAATTTTTTTCCAATATATTCCACATAGAAAAGTAACATATTTTGACAACATTGCGCAGACTGCTGATCAGCTCTGCCCCCCTTTCAAGATACAGTGTCACATTACTTTTCAATACGATCGTTCCACTTAAAAACTGACCAATCGGGACAATGACACGTCCGCCTCCTGCCACTGTACAGGCATCCACTGCCGCCTGAATCGCTGCTCTGTTGTTTGTTGTGCCGTCTGCGACTGCACCATAGTCTGTTATTCTATAATCCATCGTTTATTTCCTCCATTCCAGAGAATCAATCCCATCCATAGAAATTACCTCTCCCTCTTGTCCTACCACCTGAATATCCTCCAGTACCAGAGTTTTGATATTTCTCGCAAAAATTCCCATTTTACAGATATTCTGATCAATTCCATCCATCATCGCCGGCTGTCCACTGGCTGCATCTTCTGCATAGCTGACCTGAATGTGCTTCATTTCCACACGCTCAATTTTCTGCTCCGGGAGACCGTAGAAAAACGCAGCTGCCACATGACAGTTTTTAGCCTGAATATTACGAAAACACAATTCTTTGATCTGTGGAGTTCTCTCATCCACCGCAAGCGGCTCCTTGCACTGTACATACTCGCTGTGTCCGTCCGGATCGCAGAAATAGAAACTGTTGATCACAAACGGAGTCAGCACAGAATCCATCCTGATATCTTCAAACAAAATACCGTCGATCACAGCATCCTTACCGCGTCCTCTTCTTGTCTTGATCCGAAGCCCCCGGTCTGTATTGAGAAACACACACTGTCTTGCCTGCAAATTTTTGATTCCTGCCGCCATCTCACTCCCCAACGTAATTGAACCATGCCCATCCCGCATACAGCACTGGCGGATTCTGATATTGGAAGAAGGAACTTTGTATTTTGCTCCCACGGAAATTTTACCTGCCTTCACGGCAATGCAGTCATCGCCCACAGAGAACAAACATCCTGTGATTTCTACATCGTCGCAGGATTCCGGATTCAATCCATCTGTGTTCGGGGAAACCTTTGGTCCAAGCACCGTCACTCCAATAAATTTCAGATGACTGCAAAAATACGGATGAATATTCCAACTCGGACTATTCTGTACTGTGATTCCGGTAATTGTCACATCCTCACATCGATTCAAAAAGATCATACGCGGTCTTGCCGCACCACGAACCTCTTTTGCATCCAGCCACCAGTTTTCCCAGGAAGCATTTCCATCAATTGTACCTTCTCCGCAAATCGTCACATCCTTTATGCCGATTCCATTCATGATTCCGGCAAACATATTCTGGGCTTCTCCTTCCCAGGTTCCGAGAATATATTCGTTTTCCTGATCCTCACTCTGGTAAGTTCCCCTTAGAATTGAAAACCTCTCACGCTCTGTATATGCCGAAAGCACTGCACCTTTTGCCAGCTCCATTGTGAGATGATCTTTCAGAAACAGACTGGTCACTCGATACGTTCCTTCCGGAATCAGCACACGACTGTTTCTCGGGCATGACATGATCGCTGCCTGAATATATGTCGTATCGTCCTGTACGCCATCTCCCTTTGCACCAAAATCACGCACATTCAATGTATAATCCTGTGTATCTGTGCAGAACATAATCTCAGCTGCTTCTTCCCCTCTTTCTACAGAAACATGATACTCTTTGCCAGGCTCCAGACCCTGCAGGAGATTCACAACCTGCCTGCTCTCTTTGTAAAACACTCCATTTAAAGATATCCGACAGGGTTCTTCCATCTCGTAAACACTTCCTTCACAACATTCCAGAGCCGCTGTACGTGCATGTTTCCAAATTACGTTTAACTCCATTTTGATCTCCTTTATGTATTTTCCACACATTGTAACAGCTTACATTATTTATTTCCACCTATTCACATTTCTATTTCCTTATCAATCGTATGTTATCATTGTGTTTTTTAATTGTCAATTATGTATTTTATATAATAATCACCTGCAGATTTATATAAAATATACAATACCATTTTCGAAAATCATATGCTATTATAGTAGAAAACCACTCTCCTTCTTTGCAATTAGTGTTAGTACTTACATTTTGGATTGGTTTCTGAAATTTTTAAGGAGCATTCAGTTATGAATATATATGATATTTCTCAAAAGGCAGGGGTATCCATTGCCACTGTTTCGCGGGTTTTAAACGGCAGTGAAAAAGTCAGCGAAAAAACCCGAAAAAAAGTGCTTGCTGTCATGGAAGAAAACAGCTACACACCAAATGCCTTTGCCAGAAGTCTCGGACTGAATTCCATGCACACTGTTGGGATTCTCTGTTCCGACTCCTCGGACGTTTACCAGGCACAGGCAATTTATTATCTGGAGCGGGAGCTTCGCAAGAATTCCTATGCATCCATGCTCTGCTGCACAGGGTATGAGCTTTTGGAGAAACAGAGCTATTTGAACCTGCTTTTGTCCCGCAATGTAGACGCTGTCCTTCTGATCGGTTCTCACTTTATCGAGAACTCTCCGGAGGAAAACCGCTATATTCTGGAGGCCGCTTCCAAAATCCCTGTTTTTATCTTAAACGGAGAATTAAAAGGAGACAATATATACTCCATTCTCTGCGATGACTATATGGCATTGAAAGATATGACAGACCTGGTCTTCGCCAGAGGATCTGAATCCCCGATTTATTTATACCGAACGCTCAATTACAGCGGACAGAAAAAAATCCAGGGATTCCTCATTTCTTTTGCAAAGCCCAGACTGGACATATCTCAGAAAAATGCGTTTTCCGCACCGGGAGACTTGCACAAAGCATGTTCTATCTTAGAACAACTCGATGCAGACGGCATTTCTTTTGACTGTGTCCTTGCTGCAGATGACGAACTCGCCACAGGCGCTGTAAAATACGCACTGAAAAAGCACCTTCGAGTTCCCGAGGATTTTCAGGTGACCGGATACAACAATTCCGTACTCGCCGCTTGCAGTACACCAGAGATCACAACCATCGACAACCGGGTAGAATATATGTGCGTCACTGCCGTGTCACAGATGATGCAGGTATTTCAGAAAGAAATTCCGCCTTCCAGAACAATGTTTTCCGGAAATATTGTAAAAAAGCAGACAACAAAATGATGGCAGGAGCGTAAGGCTTCTGCCATCATTTTAAAAGCTATTTTATTTTTGCACCTTCTACAACCAATTCTTCTTTGTACTCTTCTCCATAAGTAGCTACCAGTGTCTCATCATAATCTTTATGGAAGAACTGCTCTTCTTTCAGAGATTGAATTTCCTCATTGATCCAGTTTAACAACGTTTCATTTCCTTTCGCACCATCAATATCAGACTTGTCGTCTTGATCATTAATAAAAAATAATTGCACAAGAAGTGGTGTATTTCTGCTGAGTTCTATGTACACCGCCACGATCTGGCGAAGTACCGGCACTTTATAATACTGGATAGTCGAACAGACAAATCCAACGATAATTGCAAAAACAATTCCGAGCAGTCCAATGCGAAGCGTCAACCAGGCGGCTTTCTCGTACATCGGTAAATATTTTAGAATAAACTCCCAGTTCAAGATGTTCCCCTCCTCTTTCAAAATTTATAGTGCTTA
>OGNS01000927.1_pt1 | contig 11594 bp, 8 predicted proteins | sample 1573571 | NCBI WGS metagenome assembly OGNS01 (sample SAMEA2581890, study PRJEB24529) | metagenome | biome: Human gut stool | place: China | collected 2011 | reverse complement strand
CCTGTGCGCATGGATACACCTTCCGGGGTGGTAAGCCGGCTTGCCACGGGCATCCGTCTCCTCTGAATCTGGTCGGGGCGTTGGCGACCTCTTGTAACTCTTTTTTCCCTTGGGGACTGCATGATATGATCGACAGCCGGAAGCGATATCCCTCGGTACAGGAGGCTTTTGAGGTTTGGAAGAATCACATGGTCTCAATGGGATATGGCTATAAGTTGGGAATTGATCTTCCGGGAGAGAAGCGAGGGTTCATTCCGAATAGTAAGTTCTACGATAAGGTGTACCGGGGACGTTGGAATTCCAGTACGGTTATCTCGATCGCTATCGGTCAGGGTGAGATATTGGCTACGCCTTTGCAAATCTGTAATTTGGCGGCTACTGTCGCTAATCGGGGATATTATATTACTCCGCATGTCGTAAAAGAGATTCAAGACACTCCGCTGGATACATTATATAGTAAGAGGCATTATACATCGGTGGATACGCATTATTATAGTTATATTGCCGAGGGTATGCGAGGGGCTGTTACGGGAACCGCTTATGGTGGAACCTGTCGTGGGGCGGCTTTACCGGATATCGAGGTTTGTGGAAAGACGGGAACGTCGGAGAATCCGCATGGTAAGGACCATTCTATTTTTATGGGATTCGCTCCTTATCAAAAGCCGAAGGTCGCCATTGCCGTGTTTGTGGAAAACGCCGGATTCGGTGCTACCTATGCGGTGCCTATCGGTAAATTGATGTTGGAGAAATATTTGAAAGGAGAAATATCCGAGGCTAACAAGGCGACGGAGGAATATATTATGAATGCCGTAATACTACCGAACAATGCGCTATAGGAAAACGGAAATATGGAAGTCGGTAGACTGGATTACCATTTTGTTGTATTTGATTATGGTAATCGCCGGTTGGTTTAGTATTTGTGGGGCGAGCTACGAGTTTGATAACGTTGGCTTGTTCGACCCGTCGGGCCGTCCGGGGATGCAGATGATTTGGATCGGTACCTCACTCGCCCTTATTTTCGTCATATTGATGCTGGAAAGTGACTTCTTCGATATATTCGCCTATCTGATCTATGCGTGCGTGATCGTATTGTTGATCGCCACTATATTTTTAGCACCTAATATCAAGGGATCGCATTCTTGGCTCGTATTGGGACCTATCCGTTTGCAACCAGCGGAGTTGGCTAAGTTCGCTACCACTTTGGCCGTGGCGAAGTTTATGAATGGCTATGGCTTTAAGCTAACGACGGTCAAGAATTTCTCAATCACTTTGTTCTTGATCTTCTTGCCGATGGTTTGTATTCTTTTACAGAAAGAGACGGGGTCGGCATTGGTTTACTTGGCATTCTTCCTGATGTTATACCGGGAAGGAATGACTGGATATATTTTGTTGATAGGAGTTTGTGCGGTCGTCTTTTTCGTTACGGGAATGAAATATTCAGAGGTGATGGTGGGTATTACCCCATTGGGTGAATTAATCGTCTCTTGCCTTGTCTTATTAATAACCATGGGATTAGTTGGGAGTGTCCGTAAGGATTATATAAGCGTTAAGATCATGCTTGGGGGAATTGCTTCGACATTCTTGATCGGGTATGTCGTTTCTTTGTTTGTCCCGGTAAACTTCGCTTGGATATCGATAGGCTTGGTAGGAGCCGCGTCAATCTATTTATTCTATTTATCCATTCGAAACTGGGTATGGCATTATGCGTTAATCGCTCTGTTCGCTTTAGGTTCTATCTGTTTCCTATTTTCTGTGGATTATGTGTTTAATGACATATTGGAACCTCACCAACAAATTCGTATTAAAGTCTCTTTAGGCTTGGAGGATGATCCAAGCGGGGCGGGGTATAATGTGAATCAGTCCAAGATCGCTATCGGTTCCGGAGGATTATCCGGAAAAGGATTCTTGAATGGGACGCAGACCAAATTGAAGTATGTGCCGGAACAGGATACGGATTTTATCTTTTGTACGGTAGGCGAGGAGCAAGGCTTTTTGGGAGCCTCTGCCGTATTGATCGTATTCGGACTTTTTATTCTTCGTCTGATTGTATTGGCGGAGCGGCAAGATAATGCTTTCGGGCGAGTCTATGGCTATAGCGTAGCCTCCATATTCTTTTTCCATCTGGCGATTAATGTCGGCATGGTGACGGGATTGACTCCGGTTATCGGCATTCCCTTGCCTTTCTTTAGCTATGGAGGTTCCTCGCTTTGGGGATTTACGATCTTATTGTTTATTTTTCTTCGTTTGGACGCTTCTCGGAAGGAGCGTTAGTGGAAGAAGGTAAGACCCGTAAGCCGATTTCCTGAATGCCCGGAAGTTGGTCGTTACGCATCCCCTGCCGGAAGCTAAAGGTATATTGCCCTTTAACGGGGAAATAGTAAGCAGACCGTATCGGGAAACTGGATTGAAACAGGGAGATCCCGTCCCCATACCATTTCCCAAACTCATCAGCTAACATACATTCGATCGTATCCCTTTTTAAAGGACCTATCGGAAGTTCCTCGCTGCAAAATACCCATAGGTTCTGATACGGATACATATTATTGTTCCGTACTTCCAAGGTTAGGTCGTACGGAACCGATATATCCTCAATCAAGAAAGTGAAATAGTACTCCTTATTCTTCTCCCACGAGGTGTTCTGGATAGCTTGATACTGATCGTATACAGCTTCATTCTCGCAAGAGAAGCATAAGAAGCATGTTACACAGGCGGCAATGAACTTTTTAAGCCTCAGGCTTTGTCTCTGGCCTATTCTCCGTTTTATCAGGTCTGGCCTGTTTGATCGGTTGCTGAGGTTTGTCATTATTCGCAGGCTTGTCATTGTTGGATTGCTTATCGTTATTAGCTCTCGGCCTTTGTTTCGGGCGATTGTTTCGGTTGCTCTCCCTGTTATTATCACGGTTGTTCTCCCGATTCTCCCGACTGTTTTCCCGGCTATTATCTTTGTTATTCTCCCGGTTATTCTCTCTGTCCCGGTTATTCTCACGATTGCTATTCCTATTATTTCCTCCGTTGCGGCGATTATTGCCACCGGCTCCGTTTCCTCCGTTGTTCTTATTCTCAGAAACAGGTGCGTCGGTGTTGGTAACTGCCGTCGCGGTGGTGTTAGCTCCGTTCCCGTTTCCATTGTTCTCGCCATTATTCTTGTTGGCAGGACGTTTTTTCTTTTTCTTTTTAACAGAGTCGAAACGTGTGACGCTTTCTTGCCCAAGAATATCTTGAGCGTCTCGTTTCGGTGGTTGTGGCTTCGTATCCGCCTCTAGAGATATCGGCTTCATGCCTTTCTTATTCATGTTAATGACATCGAAAGCACGGCTTGCCGGAATCGTGATAAGATTAGCCGCAAATGATTTATCCGTAGAATAGGTAATTTCCCGTTTGAAAATATCCGTCTTGAAATGATAGTAATTATTATCTTTGGTCTCCAAGACAATTTCCCGGGAAGGAAGGCGTTTCTGGGCTTCCACATATGTATCTACCTCATAATTGATACAACATTTCAATTTAGCGCATTGTCCGGCCAATTTCTGGGGATTCATGGAAATATCTTGATAACGGGCAGCTCCGGTAGCGACCGATACAAAACTTGTCATCCAACTGGAACAGCAAAGTTCTCTACCGCAAGGGCCGATACCACCGATACGTCCGGCTTCTTGACGAGCACCGATCTGCTTCATCTCGATACGAACACGAAAAGCCTCCGCTAGCACTTTAATTAGTTGACGGAAATCTACACGTTCATCCGCTATATAATAAAAGATCGCCTTATTACCGTCACCTTGATACTCTACATCACCGATTTTCATATTCAATCCTAAATCGGCCGCGATTTGCCGCGAGCGAATCATGGTGGCATGTTCCTTTGCTTTTGCTTCCTCATATTTCTCGATATCGGTCGGTTTTGCCTTTCGGTAAATCCGTTTAGGCTCGGCTTCCGTGCGCACATTGTTCTTCTTCATTTGCAGCAGAACCAATTTACCCGTTAAAGAAACCGTACCGATATCATGACCGGGACTTGCCTCTACGGCTACTATATCACCTTTTTCCAAAGGTATTTTAGCACTATTCAAGTAATACCCTTTGCGGGTATTTTTAAATTGAACCTCTACGAAATCAGTCGAGCCTTCCGCGTCGGGTACATCGCACAACCAATCATAGGTATTCAGTTTATTGTTTTGCCTTTTGCTGCAACCTTTGCAGCCCATGTGGCTACTTCCTTTATCTAATATGAAATCCATTTATTTTTAATTTGTAAGAGGGCCATCGACATAACCACCCAATTTATCTAAATATGCAAAAATAGTGATTTATTCCCATTCAAAATCATAGTTATGATTTTTTCAGTTATAAAAAAAGACCCGAAGATAGGTGTTATACCTAACCTTCGGGCCTTTTCTTATATATTTACACGATTAGTCTACCAACCCATGGCTCTTGAATACCTTGTGGATTGTCTCCAAAGCGTAATCTAGTTGCTCTTTCGTGTGGGTAGCCATAAGGGAGAAGCGGATCAGTGTATCCTCGGAAGCAACTGCGGGAGCTACTACCGGGTTTACGAAGATTCCGGCCTCAAATAATTCTTTTACGATAAGGAATGTCAAGTCGTTGTCACGGATAAACAACGGGATGATCGGGGTAGAAGTATGTCCGATCTCACAACCCATGTTACGGAAACCATCCAATGCGTAATGAGTCAAATCCCATAAATGTTGGATACGTTCCGGTTCGCTTAACATAATATCTAATGCCGCGTTCGCTGCGGCAGTAGCGGCAGGCGTATTGCTTGCGCTAAAGATATAGGAACGGGAGTGGTGACGTAAGTAATTGATAACCGGTTCGTCTGATGCGATAAAACCACCGATAGAAGCGAAAGACTTACTGAAAGTTCCCATGATCAAATCAACATCGTTCGTAACGCCGAAGTGATTACAAGTACCGCGGCCATGATCACCGAATACACCGATACCATGAGCCTCGTCAACCATTACACTTGCGTTATATTTCTTTGCGAGAGCTACGATTTCCGGTAATTTAGCGACATCACCTTCCATGCTGAAGACACCGTCGATAACGATAAGTTTCACCTTGTCTGGCATTTCTGGAGTTGTTTCTCCAAGGAGTCCATATCGTTATGCTTGAATTTCAATTTCGTGGAGAAAGAAAGACGATGTCCTTCGATAATGGATGCATGATCCAACTCATCCCAAAGGATATAGTCCTCACGTCCGGTGATACAGGATACAACACCTAGATTAACTTGGAAACCTGTAGAGTATACGATGGCGTCTTCTTTACCAACAAATTCTGCTAAACGTTTTTCCAACTGGAGGTGTAAGTCCAACGTTCCGTTTAAGAAACGTGAGCCGGCACAACCTGTACCATACTTTTTAATGGCCTCGATCGCTGCTTCTTTTACTTTAGGATGATTGGTTAATCCTAAGTACGCATTAGAACCAAACATCAAGACTTTCTTCCCGCTGATTAGAACTTCCGTGTCCTGATCGCTCTGGATTTCCCTGAAGTAAGGATAGATTCCCATTGCCATGGCTCTTTGAGGAGCGTCGTACTTTGCTAGTTTCTCTTGTAAAAGTTTCATATTATTATAAAAGAGAATGATTTATCTCGCTATTTATTTATTCTAATAAAGAACACAGGTTCGCCGCGTACATAATCCTATGTTTCGGCAAATCCAGCCGCAAAAGTAGTAAAAAAATAACTTATAGTAGTCGAAATGCTTTAAAAGTTTTATAAAAGCATTATTTTTGTCCTCTCAAATAAAAAAGAAGAAGTGAGGATGAGCGAACGGGATATAAAAGTACAAGCTATCATAAACCCTATATCAGGTGTAGGGTCGAAGCGCAAGATACCTAAGATGATCGAAGGGATCTGCTCGAAAAAGAACTGTTCGTTAAACATTTCTTTTACAGAGTATGCAGGCCATGCCAGCGAGTTGACTCGGCAAGCCATAGAGGAGGGAGCTGAATATATTTTGGCGGTAGGCGGTGACGGGACGGTGAATGAGATAGCGAGAGCTATGATCCATTCGAACGCGATCTTAGGTATCATCCCGAAAGGTTCGGGCAATGGCTTAGCTAGAGAATTGCACATACCGATGGACGTGAAAAGAGCTATCGATCTGATCGCGAAAGGGCATGTTACGACGATAGATTGCTGCCGGGCGAACGGACAGGTCTTTTTCTGTACCTGTGGAGTCGGTTTTGATGCCGCCGTCAGCCAGAAATTCGCGAATGAGAAACGGCGCGGCTCTCTTACTTATATAAAGAATACGATAGAGGAGTATCTGAGCTATAAGCCTGAGCCTTATGAATTGGTGGTGGATAATCAGACGATCAAGGAGAAGGCGTTTCTAGTCGCTTGCGCGAATGCTTCGCAATATGGTAATAATGCGTTTATCGCTCCGCACGCGAATATACAGGACGGACGGATGGACGTTACGATCTTATCCCCTTTTATGCCATTGGATATCGCTCCTTTGGCCATTCAATTGTTTACCAAACAGATTGATCGGAATAGTAAGATTAAGACGATGAAAGCCCAGCAAGTCACGATTATTCGCCAACATCCGGGCGTGATGCACTTGGATGGAGAACCGATCATGGCAGATCGCCGTATCGATATTACGGTGGAACCAAAAGCCTTACATGTGCTGACTCCGGAGGTTGTGTCTTTCACCAAGGAGGTACATAATTTATTTGACGAGGTAACTCGCTTCTTCGATAAAAAGCTTCCTTACATTTTCAAGTAAAAGTCTTTAGCTATAGCGGTGAATTCTTCGCTATATCGATGCCGCTCGATTTCTAGGGTCAGATGAGACGACTTGGGCTTTGCTACCGGCGTCGCTGAGAGTTCTATTAATAAACGCTTAGGAGGGGCGTCCGGTATGGGAGAAACGTGGGCTTCTCTCGATGGAGACAAAGACTCTTCTCGAGCGATGTCTATTAAAGACTCCCGTTGCTCGAAGGGAAGCACCAAGGCGATATTTCCTTCGGGTGCCAACAGTTTGCGGCTATCACGCAATAAATCCGGGAGAGATAGAGTATCCGTATGCCGGGCTAGATTACGTTTAGTATCCGGGCATTTCAATGAATCAATAAAATAGGGTGGGTTGGATACGATCAAGTCATATTTGATATTCTCATCCGGCATATATTCGGAGAGCGAGGTTTGATAGACTTGTATCCGGTTGGCGAAAGGCGATTTTGCGATGTTTTCCCGAGCTTGTAAACATGCGTCTAAATCTATATCGATAGCGTCTAGGATCGCGGAGCTACGCTGCGCCAGCATGAGGGCGATCAGTCCGGTTCCGGTTCCCACATCCAAAATCCTCTGACATCTCTCTGTGCTAGCCCATGCCCCAAGCAAAACGCCATCCGTTCCGACTTTCATGGCACATTTATCGTGCCATACCGTAAATTTCTTGAATTGAAAATAAGGATTTGCCATATCTCTATCGATTGTATGCCGCGAAATTAGTAAGAATTGAATGAAAAGCTGTAACTTTGGCACGTTTATTGTATTAACATATACAATGATGAATGTATATATGAAAGAAAAGACGAGAGTATTTTGCCAGAATTCGTTTGATGACTTGGATGACAATATTGGTATCGTAATGCCAATTCTTACAGAATGCGATGTAGATGAGGATTTCACAGAAGGAATAGAGAAAGTTGGAGACACTATACCCATTCTTCCGTTAAGGAATATGGTACTCTTTCCGGGTGTTGCCTTGCCGGTGATTATCGGGCGTCCTAAATCGATGCGCCTGATTAAAGAGGCTGTACATAAAAAGAGTTTGATCGGAGTTGTTTGCCAGAAAGAGATGGGTACGGAAGATCCGGTTTTAGAGGATTTATATACAACCGGGGTAATCGCTGACATCGTTCGTGTCTTAGAGATGCCGGACGGTAGTACTACTGTTATTCTTCAAGGTAAGAAACGCTTTGAATTGAATGAGTTGACCGAGACAGATCCGTATCTTTCCGGTAAGATCACCGTGTTGGAGGACACGAAGCCGGACAAGACAGACCGCGAGTTCGAGGCTTTGATCTCAACGATCAAGGATTTGACCATCAAGATGCTTGGGGCCGTGGCTGAACCTCCCCGGGATTTGATCTTCTCGATCAAGAATAATAAGAATGTCTTGTATGTGGTCAATTTCTCTTGTAGCAATATACCGAGTGGATCGGCCGAGAAACAGCAATTGTTATTGATCGGGGACTTAAAAGAGCGTGCGTATCGGTTACTTTTTATCTTGAACCGCGAGTATCAGCTGGTGGAGTTGAAAGCTTCCATCCAGATGAAGACACATGAGGATATCAATCAACAACAAAAAGAATATTTCCTTCAACAGCAAATCAAGACGATTCAAGAGGAATTGGGCGGGAATATCAATGAGTTGGAGATAAAAGAATTACGGGAGAAAGCCAGTCGTAAGAAATGGCCTGCCGAGGTAGCGCAGGTCTTTGAGAAGGAATTGCGAAAATTGGAACGATTGCATCCGCAATCTCCGGATTATTCCGTACAGACGCAATATGTCCAGAATATCGTTAACTTGCCGTGGAACGAGTATAGTAAGGACAATTTCAACTTATCTCATGCCCAGAAGGTCTTAGATCGTGATCATTATGGTTTGGAGAAGGTGAAAGAGCGTATTATCGAGCATCTGGCGGTATTGAAGCTGAAAGGGGATATGAAATCTCCGATTATCTGTTTGTACGGTCCTCCGGGAGTCGGCAAGACTTCATTGGGGCGTTCCATCGCAGAGGCTTTGCGCCGCAAATATGTACGTGTTTCTTTAGGTGGATTGCACGATGAGGCCGAGATCCGCGGACATCGTCGTACCTATATCGGCGCTATGTGCGGACGTATCATCCAGAATATACAGAAGGCGGGAACATCGAACCCTGTCTTTATCTTAGATGAGATCGATAAGATCACGAATGATTTCAAGGGGGATCCGGCATCCGCTTTATTGGAGGTCTTGGACCCGGAGCAGAATAACGCGTTTCACGATAATTATCTGGATATCGATTACGATTTAAGCAAGGTGATGTTTATCGCTACCGCTAATAATTTGAATACGATTTCCCAGCCATTGCTGGATCGTATGGAACTGATCGAGGTGAGCGGTTATATCATGGAGGAGAAGGTAGAGATCGCAGCGAAGCATCTCGTGCCTAAGCAGATGGATGTACACGGCTTGAAGAAAGGTTCCGTGAAATTCCCCAAGAAAACCTTACAAGTGATCGTTGAAGCCTATACACGCGAGAGCGGTGTCCGGGAATTGGATAAGAAAATCGCCAAAATCATGCGTAAGCTAGCCCGTAAGGTCGCTAGCGATGAGCCTATCCCGACTAGTATTAAGCCGGAGGATCTGTATGAATATCTAGGGGCGGTCGAATATTCCCGCGATAAATATCAAGGGAATGACTATGCCGGCGTGGTTACGGGATTAGCTTGGACGGCTGTTGGTGGTGAGATTCTTTTCGTGGAGTCGAGCTTAAGTAAAGGTAAGGGGTCAAAGCTTACTTTGACCGGGAATCTGGGAGATGTGATGAAAGAGTCTGCCATGTTGGCACTTGAGTATATCCATGCGCATGCGGCTCAGTTTAATATTAACGAGGAGTTGTTCGAGAACTGGAATGTGCATGTCCACGTACCGGAGGGGGCGATCCCGAAAGACGGACCGAGTGCCGGAATAACGATGGTGACTTCTCTTGTCTCCGCCTTTACTCAGCGTAAGGTGAAAAAGAACTTGGCTATGACCGGCGAGATCACGTTGCGTGGGAAAGTGCTTCCCGTAGGTGGTATCAAGGAGAAGATCTTGGCGGCTAAACGTGCCGGGATCAAGGAGTTGATTCTTTGCAAGGAGAATGAGAAGGATATCAATGAGATCAAACCGGAGTATTTGAAAGGCTTGGTGTTCCATTATGTGAGTGATATTCAACAGGTGGTAGATCTTGCGTTGCTGAGAGAAAAGGTGGATAATCCCTTGTTCTGATAACGACTTTTTAGGCATATATAGGTGTGGGCTTATACGTATATACGTGTAGGCCCATATTAATATCGGTGTAAGCCTATACGTATATACGTGTGGGCCTACGCCGATATAGGTGTTTTTAAGGGAAGCGTATACTTCTATTTAGAGCATTTCCGTAGGAATTCCAAGCTGTTGCGTATCTCTTGGATATCGGATTTGAAATCATCGTACTCAATGGAGATAAGCCCGTTGAAATGCTGACGCTTCAGCTCGTTGACGAACGCTTTTACCGGTAAGATCCCGGTTCCCCATGTAGCGTCTTCCATCTTGTCGGTGAGGTCTTTCAAATGTGCCACCTTGATGCGTCCGGATAACTTCTGGAGATTTTTGAGCGGATCTTCACCCACCCGTTTCCAATGGCCGATATCGGCGCATACTCCCATCAAGGAAGAACGGCCTTTCAGCGCTTTCTCTACCACCTCGGCACTTGCGTAAATGCATGGACTCGGATGGTTATGGATCGCTACCTCCATATCGTACTTCTTGGCGAGGGATTCGATGTAGTCCAACTGGTTTAACTCCGGTTCGACAGTCACGATATGTGCGCCTATTTTATGAGCGAATGCGAAGAACTTATCCCATTCCTCGTTAGTCCCATAAGAGGCTACACCAAAGGCGATCGGCTTGATTCCCCTTTTCTTGAACTCATGGCGTAATAAAGCGCAGTCATCATCGCTCAAGTCGTAATTTAAATACGTCTCTTTTGGGAATGGAGCGCCCAATTCTTGGAAAAAGAAAGCTTCCGCATACCCCATGCCCAGTTGCTGGGTCTTATCCAAGGTCTCCATCAACGTAAGATTGTGGAAAGTCCAAGTCTGTATACCCACCTTCCAGTCCGCTTTTTGCGCCGCCAGCTGTACGGCCTGCCCAAGGAGCATGACCGTACATAGTGCTAATATAATATATCGTTTCATACTTATACCGGCATTTCCGGAAGGCTCCAGCCTTCACGATAGGTATGTCTGATATATTCGTTGGCAGCCTCTAGCGCATTGAACTCCGCGTATTTCGTATCGAAATAGGGGTGACCGTCTATCACCTTGAAATCATCGCTGGTTACGATCTTCAATACGTCGGAAGAGGATATATTGGTGAAACGCATGTTTTGGGCGTCCCACATCAATTTCTTGTTCAAGCCTTGCAGACGGATCGCCAATACGCCTAATAACACCATCTCGTTGAATGGTCCGGAATAAGCGAAGTTGGAAGTTCCTTCCACACGGTTCTCCGGCGATTCCTTACAAGCACGGATCCAGTCTTGCTCATGGAAACCGTCGAAGTATCCGGTAGCGTTCGGGATACGGCGCAAATATGGGGCTACTTGAGGTACACGGCCGGATAATAACCGGGAGTTGAAACCTCCGCAATCGCAGATCAACGTGTCTTTAGTACCTACAAAGATACATCCACCCAAACCGTCACGCATCATATCTACGCCATCCGGTAATAAGTCCGGACGCTGAGGAAGCATACCGCCATCGTACCAATATACTTTCACTTCCGGCAAGGCTACCTTTGGAAGATTGTCACG
>OGNS01000912.1_pt1 | contig 11742 bp, 9 predicted proteins | sample 1573571 | NCBI WGS metagenome assembly OGNS01 (sample SAMEA2581890, study PRJEB24529) | metagenome | biome: Human gut stool | place: China | collected 2011 | reverse complement strand
CATTAAAGTTGCGTATCGTCAGAAGTTTTGTTATAATTATTAATTATTACGAAAAGGAAAGGAAATTATTTACTATGAAGAAAGAGAATAACAAAAAAAGTGCAAGCGCTTTGATCGGTGCGGCATTTCTTATGGCAACTTCGGCAATTGGACCTGGATTTTTGACACAAACTGGTAAATTTACAGACAGTCTGCATGGAAGCTTTGGATTTGTAATTTTAATCTCCGTGATCTTAGCAGCGATCGTGCAGTTAAATGTATGGAGAGTTCTGTGCGTATCTGGAATGCGTGGACAGGATGTGGCGAATAAGGTACTTCCTGGACTTGGATATGTGATCGCATTTTTAGTTGTAGCAGGTGGTCTTGTATTTAATATCGGTAACGTTGGTGGAGGTGCTTTAGGTTTTAATACACTTCTTGGAATTCCTACTACTGTTGGATATTTTATTGCGGGAGCAATTGCGATCATCGTATTTTTATCAAAGAATGCATTAAATGCTATGGATAACCTTACAAAGATCCTTGGTGGGATCATGATCCTTGTCATCTTTATTGTGATCCTGATCGTACAGCCGCCAGTTGGTATGGCAGCAAAAGAAACAATCATGCCAACAGCATCTATGGGAGATATTTTTCCAGCGATTCTTACATTACTTGGAGGAACAGTCGGTGGATATATTACATTTGCAGGTGCACATCGTCTGATCGATTCAGGAATCACTGGAAAAGAGAACTTAAAAGAGATCAATAAGAGTTCTGTTATGGGAATGGGAATTGCAACGATCGTACGTATCTTCTTATTCCTTGCAGTTTTAGGAGTGGTTGTAGCAACAGCAACTTCACCAGCTCATACATTAGATGCAGCGAACCCAACAGCGGATGCATTTTTACAGGGAGCAGGACAGATCGGTTATAGATTCTTTGGACTTGTGATCTTATGCGCAGCGGTCACATCCATCGTTGGATGTGCTTATACATCTGTGTCTTTCCTTAAGACATTCAGCAAAACGATTGAGAAGAATGAGAAATGGTTTATTGTAGGATTTATCGCGATTAGTACTGTATGTATGGCACTTGCTGGACAGCCAGCGGTATTATTAGTACTTGCAGGAGCATTAAATGGATTGATCTTACCGATCACATTAGGAGTTTGCCTGATCGCATCTCAGAAGAAATCTGTTATGGGAGAAGATTATCATCATCCAGTATTATTACTGGTTCTTGGAATCGTGGTAGTTGTTGTTTCAGGATATCTTGGAATTACATCATTAAGCAGCTTAAGTGCATTATTTGCATAAGCAAAATTGTCTGGATAAACAGATAAGTTTAAAACATAGAAGCACAGACTGACCGAAAGGAGTTATGTGAAGAAACATGGAAGAAGTAAAGATTAGTACTGCGGGAGATTCTGCCTTACTCATTGAATTTGGACAGGAAATTTCCCCAGAGATCAATGCAAGGATCACAGCCTTTGTACATCTTTTAAAAGCGCAGCGTATCGAAGGTGTGCAGGATATGATCCCGGCATTTACCAGTCTCTTGATCAATTATGACCCGAGGGTGGTAAATTACAAAACATTAACAAAACGTCTACAGAAGTTACTAAAACTGGATGTCAATGAAGAGACATCGACATCCAGAGTTTTTGAAATCCCAGTATGTTATGGCGGAGAATACGGACCAGATATTGAAAATATCGCAAAAAATGCTGGTTTAACGGAAGAAGAGGTTATCAAGATACATTCTTCCAAAGACTACTTGATCTACATGCTTGGATTTTTGCCAGGATTTTCATATCTTGGAGGACTTGATGAAAGAATTCATACACCAAGACTGGCGAACCCAAGAATCAGAATTCCGGCAGGAAGTGTTGGGATCGGTGGCTCTAAGACAGGAATTTATCCGCTTGATTCACCAGGAGGATGGCAGTTACTTGGTCTGACACCAGTAAAAACCTATGATCCAGAACGAGAGAATCCAATTCTTTTTGAAGCTGGAGATTATATCCGTTTTGTACCTGTTTCAGAAGAAGAGTATTTAAAGATCAAGGAACAGGTTGAAAATGGAACATATGAATGTATCATTCATACAAAGGAGGTGTAGATTATGGGAATTCGTGTATTAAAAGGCGGAATGATGACAACGGTGCAGGATCTTGGAAGAACAGGATACCAGAGTCAGGGATTTAGTGTATCCGGAGTTATGGATGTTCGTTCTTTTAAGATTGCAAATCTCCTGCTGGATAACCCGGAAAATGAAGCAGTTCTTGAATTTACCTTAATAGGACCAACACTTGAATTTACATCCGAGACGATCATTTCGATCACAGGTGGAGATTTCCGTCCGCAGATCAATGGAAAACCTGCCAAGATGTATACAGCAATTTATATGCATCGTGGAGATATTTTGACATTTGGTGGAGCAAGAACTGGAACAAGAGGATATATTGCATTTTCAAGTTATCTGGATGTGCCAGTAGTCATGGGAAGCCGTTCTACGAATATCAAATGTCAGATTGGTGGATTTAAAGGCCGGAAACTAGAAGATGAAGATTATATTTCGTTCAGAGCAAAGCGAAGATATCTGCCATATTATTTATCAAGAAGTCTGGATCTTGATGAATTTGATCAAGAAAAGATAACATTAAGAGTTGTCATGGGACCTCAGGAAAAGATGTTTACGAAAGAGGGACGAGAAACATTTTTAAATTCAGAATATACAGTAACAAGTGAATTTGACCGAATGGGATGCCGATTAGAAGGACCATTTATTGCATATAAGACAACTTCAGACATTATATCTGACGGAATCGCCTTTGGATCTGTTCAGGTACCAAGTCATGGAAAACCGATCATCTTATTAGCAGACCGCCAGACAACGGGTGGATATGCGAAGATCGCGACAGTTGTTTCTGTAGATATTCCGAAACTTGTTCAAAGAAAAACAGAACAAAAAGTAAGATTTCAGGCAGTATCCGTAGAAGAAGCCCAGAAGCTGTTAGCAGATGAGATGAAAGAGCTGAATGACTTCAGAAGCCAGATTTATACACCTTGTAAAGAAGTATTAGATTGCAGACTCGTTGCAAAACGAATCAGCACACTATTTAAATAGAAAAGGAGAATGAAACGGTGAATTTAGATAAAATTGAGAAATTAGTAAAGATCATCGAGAATTCCTCTATGCTTGATTTCAGCATTCAGGAAGGCGATGTAAAGATCAAAATGAGCAGAAGAGGAAGTGTTGGAGCGCCTGCTGCACCGATGTCAGTTTCCACACAGGGTGTTGATACAGTAGAAAGTATTGATTCCGAAGATGAATCATACATCACATCTCCGATCGTAGGTACCTTTTATGCGGCTCCATCCCCAGATGCCAAGGCATTTGTGAAGGTTGGAGACAGAGTCAAGGCAGGACAGACTGTATGTATCCTCGAGGCGATGAAATTAATGAAAGAGATCGAAAGTGATTATGACTGTGAGATTGAAGCTGTCTTAGCAAGCAACGAACAGAAAGTTGAATATGGACAGCCATTATTTAAAGTAAAAAAACTTGAAGACTAAAGGAGGCATTGTATGTTTCGAAGTATATTGATCGCGAACCGTGGTGAGATCGCAGTGCGCATTATTCGTGCTTGTCGTAATATGGGGATCAAGAGTATCGCGGTTTATTCAAAAGAAGATAAAGACAGTCTTCATGTACAATTAGCAGATCGAAGAGTATGTATCGGAGAAGGACCTGCAAAAAACAGCTACTTAAACATGGAACGTATCATTTCTGCAGCAAAGAATACGGACGCAGATGCGATCCATCCAGGGTTTGGTTTCTTATCTGAGAATGCTGATTTCGTTCGCTTATGTAAAGAAAATGGTATTGCATTTATCGGACCGAGTGCAGAAGTTATTGACAGCATGGGAAATAAATCAAACGCAAGAAAAACAATGATGGAAGCAGGAGTTCCAGTTGTTCCAGGAACCAAAGAACCTGTCTATGATGCAGCTACAGGGGAGAAATTGGCAGATGAGATCGGTTATCCAGTTATGATAAAAGCATCTTCAGGTGGTGGTGGAAAAGGAATGCGAGTTTCCAGATCCAAAGAAGATTTTGAATTCAATTTCAATACTGCTCAGAGAGTATCTGCCAATGCATTTGGTGATGATACGATGTACATTGAGAAATTCATCGAGAATCCAAGACATGTGGAGATTCAGATCATGGCAGATGGACATGGGAATGTCGTAGCCTTGGGAGAACGTGATTGTTCTGTTCAGAGAAACCACCAGAAACTGATCGAAGAATCACCATCCCCAGCGATCACGGAAAAGATCAGAAAATCTATGAATCACGATGCGATCCTTGCAGCGAAAGCAGTAGGGTATACCAATGCTGGAACCATAGAATTTATCCTTGATCCAAAAGGAACCTATTATTTCATGGAAATGAACACACGTATTCAGGTAGAACATGGGGTCACAGAGATGGTTACGGGAACAGATCTGATCATTGAACAGATTCGAGTGGCTATGGGAATGGAATTAAGTTTTACACAGGAAGATGTGGAGATCAACGGACATGCGATTGAATGTCGTATCAATGCAGAGATTCCAGAGAAAAACTTTATGCCAAGTCCAGGTGTAATCAAACATTTGCATTTGCCAGCTGGAAATGGAGTTCGTGTAGATACCGCAATTTATACAGGGTACTGTATTCCATCCGAATACGATTCTATGATCGCGAAAGTTATCGTACACGCACCAGACCGTGATGCAGCATTACAGAAAATGAGATCAGCTCTTGATGAGATGGTGATATTAGGAATCAATACAAACCTTGATTTCCAGTATCAGCTGATGAATAACCGTGAATTCTGTGAAGGAAAAGCGGATACAGGATTTATCGAGAGACTCTTGAAATTAGATTAAATTCGATAAAACGGAAGAAATGGAGGCATAAATTAAATGTACCAGATAGATTTAAATAGTGACCTTGGAGAAAGTTTTGGACATTACACGATCGGGAATGATGATAAGATCATTCCATTGATCACATCAGCGAATGTTGCATGTGGTTATCATGCATCCGATCCAGTGGTTATGATGGAGACGATCCAGAGAGTAAAAGAAGCTGGGATTGCAGTTGGGGCCCATCCGGGACTTCCAGATTTGATGGGATTTGGACGAAGAAGCATGGCGATTTCCAACGAAGAAGCGAAAGCATATACACTATACCAGATCAGTGCGATAGGTGGAATGTGTAAAGCGGTCGGAGTGAAATTACAGCATGTAAAACCACATGGAGCATTATATAATATGGCGGCTAAGGATTATGATCTGTCTAAAGCAATCTGTGAAGCAATTTATGAATATGATAAAGACCTGATCGTTATGGGATTATCTGGAAGCGAGATGATCAAAGCAGCAAAAGACTGTGGATTAAAGTCAGCCAGTGAAGTATTTGCAGACAGAGCTTATGAAGAAGATGGAACACTGGTGAATCGAAGAAAACCAGGAGCTATGATCGAAGATGAAGATGAAGCGATCAACCGAGTTATTCGTATGATAAAAGAAGGAAAAGTGACTTCGATCACTGGAAAAGATATTGATATTAAGGCAGACTCAGTATGCGTTCACGGAGATGGAGAGAAAGCATTATTATTTGTGGAGAAGATCCGTAAGACATTCGGTGAGAATGAGATAGAAATCTGTCATTTATAATGGAGATATTTTTAAGATAATGAAGAAATGGTAGATGGATCTAGAGAAGAATTCATCTGCCATTTTTTCATTTCATAGCAATTTGTGACTCTATTGATGCCATGTCATTGAACTGTTGTTATCGAAAAGCAGTACTTGAACATTGGGATTATGTTGTTGGAAATGAGAAAGAGAAGTATAAGAAAGAAGGAGACAAATGCAAGATAAAGTAAGAGATTTAAGAAGTGCATTAAAACGCTTGAAACAAATGGAAGGGCAGTACATAGAAACTGATGTAGAAGTTGATCCAATGGCAGAACTTGCGGGAGTTTACCGCTATGTAGGTGCAGGTGGAACTGTAAAGCGCCCGACAAAAGAAGGTCCAGCGATGGTATTTAATAATGTCAAAGGACATAAAGATGCCAGAGTAGCCATCGGTGTATTAGCAAGCAGAAAGCGTGTGGCAGCGCTCTTGGACTGTAAACCAGAAGAATTAGGAAAGAAACTTTATCATAGCGTAGATAATCCGATAGCACCAGTGGAATATCAGGGAGATGCACCATGTCAGCAGGTTGTTCATAAAGTGGAAGATCCAGACTTTAATTTGTATGATCTGGTACCAGCACCAACCAACACACCAGATGATGCAGGCCCATATATTACATTGGGTATGTGCTATGCAACGCACCCAGACACAGGAGTTCATGATGTAACCATTCACAGATTATGCATTCAGGGAAAAGATGAACTTTCTATTTTCTTCACTCCTGGAGCAAGACACATCGGAGCAATGGCAGAACGTGCAGAAGAATTAGGACAGAAACTTCCAATTTCAATCAGTATCGGAGTGGATCCGGCAATCGAGATCGGTTCTTGTTTCGAGGCACCAACAACACCTCTGGGATACGATGAATTATCTGTAGCAGGTGCATTGAGAAATGAACCAGTAGAGCTTTGTAAATGCTTAACAGTTAACGAAATGGCAATTGCAAATGCCGAATATGTCATCGAAGGGGAAGTGATTCCAAATGTCCGAGTACAGGAAGACCAGAACAGCCACACAGGCTATGCAATGCCAGAATTTCCAGGATACACAGGACCTGCAAGTTCACAGTGCTGGCTGATCAAAGTCAAAGCGGTAACACACAGAGAAAATCCGATCATGCAGACATGCATCGGGCCAAGTGAAGAACATGTATCTATGGCTGGAATCCCAACAGAAGCAAGTATTTATGGAATGGTAGAAAAAGCGATGCCGGGACGTCTTCAGAATGTATACTGCGGCTCCGCAGGCGGTGGAAAATACATGGCAGTCTTACAGTTTAAGAAACGAGAAGCCAGCGATGAAGGAAGACAAAGACAGGCAGCACTTCTTGCATTTTCAGCATTCAGTGAACTGAAGCATGTATTTTTGGTAGACGAAGACGTCGACTGTTTCGATATGAATGATGTATTATGGGCAATGAATACAAGATTCCAGGGAGATGCAGATATCATCACGATTCCAGGGGTAAGATGTCATCCGCTGGATCCATCCAACGATCCAACATGTATCAGAGATCATGGGATTGCATGCAAGACAATCTTTGACTGTACTGTTCCATATGATCAGAAAGAGCGATTCAAGAGAGCAAGATTTATGGAAGTTGATCCGGAACACTGGTTATCATAAAATACAGAATATAAATAAGAAAAGGAAATTTATTTGAATGAAGAAACGACTGATCATAGGAGCAACAGGGGCAAGTGGAATTCCAATCTTGATCCAGTGTCTAAAATTGGTGCAAGAGCAGAAGGATTTTGAATCTTACTTGGTTATGACAGATAGTGCCAAACTGACCTTGGAACATGAAACAAAAATGAAGGTGGAAGAGGTCGAAAAACTTGCTGATCATGTTCTGGATTCAAGAGAGATCGGTGCAGGACCAGCCAGTGGATCATTTCAGACGGAAGGGATGCTCATTGTCCCATGTAGTATGAAGACAATTGCAGGAATTCACAGTGGATATGCAGACAATCTGATACTTCGTGCAGCGGATGTAACGATCAAAGAGCAACGGCCATTGGTGCTTGCAGCAAGAGAGACACCACTGAGTGCGATTCATCTTAGAAATCTTCAGGAATTGGCAATGATTCCGAATGTGCGGATCATTCCACCAATGATGACTTTTTATCATATGCCAGAGAGCATAGAAGAAATGATGTATCATATTGCAGCAAAACTATTAGAACCATTTGGGATAGAAGCAAAAGAATATCGAAGATGGAGCGGATTGTAGAAAGAGAGGTTTCTATGAAAATATTATCATTTGGATCATTAAATATTGACTATGTATATAAAGTTTCTCATTTTGTGAAAAAAGGAGAAACATTGTCTGCAGAAGAGTTGAATGTATATACAGGCGGAAAAGGATTAAACCAGTCCATTGCACTTTCACGTGCAGGAATGGAAACATATCATGCAGGAGCGATTGGCATGGATGGACTATTTTTGTTAGATCAATTAAAAGAAGCAGGAGTAAATACAGATCTTGTTAAGATCCTTGAAGACGTAAGAACAGGAAATGCGATCATACAAAATGATGAAGAGGGCGATAACTGTATTATTCTATTTGGAGGAGCTAATCAGGCAATCAGTAAGGAACAAGTAGATGAAGTCTTTGAACATTTTAAAAACGAAGATTATTTACTGATCCAAAATGAGATCAATGAACTTCCATATATCGTAAAGAAAGCAAAAGAAACTGGAATGAAGATCATTTTAAATCCTTCTCCAATGAACGATAAGATAAAAGAACTCCCATTAAATCAGATTAATTATTTTCTTTTAAATGAAATAGAAGCAATGCAGATTCTTGATATGGAAGAACCAAAAGAAATTGATGGGAAATATATTAGTGGTCTGTTACATCAGAAATTCCCAGAAGCAACGATCGTATTAACTTTAGGAAGTGAAGGATCTGTATGTATATCTGGTGATGAATATGTGGAACAGTCAATTTATAAGGTAAAGACAGTCGATACAACGGCAGCAGGAGATACATATACCGGATATTTTATTGCAGGTATCTTAAATGGAAAAACGATCAAAGAAGCAATGGATACCGCATCCAAAGCATCAGCAATTGCAGTAAGCAGACAAGGGGCAGCACCATCCATTCCATATCTGGAAGAAGTTGAAGAATATAAAAATTAGAAGAAATGAAGGCAGATTTTCTAAGGTATAATATAGAAGATCTGCTTTCATTTTTGTTTGAAAATAAGATAAACGAAAAAATTAAAAATAATTAGCACTCACCACTTGACAGTGCTAATAATGAGTGTTATATTACGAATAGAACAAAAGATAAATGGATATCTTAATATAGATAAATACCCATTCGTAAAGGAGGAAAGAGTATGAACATCAACAAATTTACACAGAAGTCCATTGAGGCAGTCAATCAGTGTGAGAAGATCGCCTACGATCATGGACATCAAGAGATAGATCAGGAACACTTCTTATATAGCTTGCTTACGATCGATGATAGTCTAATCGCAAGCCTGCTTGAGAAGATGGGAATTAACAAAGAAACATTTTTAAGCCAGGTACAGGAGTTATTGAATAAGAAACCGAAAGTATCCGGTGGTCAGGTATATATGAGTAATGACTTGAATCAGGTACTTCTTCACGGAGAAGATGAGATGAAAGCCATGAAAGATGAATATGTATCTGTAGAACACCTATTCCTTGCAATGATCAAGCATCCAAATAAAGCAGTCAAAGAATTATTCCGTGCCTACGGAATTACAAGAAATCGTTTCTTACAGGTGTTATCACAGATCCGTGGTGGACAGAAAGTCACAAGTGACAATCCAGAAGAGACATACGACAGTCTTGAAAAATACGGATATGACCTTGTAAAGAGAGCCAGAGAACAGAAACTAGATCCAGTCATCGGACGTGACAGCGAGATCCGTAACGTTGTTCGTATCTTATCAAGAAAGACAAAGAATAACCCAGTATTGATCGGTGAACCGGGTGTAGGTAAGACAGCCGTTGTTGAAGGATTAGCACAGCGAATCGTTCGTGGTGACGTGCCAGACCAGTTAAAAGATAAGACAATTTTTTCACTGGATATGGGATCACTGGTAGCAGGTGCCAAATATCGTGGTGAATTTGAAGAGCGCTTAAAAGCGGTTCTGGAAGAAGTTAAGAAAAGTGACGGACAGATTATCTTATTTATCGACGAACTTCATACGATCGTCGGTGCAGGTAAGACAGACGGAGCCATGGATGCGGGAAATATGTTAAAACCAATGCTTGCCAGAGGTGAATTACACTGCATCGGTGCAACAACCTTAGATGAATATCGCCAGTATATCGAGAAAGACCAGGCATTGGAACGTCGTTTCCAGCCAGTTATGGTCGATCAGCCAACCGTAGAAGATACAATTTCTATCTTAAGAGGTATCAAAGACAGATATGAAGTATATCACGGTGTTAAGATCACAGATAGTTCCCTAGTAGCTGCAGCAACTTTATCAAACCGTTATATCACAGATCGTTTCTTGCCAGATAAAGCCATCGACTTAGTCGATGAAGCATGTGCTATGATCAAGACAGAGATGAATTCCCTGCCAGCAGAACTGGATGAAGTTCAGAGAAAGATCATGCAGATGGAGATTGAGGAAGCCGCACTTAAGAAGGAAGATGACAGATTAAGCAAAGAACGTCTGGAAGAATTACAGAAAGAACTTGCCGAGATGCGAGAAGACTTCAAAGCAAGAAAGGCAAGATGGGAGAATGAGAAAGCTTCCGTTGAGAAAGTATCCAAATTAAGAGAAGAGATCGAATCTGTAAACAGTGAAATCCAGATTGCCCAGAGAAATTATGATTTAAATAAAGCAGCTGAATTACAGTATGGTCGCCTGCCAGAATTGAAGAAACAGTTAGAAGAGGAAGAAGAACGCGTAGCGAAAGAAGACCGTTCTATGGTCAGAGAATCCGTCACAGAAGATGAGATCGCCAAGATCATTTCCCGTTGGACAGGAATTCCAGTAGCGAAACTTACTGAAAGTGAGAGAAATAAGACCTTACATCTTGATAAGATCCTTCATGAAAGAGTTGTTGGACAGGATGAAGCAGTGGAACTTGTTACAGAATCCATCATCCGTTCCAAAGCCGGAATCAAGGACCCAAGCAAACCAATCGGTTCTTTCTTATTCCTTGGACCAACAGGTGTAGGTAAGACAGAACTTGCTAAAGCACTGGCAGAAAGCTTATTTGATAACGAGCAGAATATCGTGCGAATCGATATGAGTGAATATATGGAGAAACACTCCGTGGCAAGACTGATCGGAGCGCCTCCGGGATATGTAGGATATGAAGAAGGCGGACAGTTGACTGAAGCAGTCAGAAGAAAACCTTACTCCGTAGTCTTATTTGATGAGATCGAGAAAGCCCATCCAGATGTATTTAATATCTTATTACAGGTATTAGACGATGGACGAATCACAGATTCCAAAGGTAAGACGGTAGACTTTAAGAACACGATTTTGATCATGACATCCAATATCGGATCTTCCTACCTGTTAGAAGGAATCGATGAAGATGGCAATATCAAACCAGAAGCACAGGATATGGTTATGAATGACCTTAAGAATCATTTCAGACCAGAATTCTTAAACCGTCTGGATGAAACGATCATGTTCAAGCCATTAACAAAAGCAAATATCACAAATATCATTGACTTACTTGTGAAAGATCTGAACCGCAGATTAGCAGACAAAGAATTAAGCGTTGAATTAACATCAGCAGCCAAGAATTATGTTGCCGACCATGGTTATGAACCAATGTATGGAGCAAGACCATTGAAGAGATATCTGCAGAAGAGTGTTGAGACACTGGCTGCAAGATTGATCTTGAGCGATGGGGTTGATGCAGAAGATACGATTTTGATCGATGTAGAGAATGATCAGTTGATTGCGAAAGTGAAATTTTAATTTGTAGTTGGTCAACTGTAGTCTTTCAGTATATGATAAAAAATAAATAAGCAACCGAAAACGCAGC
>OGNS01000884.1_pt1 | contig 12157 bp, 10 predicted proteins | sample 1573571 | NCBI WGS metagenome assembly OGNS01 (sample SAMEA2581890, study PRJEB24529) | metagenome | biome: Human gut stool | place: China | collected 2011 | reverse complement strand
TATGGTGAGTAATATAGTATCTTACAGTATTCTTTTGCTGTATCTTCTTCCATGCGCTTCATGGAGCCAAGGGAACGATGTGGATTTAAGCTTGGAACAATCTCTCGACCTGCTTCATAAGGAAAATAAAAGCTTGAAAATAGCAGGGAAAGAAGTGGAATGGGCTCGGAATGAGCATCAAAAGCTAAACGCTTTTTGGTATCCGTCGGTGAACGCCGCGGGTGCTTTCGTACATATGTCGAATCCGATAGAGGTACGGCAGTCGCTGAGTAAATATACGGAACCGGCGAAGGAGTTTGTCCATAATTATATCCCGGATAATGAGCTGATCATGTCGGTATTGGATAAGATAGGGCAAGGTACTTTCTCGCTTCCGCTGATCTCCCAAAACATCACTTCTATAGACGCTACGGTGACGTGGCCTGTTTTCACGGGAGGAAAACGTATCTATGCGAACAAGATCGGAAAGACGATGGTCTCTATAGCGGAGGTGAATAGGAATCAAGTGGATGCCAACCAACAATCCTTATTGATCGAGGCTTATTTCGGGCTTCGTCTGGGACAAAGTGTGGTGGACGTAAAAACAGAAGTGTACAATTCTTTGAAAACCCATTATGACCAAGCCCTTAAATTAGAGCAAAACGGGATGATCAATCGGGCCGAGCGTCTGTTCGCTCAGGTAAGTATGGACGAGGCGAAACGAGAACTGGAATCGGCCCGTAAGGATTTAGCGGTCGCTCAACAGGCGTTTAAAAGCTTGATTAATATGGAGGAGGGGAGTGACGTACGTACCACGACTCCTTTATTTATTAATGAGGCGCTTCCTCCGGCCCAATACTTCAAGGATCTGGTTCCGATGAATAATTATATAGTCAATCAATTGAAATTGCAGCAGGTTGTAGCCGATAATCAACTAAAGATCGGCCGGTCCGCTTATGTCCCGAATATCGCTTTATTCGGCAAACAGACTTTGTACGCTGATGGACTGGATAAATATTTGTTGCCTCGTACGATGGTGGGAGTTGGTTTTACGTGGAATATCTTTGACGGCTTGAATCGGGAGAAAACCATCCGGCAGGCAAAGATCGCTAGTCAGTCGCTTCGTTTGGGTAAGGAGAAGGCGATTACGGATCTGGAGGTAGGCATCGATAAATTCTACAGCCAGCTACAAAATGCCTTGGATAACGTAAAGGCTTTGGATACGACGATCGAGATGAGCCGGGAACTGGTCCGGGTGCGGAAGAAATCTTTCCAAGAGGGAATGGCTACTTCTACGGAGGTAGTCGATGCCGAGGTTATGCTGGCGAAGGTGAAGACCGCTTTTCTTTTGGCTTATTATCAGTATGATGTAGCCTTGATTAATCTGCTGTCTGTCTGCGGTACGCCGGAGCAGTTCCATCAATACAAGATGGAGGGAAAGACCGAGGAGCTTTTGGGGAATTGAAAATTGAGAATTGAAAATTGAAAATTTAGGGGTTATGGATAAAACTAAGAGATATTTGAGTGTGGCCTTTGTCGTGGTCTTGGCGATTGTTATAGTTGTCTCGTTGATCGGGATGATCTTGTTGAAAAAGAAGCCGGTGATCTTGCAAGGGCAGATCGAGGCAACGGAAATACGTATCTCCGGTAAGTTACCGGGGCGTATCGATACCTTTCTGGTAAAAGAGGGACAGAATGTACGCCAAGGCGATACCTTGGTAGTCATCAATAGTCCGGAGGCGTTGGCTAAATATCAACAGGTGAACGCCATGGAGAACATAGCGAAGTATCAGCACCAGAAAGTGGATGAGGGTACACGAAAGCAAATCATCGCTTCCTTGCAACAATTGTGGAATAAATCCAAATCGGATTTACAATTGGCGAAGATTACCTATGATCGGGTGAATGCCTTGTATAAAGATAGTGTGGTAACCTCACAGCGTAAAGATGAGGTGGAGGCCATGTATAAAGCGGCTGAGGCCGCCGAACGTGCCGCTTATAGCCAATATCAAATGGCGGTAGACGGGGCGCAGATACAAGATAAGGAGAGCGCCCGCTCGTTGGTGACGGCGGCGCAAGGAACCGTGGAGGAGGTGGCGGCTCTCTTACAGGACGCTCGGTTGACGGCTCCGGAATCGGGACAGATCTCCGCTATCTTCCCGAAACGGGGAGAGTTGGTTGGGGCCGGGATGCCAATCATGAATTTAGTCGTATTAGATGACGTGCATGTGGTATTGAACGTACGTGAGGATCGTTTACCTTTATTTAGGATGGGAGGAACGTTTGTCGCCGATGTACCGGCGATCGATCAGAAGGATATTGAGTTCAAGATCAATTATATCAGTCCGTTGGGCAGTTTCGCTACTTGGAAATCTACCAAGCAGACAGGTAGCTATGACTTGCGTACCTTCGAGATACATGCCTTGCCGGTGGAGAAGGTGGAGGGATTGCGTCCCGGTATGTCCGTACTCTATCAACTCCCTTGATACTATCCAGTTGTAGAGACGAAGCACGCTCCGTCTCTACAACTAAATAATTTATTGTCGCTATGCTAAAGAAGAGTCCTTTCTATATGGTTTTACGTCGGGAACTGGATCGCATGGTTTCCCGGAGGTTATATTTCGGGGTGTGTATCGTGTTGCCTTTGTTCTGTATATTCTTCATGTCTACGATTTTCGGAAGCGGGCAGATGGAGAATATACCGATAGCGGTAGTGGACCAAGACAACACCTCCATGTCTCGGGAGATCATCCGGCAGGTAGAGGCGGTACCGACTTTCCGGGTAACCCGGCATTATACGGACCAAGAGACCGCTCGCCGTGCTACCCAAGCAAAAGAAATCTACGGTTATCTAGTGATCCCCAATCAGTTTGAGGCGGATGCCACGGCGGGGCGTGACGCTACTTTATCGTATTATTACCACTATGCCTTGTTGAGTGTGGGTGGTGAGGTACGTGGGGCCTTCGAGACCCTGCTGCGTACGCTTTCGCTCGCCCCGGTGGTTGTGCAAGCTACGGCGATGGGGCTGGGGGAGAATCAGATAACCACCTTCCTATTACCGGTACGATCCAGTAGCCACCCGCTGTTCAACCCGGATCTGGATTATTCCGTTTATCTGAGCAATCCTTTTTTCTTTGTCTTTTTCCAAGTGATCATTTTGCTGGTTACGGTGTACGCTATCGGTAGCGAGATCAAGTTCCGGACAGGCGATGAGTGGCTGGAGGCGGCACGGATGAACATGTTCGTGGCGGTGGTGGGCAAGCTGCTCCCTTATACAATTATCTTTTGTATCATGAGCGTCTTCGCTAACTATATCATGTTCGGGGTCATGCATATTCCTTTCGCTTGCGGTTTCTGGCCATTGAACTTGACGGCGATCTTGTTCGTGGTCGCTACGCAAGCGTTGGCGGTATTCCTGTTCTCGTTGTTTCCCGCTATAGCGATCGTGATTAGCGTGGTGTCTATGGTCGGTTCGCTGGGGGCTACTTTATGCGGCGTTACTTTCCCGGTCGATTCCATGTACGCTCCCGTACATTTCGCCTCGTACCTGTTTCCGGTACGGCATTTCGTGGAGATCAACCAGAACTTATTGTATGGCGATTACGGATTCCCTTATACATGGGTAAACGTAAGTTCGTTGTTTGCGTTTATGTTATTGGCATTGGTGCTGTTGCCACATTTGAAAACCGCTATTTTAAGTCATAAATATGAGAACATCCGATAATATGAAAGGAACCTTGGCGGATATCGCTTCCTTGGTCAAGGACGAGTTTAAGACGATCTCCACGAGCTACGCTATCTTGCTCGTCTTGGTAGGAGGTATATTTCTCTATGGCCTGCTGTATAATTATATGTATGCCCCGGATCTGGTGCGTAACGCCCCGGTGGTAGTCGTCGATGACTCAAAGACCGACTTGAGCCGGGAGTACATCCGTTTACTGAACGCCACTCCGCAAGTCTCGGTAATCGCCGATGGTTTAGATTACGCTGAGGCGCAGGAGTGGATGAAGGAGGGGGATGCCGTAGGTATCTTGTATCTTCCCTCTGATTTCGAGACCCGGGTGGCACGAGGGAATGAGTCCCTGTTTATCATGTACCAGACGACAAGCGCCTTCCTATATTATATGGCGATGCAGGAGGCTTCCAGCGGTGCCATGTTGGCGTTGAACGATCGGTATCGTCCGGAGATGTTGGTGTTCTTGCCCCAGCAAGACGCTTCCAAGATCGTTTCGGCGCAACCCATATCAGTGGTCGGGACGGCGTTGTATAATTTTACGGAAGGATATGGAACCTATTTGATCCCGGCGGTATTGATCGTCATTATGTTCCAGACCTTGTTGATGGTGATCGGTATGATAAGCGGGGAAGAGCGGGATTCGGGTACCATCGTTCGTTTCGCCTCCGAGGGATTATCCTTTGGCCGGATCGCTAGGGTGATAATCAGCAAGACCTTTGTGTATTGCGTATTGTATATGATTTTCGCTTTGTTCTTGTTGGGCTTGATACCGCTATTGTTTGGCCTGCCGGATATCGGTAATTATCTGAACACCTTGATCCTGCTGATACCTTTCTTGCTGGCTACCAGCTTCTTTGGGCTGGCCGCCTCTTATTTCTTTACGGACTCGGAGGCTCCGTTATTGATGATCGCCTTCTTCTCGGTAGGCTTGATCTTCCTTTCCGGAGTCTCTTATCCCTTGGAATTGATGCCTTGGTATTGGCAAATGGCCCATTATATCATTCCGGCGGCTCCCGCCACGCTGGCCTATGTACAGCTCAACTCGATGGGAGCGTCGATTGAGCAAGTCGGTGTGGAGTACGTGACGTTGTGGGTGCAAAGCGTCGTTTATTTCCTCTTGGCTTGCTGGGTGTACCGGCGGAATATCTTAAAGGCGAGCCGTGCCTTGTCGTCATTGTAGGTCCCGTATCCTCACGTCGATGCCGCTACCTTTCAAGGCGTCTTTCAACTCGCCGATCTTCGTATTCCCGTAATGGTAAGGGTATAAGATTTTAGGCGAGAACATCCGGGCCGCTTTCGCCGCTTGCGGGACGGTCATGGTATAAGGCTGGTTGACGGGAAGGAAAGCGATATCGATGTCTTTCAGGTCTTTCATCTCCGGGATGTCTTCCGTATCGCCGGCTATATAGACTCTTAGTCCGTCGAACGTGAGGATATAGCCATTATCCCGGTGGCGGGGGTGATATTTATCCCGGCCGGGCGTGGTGTTATAGGCGGGGACGGCCTCTATCTTCATATAGCTGATGGAGGTATCCGTATCGCCGTTTTTTAGGACCTTCCCTTTTCCCAGCTTCTTTTGGCTGTTCTCGTTGGCGATGATTTCCGTACCGCTTTTCTCGACGGCTTGTATCGCTTTCGGGTCCAGATGGTCGCCATGCTCGTGGGTGATCAAGATGATATCGGCTTTCGGGAAAGTCGTATAATCGGCGTATTCGGAGACAGGATCTACCTGTATCGAATGATTGTCGTACGTAAGCATCAAGCTACCGTGCTTGATGAACGTGATGATCAGTTCTTTTCCGCTCTTGGTCTTGAAAGAATCCGAGGCGAAGTTACTAGCGGAGGCTAAGCTCGCCATGAATAAACTACACATAAGCATACATGATTTTAGTCTCATAATCTCGCGGTTTTTTATAAGTGTTTCCGCGAATATACTCATAATAGATTAATTCCCTAATTTGTTCGCCTATCCGGTATAAATATTTACATTTGCGACGTATATTCTGATAACATGAAAACGAAATGAGAAGAATTGTTCTGTTGATTACGATTTGTTGCCAAGTATTTTGGGTGGCGGCGCAAAAGAAAGCGCCCAAATGGATGGATAAGCAACGAAAGGCGGTGGTTACCGTCACTACTTATGGAAAAGATAACCAGAAGAAAGCGTCCGGTACGGGATTTTTCATTACCGAGACCGGTGAGGCGTTGTCCGGCTATTCCTTGTTTAAGGATGCGGCGAGGGCGACCGTGACCGACGCCGACGGAAAAGAATATCCGGTAAGCCGCATCTTGGGGGCTGATGAATTATATGACGTGATCAAGTTCAAGGTAGAGGTTCCGAAGAAAGCTGTGTTCTTGCCGATCGCCCGTGAGCCGATCTCGCAAGGAGTTATCGCTTATCTGATGCCTTACTCGACCGGTAAGATCACGAAGTTCGGGGAAGGACCGGTCTCGGAGGTCAGTAAGTTGAAGGAGCCGTTCAGCTATTATAAATTGTCGATGGCGCTGGAAAGCGGGCAGGTAAACGCTCCTGTATTGACGGCGGACGGCGAGGTGTTCGGCTTGGCGCAGGAAGATGCGTCGGGGAAGAAAGAAGATTCCTATGCGGTCTCGGCGGGATACGCGAATAGCCTGACGATCCAGTCGGCGGACGCCTTTAATTCCACCTATAGCCGGATTGGTATCCGGAAGGCGTGGCCGTCGGACGTGAGCCAAGCGCAGGTTTCCTTATATCTGATGGCAAGCTCGCAAGACCCAAAGACGTATCTGGCTACCTTGAATGATTTCATCGCCACTTTCCCGGATTCTCCCGACGGGTATTTGAACCGTGCCAATCATTACGCTTACCACCGTGCGGATCTGGCTCCTACGGAGGCCGAGCAGGGGGCTTGTCTGGATAAGGCGTTGGAAGATATAAACACGGCTTCCCGCTTCAGCGAGCGGAAAGGGGATGTCTGGTTCAACCGAGCCAAGCTGATCTACGGCGTGGCCGTCGCGGATACGACCTTGAATAAGGAGCAGTGGACTGTCGATGCCGCTACCGAGGCGATACAAAAGGCGATCGGGGAGGAGGACTTGCCGGTCTATCGCCAATTGGAAGGGGACATCCATTTTTATAAAGGAGATTTCGAGCAGGCGTTCGATGATTATATGAAGGTGAACGATAGCGATATGGCATCCTCTACCTCTTGGTATTGGGCGGCGAAGGCGAAGGCGAATATCCGGGGCGCTAACTTCGGGGATATCATCGCCTTGCTGGATAGCGCCATCGCCAAATGCGGGAACCCGCCAACGAACGAGGCCGCTCCCTATATCTTGGAACGGGTGGATCTCCGCTTGAAACTGATGCAATACAAGGAGGCCGTGGACGATTATGATTTATACTACGATCTCTTGAAAGGACAGGTCGGCGACCGCTTCTTCTATTACCGCGAGCAAGCGAAGTTCCGCATGAACGATTTCCCCGGCGCCTTGGCCGATATCCAATCCGCGATCCGCTTGAATCCGGGCGACCCGACTTATCCGGCGGAGGAAGCGTCCGTATATATCCGTATGGAAAACTATGATCAGGCGTTGAGGAGCTTAGAGAATGCCTTGCGGATCGCTCCGGATTTCGCCTCTTGCTACCGTCTGCGAGGCATCTGCTACGTCCGTCAGGGTAAGAAGGCGGAAGCGTGCGAGGCTTTCAACAAGGCGAAGGAGTTGGGTGATCCTGTCGTGGACAAATTAATAAAGGAACATTGTAAGTAAAGATGCACCCGGGCGGGTACGTACGTGTATCTGCCCGGCTACAGGAATGTATCTGCCCGGATGTAAGGCACCGCTTATCTCCCTATGAACTTCTTGAACGCCTCTACCTTGTCGTTCAATATCAATTCCTCCGGAAATCGTGTCTCTTGCAATAACTCGTAGATATGATCGTACCGGGCTATATCGAAAGATATATGCGCATCGCTACCTAAAATCACAGGAACCTCGTATTTCTTGCATAGGCGCAAGATCGTGAGGTTATTATCTCTGGCGGTGAGTTTCTTGCGGACCGGGTTGAGAGAGCTGTTGTTGATCTCCAGCAACGTGTGATGCTCTTTGGACGCTAATACGATAGGTTCGAAATCCACCTCGGCCGTACCGTCTCCCGGGTGACTGATGATGTGGACATGCGGGTTGCGGATCGCCCCGATCATCGCCTCCGTATTCTGCTCGACCGTTCCCGGTTTGTAGCAAAGCGAGTGGATGCCTGCTATCCGGATATCCAGCATCGGGAAGTACTCCTCGCCCATATCGATCGTACCCTTATAGTCGATGATGTTCAATTCCGCTCCGAGCAATAACTCGACACCGTATATCCGGCGGGGAACCACATGTAGGTTGCGGAAGTAAATCGGGGAGCATGTCCCCGGTATGCCGGGGGCATGCTCTGTTATACCTAGTAACTTCAATCCTTTCTCGGAGGCGGCCACTGCCATTTCTTGCAGGGTGCTAAAGGCATGCCCACTGGCTCCCGTATGGGTATGCACGTCAAGTAACGTCTTCATAAATTCGTCTTTAACCTACCCGCGAAGGTAGTTATTATTTGGTGGATACCCAATTCCCGAATAAAATAAGCGTCGTGCGAGATCAGCAAGATCGTGCCCCTGTACGCACGGACCATGGAGGTGATAATCTCGATGCTTTGGATGTGGAGATTATTGGTCGGCTCATCTAGGATAAACAGGTCCGGAGTCTGGTTACTGATCATCAAGCAACAGAATGCCAACCTCATTTTCTCGCCTCCGCTCAGCTTCCCGCAGCTCTTCTCCCACGTGTCGTGCGGGAAGAGGAAACGGTTTAGCAATGTCTTGATCTCGTGCTCTTGGAAATGACGCTCGTTGAAGGCTTGCGCTTGCTCGTACACCGTCCGGTCGTTCCGGACGATCGAGTATTCTTGGTCGATATAGATAGAGGAGAAATCCGCACGGATCAAGGAACCGCTACGAGGCGGTAACTGGCCGGTAATCAACTTCAGCAAAGTCGTCTTGCCTGAACCGTTATCGCCTTGTATCAGCCACCGTTCCCCACTCTTGATCTGGAAGCTCATCGGGGAGGGCCATAGATCGCCGGCCTCGGCGTAACCGAAATTGATCTCCTTGGCGGTAACCAATATCTTGCCTTCGTGTAAGCCGGATGCGCTGAAATCCAGTTTCATGCCTTGAAGGTCGGGTAGGGAGGAGCGCATTCGCTTTAGCTCGTTGGCAAGGTTCTCCATCTTGTCCTCGTGAACATCTTTTAGTTTGGAGGCGCTTTTCTCGGCGTTCTCCTTCAATCCGCCCATCATGATCCGGGGGATTCCTTTCCGGACGCTTTGCTTCTCTCCCCGGGATTCATGCTTTTGTTTTCGCTCGGCTACCTCACGGGCGGTTTTCCTGACCCTGCGAAGCTCTTTCTCCTTCGCTTCCAGTTTCTCTTGCATGGAAGCCTGTTCCTGTTCTTTTTGTTCCTTGTAGAAATCATAATTACCCCCGTAAAGGGTGATCCCCCCGACGGATAATTCCGCTATGGAAGCTAATAGGTTCAATAAGGTACGATCGTGGCTGACGACCAACAAGGTGATACGGCAAGACGTGATGAAATCGTATAACTTCTCCCGGCTACGCCTATCCAGATGGTTGGTCGGCTCATCCAATAGCAGGATCGAGGGTTGGTGGATCTCGATTCCGGAGAGGAAAACCTTGGTTTTCTCGCCTCCGCTTAATGTGCGCATCGGTTGGGAAAGGAGGATATGCTCCAAACCCCAAGCGTGCAGGGCGGCGAGGCTCCGTTCCTCGATCGTCCAGTCATCCGCCAGCGTATTGAAATTAGAGAGGGAGGCGTCGCCCTCGGTAATCGCCCGCAAGGCTTCTAGTTTCCCGTCGATACGTAGGGCCTGAGCCACCGTCTGGTTATCATATTGCCCGAAATGCTGGGGTACGTAATAGGGTGGGGTCGGATAGATAATCTCCCCTTCCTGCGCTTGCAAGGTTCCAGCCAAGATACGGAGGAAAGTAGATTTTCCCGATCCGTTGTTCCCGACTAAGGCTACCTTTTGCCCCTTGTTGATCGTTAAGTCGATCCCCTTGAATAAGACTTGGTTGTCCGGATGTATATACGTGATTTTTTGCGCTACGATACTCATAGTGTGAACTGATTTAAAATGTGAGATACTAAAATGGATAAGAAATACCGATGATGATCGGTTTCACGATAGCCTCGAATCTGTCGTCACGAAATCAGCTCTATACGGATAGAGGGCTTTCCGGATGGAAAGAACGACATCTTGAGATAAATTAAGCGGCTATTCTCATTGGAGTAATTATATAGTTATATAGGGACGCAAAGGTAGGAATAGTTTTGGGTTTAGGCAAATGAGTATATACTTTCATGTACAAAAGGGTATGCTTTTGCCCTTGAAAGTATATACTTATGGGGATAAATCCTAGAATTTCTTTGTTTGCTTAAGGATATAGAACTTGGCTAAGTCGCCCGTGACGGGTTGCTTCTGCTGGTCCAGCATTTTCAGTTGGCCTTCCTCTACCTTATAATACGTGATGTCTCCCCCTTCTTGTTTCGCCGTCAAGATGTTACCGTCCAGCGTGTAAGTTCCCTTATCATTAAAAATACCGTCTTTCTCGTCAATATATTCGGAGCGGAGGGTAAAGGTTTTATCCTTGTTCAATGTCAAGGTCGTTTTAATACCCGGCGAGCTGGCGGCCGGTAATGTCCCTTCGTAAACACCCCAGTAATCCAAGGAAGTCTCTGCGTTGTGCATATCCGGTACTTGGGCGGTTTCCTGCTTGTTCTTGTCTGTTTGCGTGGCGTCTGCCTTTGGGTTGCCGCTACAGCTGAATAGGGCTGCGGCTACCGCTACTACTAATACATATTTTTTCATGTCATTCAATTGAATTATAAGTTCTCGTTATTTAAAACCAGTTTGTAGGTTGTTTTGTTGCGTACCGATATTCAAATAATAAGGATCGTGTCTGGGTTCCATCTGGCGAAAAAGCATTATCTTTGTGTTGTAAAACATAGATAACATTTTTATTCGTAAGATTATGTCATTACCAAACGATCCGATGATGCTATTCAGCTTCATCAATATGAAACTTCGTGACAATTATTCTTCCCTCGACGATTTATGCGAGGATTTGCAAGTGAACAAGAAATCCCTTCTTACAAAGCTTAAAGACGCTGGTTTTGAATACAGCCCGGAGCATAATAAGTTCTGGTGATCGGGAGTGATCCTAGCCCGGTAAACCTATGAGATCCGAACCATAAGTCAATGACTTACGTATCGTAATCCATTGACTTACGATGCGTAATCCAATGGATCGCATACCCCGGTCGACAAGGTTGTCTCCATCAAGTCTCACTCGATATAGTTCTTGACGATCTCTTTCCGGTCCGTATACTTCGGGTACTTGAAAGCCGGTATGCCGAGTGCCATGATCGCTTGTATCTTGCCGTCGATCCCTAGCGTCTCGGCGAGCGTATCTTTTCCTTCCTGCCGGATGGCGGTGAGCACAAAGCCCATATAGATCTGGCTTACCCCAAGCGATTGCGCCATCAAGGAGGCGTTCTGATAAGCGAGGTTAGCGTCCTCACTTCCGAATCGGTTGGACTTCGGTGTATGGATCAGTAGCAGGGCGGTGGCTTTCCGGAGAATCGGATCTTTACCCGCCTTGTGTTCCTCTTTCAACCGATTGAATACCGGTACGTATTTATAGACATCCTTCATAAACGGCTTGACCACACATTTCACGACGGGATTCAATAATAGCTTCGCCAAGGAGTCGAACACGCCTATCGTATAATCGCTCACCTGCCGTAGCTTTCGCGGATCGGTGACGACGGTAAACGAAAGGCTTTGGGAGTTTGTAGCCGTCGGCGCAGAATGAGCGGCCTCCACGATCTTGTCCAGCATCTCCTTGGGGACGGGCCTCGAGGTCAATGTCCGGTTGGAACGGCGTGACTTGATCAGCAACATCACCTGCTCCGGCGTAGGCATCTGGCTGTAATCGATCGTATGCGTTTTCTCCGGCGGGAATTCGCTGTGTAGCACGGAACCGGTCGGACATACGTCCACGCAATGCCCGCAAACGATGCAGCTTTCCACACGTACCAGCCCGATCGTCTCTCCGGCCCTTTCTTGCGTGAATATATCCGAAGGGCATACCCGTACGCATTTCCCGCATTTGATGCAACTCTCTTGGTCTATGTTTAGTGTCATCCTTTTCCTCCTTTTGATAAGTAAAATAAAAACTCCTGCAACCATCAAGATTACAGGAGTCTATATATAAACAATTATTTTATTGTTTAGTTGATTACTTCTTCATAGCTTCCTCGATAGCAACCGCTACAGCAACCGTAGCACCTACCATCGGGTTGTTACCCATACCCAAGAAGCCCATCATTTCTACGTGAGCAGGA
>OGNS01000872.1_pt1 | contig 12303 bp, 14 predicted proteins | sample 1573571 | NCBI WGS metagenome assembly OGNS01 (sample SAMEA2581890, study PRJEB24529) | metagenome | biome: Human gut stool | place: China | collected 2011 | reverse complement strand
CCGTGCAGCAGATCCCCGCCCCGGACGGGCAGGAGAGCGGCACGGTGGTCACCGTTTTCCAGAAGGGTTACAAGCTGGGTGACAAGATCATCCGCCATGCAACCGTTGTGGTGGCCGAATAAACAAGCCGAACCTCCCGCAAGGGAGTTTGCAATAACATCCGCTTGACATCATCATAAGCATCATATAAACAAGATTTGTTCTTTCGAGAGGAGACTTCATTATGAGTAAGATTATTGGTATCGACCTTGGTACTACCAACAGCTGCGTAGCTGTTATGGAGGGCGGCGAGCCCGTTGTCATCGCCAACTCTGAGGGTGCCCGCACCACCCCGTCCGTTGTCGGCTTCACCAAGACCGGCGACCGTCTGGTAGGTCAGGTTGCAAAGCGTCAGGCTATCACCAACCCCGACAACACCGTTTCTTCCATCAAGCGTCAGATGGGCACCGACCATAAGGTGACCCTGAACGGCAAGGAGTACACTCCCCAGCAGGTCAGCGCTATGATCCTGCAGAAGCTGAAGGCTGACGCCGAGGCTTATCTGGGCGAGACCGTTACCGAGGCTGTCATCACTGTGCCTGCCTACTTCAACGACAGCCAGCGTCAGGCAACCAAGGACGCAGGCACCATTGCCGGCCTGAACGTCCGCCGTATCATCAACGAGCCCACCGCAGCTGCTCTGGCTTACGGTGTGGATAAAGAGGACGACCAGAAGATCATGGTCTACGATCTGGGCGGCGGCACCTTTGATGTGTCCATCATCGAGATGGGCGACGGCGTTACCGAGGTTCTGGCCACCAACGGCGATACCCATCTGGGCGGCGATGACTTCGACCAGCGCATCATCGACTGGATGGCAGACGCCTTCCAGACCGAGAACGGCATCGACCTGCGCAAGGACAAGATGGCTGCACAGCGCTTGAAGGAAGCTGCCGAGAAGGCTAAGATCGAGCTGTCCAGCGCAATGAGCAGCCAGATCAACCTGCCCTTCATCACTGCCGATGCTACCGGCCCCAAGCACTTGGATATGACCCTGACCCGCGCAAAGTTCAACGAGCTGACCGCTGATCTGGTCGATCGCACTATGACCCCCGTGCGCAAGGCTCTGCAGGATGCAGGTCTGCGCGCTTCCGACCTGAAGAAGGTCCTGATGGTCGGTGGTTCCACCCGTATCCCCGCTGTCTACGACGCCGTGAAGAAGGAACTGAACTGCGAGCCCTTCAAGGGCATCAACCCCGATGAGTGCGTGGCTGTCGGTGCTGCTATTCAGGGCGGCGTTCTGAACGGCGAGAAGAAGGGTCTGCTGCTGCTGGATGTCACCCCGCTGAGCCTCGGCATTGAGACCTTGGGCGGCGTGTGCACCAAGATCATCGACCGCAACACCACCATCCCCACCCACAAGAGCCAGGTGTTCTCCACCGCAGCCGACAACCAGCCCTCTGTTGAGGTCAACGTGCTGCAGGGCGAGCGTGAGTTTGCCCGCGACAACAAGAGTCTGGGTGTGTTCCATCTGGATGGCATTGCTCCGGCTCCCCGTGGCGTGCCTCAGATCGAAGTTACCTTCGATATCGATGCCAACGGCATCGTGAAGGTCAGCGCTAAGGATCTGGGCACCGGCAAGGAGCAGAACATCACCATCACCGCTTCCACCAATATGTCCAAGGAGGACATCGACAAGGCTGTGAAGGAAGCTGAGCAGTTTGCTGCCGACGATAAGAAGAAGCGTGAAGAGGTCGATATCCGCAATGGTGCCGACCAGATGGTGTTCCAGACCGAGAAGATGCTGAAGGAGAACGGCGACAAGCTGCCCGCAGACGTGAAGAGCGATGCCGAGGCAAAGCTTGCTGACCTGAAGACCGCTGTCCAGTCCGGCAACGTGGACGACATCAAGGCAAAGCAGGAGGCTCTGAGCCAGGTATTCGAGAAGATGTATCAGGCAGCCGCTGCCGCACAGCAGGCCGCCGGTGCACAGCCCGGTGCTGACGCAGGCGCAACCAACGAAAAGCCCAACGATGACGGCGTTGTGGATGCCGACTTCAAGGAAGTCTAAGTCTGACACAAAGCGCTGTGTCCGGCCAAACCGGCGGGCACACGCGCAATAGAGCAAAAGCCGCTCCGGTTTAGGCCGGAGCGGCTCTTGCTGGTTTATAAGTAAAAGAGTTCTCGCTGCCGCAAAAGCCTTCCCCCGGACGGGGGAAGGTGGCATGACGCGAAGCGGCATGACGGATGAGGGCGCAGACAACAGCTGCGAAAGACCAAAGCGGGAGCTTTTGAACAGGAGGAACCGACCGGGGCGTTACCCGGAGAGGGCGTTCCCGGAGAGGTGAGTGGATATGGCACAGGAAAAGCGTGATTATTACGAAGTGCTGGGGGTATCCAAGGGCGCAAGCGATGCCGAGATCAAAAAGGCATACCGCAAGCTTGCCATGAAGTACCACCCGGACTATAACCCCGGCGATAAGGACGCCGAGGCAAAGTTCAAGGAGATCAACGAGGCAAACGAGGTGCTTTCGGACCCGAAAAAGCGCCAGCTGTACGACCAGTACGGCTTTGCCGGTGTTGACCCCACTTATGCAGCACAGAACGGCGGCGGCCCCGGCGGTTTCAGCGGTTTTGGCGGCGACGGCGTGGATCTGGGCGACATTTTTGGCGATATCTTCGGCGGCGGCTTTGGCGGCTTCGGCGGCTCGTCTCGTCAGGCAAACCCCAACGCCCCCCGCAAGGGTCAGGACATCCGGGTGCGCATCACCCTGAGTTTTGACGAGGCCGTGCACGGCTGCAAGAAGAACATTACCATCACTCGCCAGCAGGAGTGTACTGAGTGCCACGGCTCCGGCTGCGCCGCCGGTACTAGCCCCGAGACCTGCCCGGACTGCGGCGGACGCGGCTTTGTCATCCGCCAGCAGCGCACCCCCTTTGGCGTGATGCAGACCCAGCAGCCCTGCTCCCGCTGCGGCGGCAAGGGCAAGCTGGTAAAGAACCCCTGCAAGGTCTGCCACGGCAGCGGCAAGGTGGCTACCAAAAAGACGCTGGAGGTGTCCATCCCCATGGGCATCGACGACGACCAGAGCTTTGCACTGCGCGGCATGGGCGATGCCGGTACCAACGGCGGCCCCGCCGGTGACGTCATCGTCATGGTCACCGTGCGCCCCAGCGAGGTGTTCCAGCGCGATGGCTACGATGTGTGGGTCACCGTGCCCATCACTTACAGTCAGGCTGTGCTGGGCGACAGCGTCACCGTGCCCTCCATTGACGGCAAGGTGGAGTACACCGTGCCCGAGGGCACCCAGAGCGGTACCACCTTCCGCCTGCGCGGCAAGGGCATCCAGTACCTGAACGGCCGCGGCCGCGGCGATATGTACGTCAAGTGCGAGGTGGAGATCCCCAAAAAACTGAACAAGGCGCAGCGCGATGCCCTGAAGAAATTTGAGGGCACGCTGAAAGAAGAAAACTACGAAAAGCGTAAGGGCTTCTTCAAAAAGCTGAAGGATATGTTCAACGCATAAGGTATAAGATTCCCCAAACTGCCGTAAGCAGCAGCTTGGGGGATTTTTATATTGGTTGAAAATTTACACAGAATCGAGTATACTATAACTGATAATCAGGAATGTCACACTTGGAAAAGAGGCTTGTATGGCAAAGTTTGTACCGTTTATTCTGAAAACAGATGATGATCAGAAAATAGGTGTGAAGATCACACGCATGAAAAAGGCAGATGCGGCACAGACTGAAAAAGAGCCTGTATGGCAAACAAACTGGATGTCTGCCTATATCCAAAAGGATGCTTTTGAAAAGTATGCATTAAAAACGACAGATGGCGAGCTGGTCGCACTGGCAGCGTATGAGATACTGGAAAATGATGTGATGGTACACATTACCTATATTGAAAGCCAGCCAGAAAGCAACCCGACAATTGTTGGTCATTCCAAAAGATATCAGGGAATCGGACGGGTCTTGATTGCCTACGGTATCAAGCTGTCGATCGATCATGGATGTGGCGGGACGGTCACATTTGAAGCAAAGGTTCCGGAATTGGCAGAACACTATATCCGGGATTATGGCGCGTGCCCACTGCCGAGTTTTGGCGGAGCGCCGCGTTATGAACTGTCTGGCGAGGCGGCTATGAATATCTTTGTGACGTATTTGAAGTGAGGTGTTTTCGATGGATGCAAAAGAGTATTTCCAGCGTGACCCGGAACGAGAGGCGTTTTATCGCACGTTTTATCAGATTTGTCGCCGTTTCAATGTTACATGGTCTACGGCAACGCCGGAGGTCAGAGCCTTTGTGGAGGAAGCGACCCGTGTGACCTACGAACAGGAGAAAGCACAGCGCAGCGGGCTTTCGCCCAATACAGTAAAACCATTTTTTGGAGATACCGCTTGCTGAAAAACAGGCACGATACCCGTGTTGATTGTATTATAAAAAACCAAACGGCGGTACGTTCCATCGGAGCGTGCCGCCGTTTTTTTTGCGTGTGAACCCTACAAAAACAGCGGAGGCGCTGCCCTTTCGGGCAGCGCCTCCGCCTGCTTTGTTCTTTGGTGTACTCCGAGCCGGTCTTATGAGATAAGATGGATCAGAGCAGGATGACTGCTGCATTGATGATCAGGCCGACACCGGAAGCGGTGGAGCTGATCATGTAAGCGGTGCAGGCGATGTCACGGATGGCGTTGGCAGTGCTCTTCTCCATATCGGCAGTCAGAGCATCCAGACCGGTCTCAGTCCAAGTGTTGGGGTTCTTACGGCGGTAATTGCGGACAGCGGTCAGACCCTTGAACCAGCCGTACGGGGGAATCAGCCAGCACAGCAGAGCCTCAGACATGGTAGCATTGGCGCCGCCTTCGGTGTAGGTCATCTCTTCAGTGGACAGTACATTGTAGTACGCGGGCATCATCATTTTTTCCATAATAACACTCCTTTTGAAACAAAGCTATCCAAAACGGTGCATCCAAAAACGCACCGTTTTATCTGATTAAAAAGGTCAGCGCACGATCAGCAGAACGGCGCTCAGGGGAGCCAGCGCCACCACCATGGTGGTGGAAACGGCATCCCGCACAAAGTTGCCGGCGGATTTGCCCATATCGGCGGCAATGGCATCGGTGGCGCGGCCCATCACGGTAAAGAAGTTGCCGTCCTTGTTGCCGTCCTGCTGCAGCCAAGTGCGTGCCTGCTTGATGCCCCAGATATAGCTGGAGGCCAGCACCACAGCACCTACGACCGTTGCGGCAGTGGTGGCGATACCGGCAGCATCATCCACTGCGCCGCCGCCGGTGGTATAGGTCATTTCTTCGTTGGAAAGTACCGCATAATCTGCGGGATAATTCATCTTTTTCATCTTCAATACTCCTTTGTCAAAGGGAAATGCCGCATTGCATCCCGATCCCCCGGCGTCTATACCCAAAGGCTGATAGAGCATTGTTCTCTATATGGTCATTCTACAACAGTGGTCGGATTTTATCAAGGGGTTTTGGCACATCTGTGCAAAAACTGGCGGGACGCATGAAATTGCGGCTATAAATTTGTGAAAATAGACTGCAATAATTTAGGCTTTTGGCTGTTTAACCCTGTACTCCGGCGCGGTAGAGGTAGGGGTCGCTCTTGAAGCTGTCAAAGTTGTACAGCACAAGGATCTGGTCGTAGCCGTTATCGGCGATCAGCTTGTCCAAGCCGTAGTTGTAGTTGCGGAAGTCCACCACGTCAATGTCGGCGTAGTTGGCGGTCAGGTAGGGTACAAAGCAGTTGGCGTAGCTGTCCTTGATGACAAGGATGCGCCCGCTGCCGTTGCCCTGCACCCGGCTTAAACCGTTGTTGCCGTGCAGGAACATGGCGTATTTATCATAAACGGAGAGCTTCTCTGTGTCGTACAGGCCGGTGGCCTGTCCCTCGGTGGGCTGGCCTGCCGCCGTCACGTTCCATACCGTCAGGGTGTTGGCAAGGTCGTAGTAGGTGATCACGTCCGGCACGGCGTTCCATGTGCGCGCCTTGGCGTAGTGGGTGCCGTAAAAGCCGTCGGCAGTCAGCGCAGTGTGGGCGGCGGTATCAAAGGGGGTAAGGCCAAGGGTCTGGCACAGCTGGCTGTAAGCGTAGTAGGCGCCAAGGCTCGTCCAGTGGTGGTCGGTGCGGTAGTAGATATACTCGCTCTTGTGGGCAGTAAGGGTCTGGCGCACGTCCACAAAGCTGCCGCCGGCCGCCTGCACCGCAGCGGAAAGCTGGTCAAGGTAGCCGTCCTCGTCCAGCAGGGGGGCGTTTGCGGGCACGTTTTCTTTATAGATATCGCTGGCAGCAGGTGCCAGCAGCACATTCACCTTGCCCGGGTAGCGCTGGCACAGGCTGGTGAGCGCTGCGGTGTTTTTGGGCAGGGTGCGCTCCTCGCTGGAAAGCAGCCCGTAGGTGCGGGGGAACATCATGTGCTCCTTGCCCAGCAGGATGCCGCCGTTCTGCTGCTTTTGCAGCAGGGTGGTCTCCACCACGCTCTGCAGGCTGATCCACTGGTCGCGCCCCGCCACCTGATCTTTGACATATTTGGTGTAGGCGGTAAAGTAGCTGTTCAGCCCCTTGGCGGTGAACTGGGTCAGCGCCGGGCGCTGGCTCAGGGTAGTGTTCTCCAGCTCGCTGTAACTGCGGTCCGGGGTGACCATATCCAGCGCGAACAGCCCGATAAAGAACAGGCTGAACACCACCAGCACCGGGTAGTGCAAAAGGGAGGAGGTCTTTTTCTCGTGTTTGGACATCTTCCCGCCTCCTTAAAAGTTAAAATACAGGAACGGGCTGTTGGTGCTGCCCACCACATAGGCGGTGGAGACCACCAGCAGCGTCAGGATGGCGGCGCAGCGGGTGACCACGTTCTTGCGCAGCACATCCCACAGCTTTTCGATCAGCGGGGTGCAGCACACCACGCTTACCGCCAGCAGCACGCCGTAATTCCGCAGGAAATACAGCGGCGACACCCCGCCGGAGGGGATAAAGAGCTTCTGGAACAGCAGCCCGAAGGACACGCCGGTGTCGTTGCCCACGAACATTGCCCAGCCTACCGCCACAAGGAACAGGGTGTAGAAATGCGGCCACACCTTGCCCTTTTTCAGGTAGGGCAGCAAGAACAGCTTTTCAGCCGCCAGCAGCACAAAGTAGTAAAGACCCCAGCAGATAAAGTTCCAGTTCGCGCCGTGCCAGATGCCGGTGAGCAGCTCCACGATGAACAGGTTCAAGATCTGCCGCTTGAGCCCCTTGCGGTTGCCGCCCAGCGGGATATACACATACTCCCGGAACCAGCCGGACAGGGTCATGTGCCAGCGCCGCCAGAACTCAGTGATGGAAGCGGAGATATAGGGGTAGTTGAAGTTTGCAGGGAAATCGAAGCCCAGCATCTTGCCCATGCCGATGCCCATGAGGGAGTAGCCGGAGAAATCGAAGTACAGCTGCAAACTGTATGCGATGATGCCCAGCCATACCAGCGGGGTGGAAGCGTTTGCCAGACCCACAAAGGTGGTGGAGGGGCTGTCGGCTACCCCGATAATGTCTGTCCACAATGCGCCCACGGCGTCCGCCAGCAGCACCTTTTTGGCAAGACCGAAGGTGAACAGGGTCATGCCCTCTTCTATTTGTTTGAGGTTATAGCGGTGCTTGTAGACGTGCAGCTGGTCGGAGACGTCCCGGTACTTGACGATGGGTCCCGCGATGAGCTGCGGGAACATGACCACATAAGCGCCGAAATCAATGATGTTGCGCTCGGCTTTTACGTCCCGGCGGTAGACATCGATGGAGTAGGAAAGGGTCTGGAAGGTGTAGAAGCTGATGCCCAGCGGCAGGGTGCCAATGCCCTGAATTTCGGCAAAGGCGGTGCCCAGCAGGGCATTCACGCTGCGCAGCACAAAGTTTGCGTACTTGAAGTAGAACAGCATCCCCAAGCTGCCAATGAGCGCCACCAGCAGAAAAAAGCGGCGCAGCGCGGGCTTTGCATCAAAATGTTCGATGGCAAGGCCGCTGAGATAGTTGATGAGGATAAGCGCCACCATGACCGGGAAAAAGCGCACCTCGCCCCAGCAGTAGAACACCAGACTGCACAAAAACAGCACGGTGTTCTTCAGTTTTGCGGGGGCAAGATAGTACAGCGCCAGCGTGATGGGCAGAAAACGGAACAGGAAGATGATGGTGCTGAAAACCAAGGGGTCAGCCTCCTTTTTTACACGGAATTACAGACTCAGCCTTCCCCCGGCCGGGGGAAGGTGGCATGACGGATGCGGGCGCATCTTCAGCAGAAATCCCCCGCATCAGGGGCTTTCCTACTGAAAAAAGCCGATGCCGCAGATGGCACCGGCTCAGAAGGTCAGATTCAGCTGTTCAGGGCGCTGTCCACAGCACTGTTCAGGTCTGCGGTGCACTCGTTGGAGGCGATCACCATGACCACACGGTCGCCCTTGGAGGAGATGATGGCGTTTTCCACGTTGTTCTGTGCCTGTGCAAACTCGGCGTAGTTGCCGTAGAAAGCCACCTGATCCTGCTTGTAGCTTTCCAGCGCGGTCACCACGTCCTGTGCCTTGCCGGAAACGGTATCCACCACCAGCACAAGGCCGGCATCGCCGTTGTCGTTGCTCTTCACGCCCTTGTAGGCGGCTACGTCCTCCGCCTTCAGGCCGAAGTCGTACTCGATGTTCATGGCAGCGATCTCGAACTGGTTGGAGATGGGGTTTGCAGCCAGCAGGGTCTCCACAGCGCTGTCCAGATCGGCAGTGCCGTTTTCAGCGGTATCCGCCGCCGGGGCGGCAGTGCTCGAAGCCGGTGCAGAGGCGGAGGCGCTGGACACGGAGGACGGCGCGGAAGAAGCGCTGCCGCCGCAGCCGGTCAGGGCAACAGCCAGCACGGCGCTGACGGCGATCACAGAGAGTTTTGTGCGGTTTATCATAAAATATTCCTTCTTTTGTTGAATTCGTTTGTCGGGGTGCGGGGCTGCGCCGCGCACACGGGCAGACTGTATTTATCTTACCATAACAGCAGGTAAATTGCAACGCACCCCACAGGGTTTTCCGGCAGTTTTCATCGGATTTTAACCGGTCACGGTCTCCCCGGCGGCAATGCGCTGCAAAACGGCTACTGCGTCCTCCAGACACAGGCCGCTCCGGTTGAGCAGGGCGGCGTTTTCCGCGCCCACATAGCGCCAGTGCCACGGCTCGTAGGTGATGCCGGTCACGCTTTCCGCCTCCTTGGGGTAGCGCAGGATAAAGCCATACTGCTCCGCGTTCTCGCACAGCCAGCGGAAGGCGGCGGTGTCGGCAAAGCCAGTGTCAAGGGTGGTGTGCTCCGGGCTGTTCAGGTCGGCGGCAAGGCCGCAGTTGTGCTCCGAGCAGCCCGGCGGGTTGACGATGGCAGCCGCCTTTTCCCGGGCGGCGGCTTCGCTCAGACCCTTGTTGAGGTAGTACTGGGTCTTGTCATCGTACAGCTTTTTCTGGTAGCTGACGCTGCGGTAGCCGCTCTGCATCCGCACGTCCACGCCGTCCTTGGCGGCAGCGGCCTGCATGGAGAGAAAAGCCTCGGCGGCTTCGGTCTGCAAGGTTTTGTTGATGGCGGTGGCCGAGCCGCACTCCTTGGTCTCGACAGGGTAGTCCTCCGTTATCCGGTGGGTGCGGTTGACAAGGATCATGCGGGGGTCGTCCAGCAGCGCCTGCGCCTGTGCGGCGGTAAGGGGGCTCTGCTGCGCACCGTTCTCGGCGGGCTGCGCAAGGCTCTCGGCGGGCAGCTCCGGCAGCTGCGGCACCGCAGCCTTGCGGGTGCAGGCGTAGGCGGTGCCGCCTACCACAAAGCAGGCCAGCGCCGTCAGGCAGAGCAGACGGCGGGCGTGATGGTTACGGTGATGGGAAGAACGCATGGAACCTACCTTCTTTCACAAAAAAAGGATAAGCACCCGCCGCCCCGGGCAGACTATCCGCAAAAGGGGGCGCGGGAAGATGAAGATGACAGCGCAGGAATACGCACGCCGGGTGCAGAAGGCCGGGCCGCACTCGCCGCTTCTGGCAGACTGCCTTTGGGCGTTCTGCGTGGGCGGCGGCATCTGCCTGCTGGGTGAGGGGCTGCGGCAGCTGTTTCTACGGCAGGGCGCGGACGCCGAAGCGGCGGGCACCCTGACCAGCTGCACTTTGATCTTGCTCTCGGCGGTGCTGACCACGCTGGGCTGGTACCAGAAGCTGGCAGCAAAGGCCGGGGCGGGGTCGCTGGTGCCCATCACCGGCTTTGCCAACGCGGTGGTCAGTGCAGCCATCGAGTTCAAGGCCGAGGGACGGGTGACGGGCACGGGCGCCAAGATGTTCCTCATCGCCGGGCCGGTCATCGTGTACGGCACGCTGGCAGCGGTGGTGTACGGCGCGGTGCTCTGGCTGCTGGGGGCCTCTGCTTTATAATACGGAACAGCCCCGCCGGATATTGCAGCGCCGCAGCACCAGTATAGCACGTGCCGGGGCATTTTTTGTAGAAAAAAGGAGAAAATTTTATGACAGAGCGCCGGGGCGATACCCTGTTGTTCCATACCCCGCCGGTCATCGCCGCACAGGCGGCGGTGGGCGGCAAAAAAGAGAGCGATGGTCCGCTGGCGGCGGGCTTTGACGAACTGACCACCGACAACCGGCTGGGACAGTGCAGCTGGGAGGCCGCCGAAAAGCAGCTGCAGCTGCGGGCGGCACGGCTCTGCCTGCAAAAGGCGTCTCTGCCCGCAGAGCGGGTAGACCTTGCGCTGGCAGGGGACTTGCAGGCGCAGTGCACCGCTTCCGGCTATGCACTGCGGGAGCTGGGCGTGCCCTTTGCGGGGCTGTTCGGGGCGTGCAGCACCATGGCGGAGGCGCTGGCGCTGGGCGCGGCGCTGTGCAGCAGCGGGGCGGCGCAGAACCTGTTGGCCATGACCTCCAGCCATTTCTGCGCGGCAGAGCGTCAGTTCCGCACCCCGCTGAGCTACGGCGCGGTGCGCACCCCTACCGCGCAGTGGACGGCTACCGCCGCCGGGTGCTGCCTGCTGCGTCCGGCAGGGCAGGGGGTGGGCGTTGCCGCCGCCACCCTTGGGCGGGTGCAGGATTATAACATCAAGGATATCAACAATATGGGCGCAGCCATGGCACCGGCAGCAGCTGCCACCCTGCTGCACTATCTTGCCGATACCCATGCAGAACTGCGGGATTTTGACTGCATCTACACCGGCGACCTTGGGCTGGTGGGCAGTCAGATGCTGCGGGAGCTGTTGGCAGCAGAGGGTCTGCTGCTGAAAAACCACGCGGACTGCGGCTGCCTGCTTTACGATGCCGGGGAGCAGCGGGTAAAAAGCGGCGGCTCGGGCGCGGGCTGCTGCGCCGCCGTGCTCTGCGCGCATATCCTGCCAAAGCTGCTGCGCCGCGGCAGCCGCCGGGTGCTGTTTATCGCCACCGGGGCGCTGATGAGCCAGACTACCTTTTTGCAGAAGGAGAGCATCCCGGCGGTGGCGCATTTGGTAGAACTGACCGCACCGGAAAAGGAGAGCTGAAATGAACTATCTGTGGGCATTTTTAATAGGCGGCGTCCTCTGCGCGGTGGGGCAGCTGTTCATCGACCTGACAAAGCTGACCCCGGCCCGCATCCTCACCGGCTATGTGGTGGCGGGGGTGGTGCTCTCGGCGGTGGGGCTGTATGCGCCGCTGGCAGAGTTTGCCGGTGCGGGGGCGAGCGTGCCCCTGCTGGGCTTCGGGCATCTGCTGGCAAAGGGGGTGCGCACCGCCGTGGCGGAAAAGGGTGCCATCGGCATCCTGACCGGCGGGCTGACCGCTGCTTCTGCGGGCATCACCGCAAGCCTTGTCTGCGGCGTGGTATGCAGTCTTGTGGGCAAAAGCCACGACCAGAACTGATGTTTTGCCCGCGCTGTTTCGCCACATTTTGCGCCCGGCGGCTGGTAAACTGGGGGCAAAACGGAGGTGAGGCGCATGAAACACAGCGGACAGACCGTATTGTGGGAGCTGTGGGCGGCACTGTGCCTGTGCACGGCGCTGGTGCTGCCGCCGGGCAGCCCGTGGCTGCACGAGCCGGCGCTTTTGTACCCGGGGCTTTCGCTGGCGGCGGTGGTTCCCGCAGCGTGGGCGGTGTGGTGGGTTGTGGTGCCGCCGCAGCCGTTGCCGCCGGAGCAGCTGCTACAGCCGGTACAGCGGCAGAGCCTTGCCGCGCTGTGCGGGACATAACAGCGGAAAAAACAAAAACCCCTGTGCCGGTTACCCGGTACAGAGGTTTTGTTCGTCAATCAAACTGCGCGATCAAGCGTTCTTGTTAGCACGCTTTGCCATACGGCTGATCTTGCGGCTGGC
>OGNS01000868.1_pt1 | contig 12392 bp, 15 predicted proteins | sample 1573571 | NCBI WGS metagenome assembly OGNS01 (sample SAMEA2581890, study PRJEB24529) | metagenome | biome: Human gut stool | place: China | collected 2011 | reverse complement strand
GCGATGTATGCGCAGTTCGGAGTTCCGTGAATCGAGGCGTTCAAAAAGACAGTGGATTACTGTAAATCCAAAGATCTGGTGGTGATCGGAGATATCAAACGTGGAGATATCGGTTCTACTTCCGCAGCGTATGCAGTGGGACATCTGGGAAGCGTTAAAGTGGGAAGCAAAGAGTACGTTCCATTTGATGAGGACTTTGCAACAGTGAACCCATACCTTGGTTCTGACGGGGTGAATCCGTTCATCGATGTCTGCAAAGAACACAAAAAAGGTCTTTTTATTCTTGTGAAGACATCCAATCCGTCCAGCGGAGAATTTCAGGATCAGCTGATCGACGGAAAACCACTGTACGAGCTGGTTGGAGAAAAAGTAGCACAGTGGGGCGCTGACTGTATGGGTGACGAGTACAGCTATATCGGAGCTGTTGTAGGAGCCACATATCCGGAGATGGGAAAAGTGCTTCGCAAAGTGATGCCAAAATCTTACATTCTGGTACCTGGATATGGTGCACAGGGCGGACAGGGCAAAGATCTGGTACACTTCTTCAATGAAGACGGACTGGGTGCGATCGTAAACTCATCCAGAGGAATCATTGCGGCTTACAAGCAGGAAGCTTATGCAAAATTCGGAGCAGAGAATTTCGGAGATGCTTCCAGAGCTGCAGTTGAAGCGATGGTTGCAGATATCCAGGGCGCATTAGAAGCAAGATAAGTACCGGGGAGGAAGATTCATGTCTAAGAAACAGAAAATGACAGCAGTGGTCATCTCGCAGGAGAAGATCGCAGAAGATATTTACAGTATGTGGCTGAAAGCAGAGCCTGTGGCTGCAGAAGCGGTTCCGGGACAGTTTATTTCCATGTATACAAATGACGGAGCAAAACTGCTTCCAAGACCGATCAGTCTGTGTGAGATTGACAAAGAAAAGGGCGCTTTGCGCGTGGTGTACCGCGTGACAGGAGAAAAGACCGGAACAAAGCAGTTTTCACAGATGAAAGCGGGCGATTCACTGGAGGTCATGGGACCGCTTGGAAACGGTTTTGATCTGGAAACGGGAAAAGAAAAAAAAGCGCTGCTTTTTGGCGGCGGGATTGGTGTGCCGCCGATGCTGGAGCTGGCAAAGCAGTTAACAGCCGGATATCAGACCGAGTGTCAGCTTGTGATGGGATATCGAAGTGAGACGTTTCTGACAAAAGAGATGGAAGCAAATGGAACACTTTATATTGCGACAGAAGATGGAAGTACAGGAACAAAAGGAAACGTTATGGATGCAGTTGCAGCGGACAGTCTGGAAGCAGATGTGATCTATGCCTGCGGTCCGACTCCGATGCTGCGTGCGATCAAGCAGTATGCACAGGAGAAAGGAATCGAGTGCTACATTTCCATGGAAGAGAGAATGGCGTGCGGAATCGGAGCCTGTCTTGGATGTGTCTGCCAGTCGAAGGAAGTGGATGATCACAGCCATGTACACAACAAACGTGTCTGCAAAGACGGACCGGTATTTTTGGCAACGGAGGTGGAACTGTAATGGATATGCGGGTAAAGATTGCAGGTGTAGAGTGGAACAATCCGGTGACAGTGGCATCCGGAACATTTGGATCAGGGGAAGAATACAGTGAATTTGTAGATCTGAACCGTCTGGGCGCAGTCACTACAAAAGGAGTGGCAAATGTGCCGTGGCCGGGAAATCCGACACCGAGAGTTGCGGAGATCCACAGCGGAATGATGAATGCCATTGGACTGCAGAATCCGGGAATTGATGTATTCTGTAAGAGAGATATCCCGTTTTTGCGTCAGTACGATACGAAGATTATTGTCAACGTATGCGGAAGATCCACAGAGGATTACTGTGAAGTGGTAGAACGCCTGGCGAATGAAGATGTGGATATGCTGGAGATCAATATTTCCTGTCCGAATGTCAAAGAAGGCGGAATTGCATTCGGACAGAACCCAAAGGCAGCAGAAGAAATCACAAGAGCAGTGAAAAAATATGCAAAACAGCCGGTTATCATGAAACTGAGTCCGAATGTGACCAGCATTTCTGAGATGGCAAAAGCGGTAGAAGCCGGCGGGGCAGATGCTATTTCTCTGATCAATACTCTGACAGGAATGAAGATCGATATCAATCGGAAGACCTTTGCACTGGCAAATAAGACCGGCGGTGTTTCCGGTCCGGCCATTCATCCGATCGCGGTCCGCATGGTATATGAGGCGGCCAATGCAGTGAATGTGCCGATCATCGGTATGGGCGGAATCGAGACGGCTGAGGATGCCATCGAGATGCTCTTAGTCGGGGCGAGTGCAGTATCCGTGGGAACTGCGAATTTCTACAATCCGAATGTGACCATGGAGATTGTGGATGGCATTGCGAGATATATGGAACAGAACCATTTTGCAAGCGTGCAGGATATGGTTGGAATTGTAAAATAGCAGAACGAAAAAGGGTGTGAAAAAAGTGACACATCCTTTTTTCATGTGTGCGGACATTCCTTAAAGGATGCCGTAATTTGTTGTGACATAGTCGTAAAAGTTCTTTACGACAGGTGTCATATGGTGTGTTTTCAGAGCAGCCATATAAAACTTTCGTTCCCAGTCAGGGTAGGAGATCTGAATGATTTTTACATCCATTCTGAGAAGGTCTGTCATATATGGAACGACTGCCACCCCGAATCCTTTCGAAACGAAACCTGCGATTACGATGTCCTCGTCTATTTCATACGCAATCTGGGGCTTCACCTGTATTTTTTGAAACAAATTGTCAACAATACCTCGCAGACCGGAGGCCTGAGAAAAATAAATCTGGGGATAAGGAGCCAGTTCCTTCAGATTTATTGATTCGTGTCCGGAAAGCGGATGATTTTTCGGAGCGATCACAACAAGATCTTGTTTAGAAACAGGAATAAAATGGATATCAGGTTCATTCTCGCGTTTTGTACAAAAGACAATATCATATTTTTCATCTTTAAGACCTTCGAGCAAAGAAGCAGTAATGCCTGTGTGAAATTTGAACTGAATGGTCCTTTCTTTTTGTTCTTCTAAAAATCGATGTGCCATTTCGGGCAAAAATCCTACACCCAGTGTTCGAAGAAAGCCTAATTCAATGACTCCTGCGCCCATTGCGATGTGACGCATATTTAAAATCTCTTCATCAAGAACGTCCAGTGATTTTTCCACATATTTCAAAAATTGAGATCCTTTCGGAGTGAGTACAGAACGCCGTCCCTGTTTTTCAAATAAAGTGCCCCCCAATTCTTGTTCTAATAAGGAGATAGAATGACTCAGGCTTGGCTGGGTAATGCACAATTGTTCTGCGGTTTTTCGAAAATGTCCGGTCTTTGCCAGCAGAGAAAAGTAGCGAAGCTGATATAAGTTCATATGACGATTCCTCCAGGATATCCTGGAAATTCTTAAGAAGTATGAAATGCAGGTAACTGAAGTGGAATATATCGTTCAGTGGGCAGAAGACAATCGAAGCTACGAACAGAAATACAAAGAACAGATGTGTTTTCATATGTGTGAGCTGTTTGGCGTTTCCCATATTAACTGTGGTATGATGGAAACATATTCTGTGGAGCACACAGCTCAAAAACTGAAAGAATTATGCGGCAGAGCGGGCAGTCTTGTGATCGGAGTAGAACCGATGCCATACAGCGGCATTCCAAATGTAAAAAGAGCCTGGGAGATTGTAAAAGCAAGTGAATGTGAAAATGCAAAGATCATTCTGGATTCCTGGCACTGGCTCAGAGCAAACCAGCTGATCGATCTTTGTGTTCTGGAAGGAATTCCGGCAGATAAGATTGTTTCTGTTCAGATCAATGATGTATATGAGAGAGCGTATGCAGAAAATGTGTTGAGAGATGAGTCTATGCATGATCGTCTGGCACCTGGAACAGGATGTGGAGATACGGCAGCTTTTTGCAGAATGCTTAAGGAAAAAGGTGTACAGCCGCGTGCATTCGGAGTAGAAGTGATCAGTGACAGTATTCTTGCCCGGGGTGTTGAGGAAGCTGCAAGATTCAATTTTGAAAATACAAAAAAGTGCTGGAAAGTTCCTGGCCGGAGATTTTAGAAGCATAGAAATTGGGGAAGGAGAAAAGCAACGATGAAATTTGAGGCAATGTTTCAACCGGTCAAAATCGGAAATATGACAGTCCCTAACCGGTTTGTGATGAGTCCAATGGGAAATAATTTTGCGAATACAGACGGGAAGATGAGTGAACGTTCTGCAGCATATTACGGGGCGAAAGCAAAAGGCGGATTTGGATTGATCACATTTGAAGCAACGGTTGTCTACAAGGAGGCAAAGGGAGGTCCCAGAAAGCCGTGTCTGTTTTCCGATGATACCGTCAGCAATTTTAAAGAGGCTATTTTAGCCTGTCATAAGGAAGGGGCGAAGGTTTCCATTCAGCTTCAGCATGCAGGTCCGGAAGGAAACTCCAAGGTGACGGGGTATCCGTTAAAATCGGCAAGCAGTATTCCTGCCTCTGTGAAGACAGAAATCCCAAAAGCAATTTCTACGGAAGAATTGTACCGGCTGATCGAGGCTTACGGAGATGCGGCTTTGCGGGCGAAACAGGCGGGAGCAGATGCAGTGGAAGTACATTGTGCCCATGGATATCTTGTAAGTTCTTTTATCTCTGAAAGAACCAATAAACGGCAGGATGAATTTGGCGGATGCTTTGAAAATCGTATGCGTCTTCCAAAACTGATCATAGAAAATATCCGTAAAAAAACAGGTGGAACACTTGCTGTAATCTGCAGAATCAATGGTTCGGACGATGTGGTGGGAGGTCAGACACCGCAGGATGCAGCTGCAGTTGCATCTTATCTGGAAAAAGAATGTGGTGTAGATGCGCTTCATGTATCGAGAGCAGTGCACCTGCATGATGAATATATGTGGGGGCCAGGCGTTCTTCATGAGGGATTCAGTTCTGGCTGTGTGACAGAAATCAAGCAGGCGGTTAAGATCCCGGTGATTACAGTAGGACGTTATACGGAACCACAGTATGCAGAGCTGATGGTAGAAGAAGGAAGGGCGGATCTGATTGCTTTTGGCCGTCAGAGTATCGCAGATCCTGAGCTTCCGCGAAAGGCAAAGGACGGAGAACTGGAATTACTCCAGCCGTGTATTGGATGTCTGCAGGGATGTGTGCCAAACATGTTCCGGGGAGAAGCAATTACTTGTCTGGTCAATCCTCTGGCAGGAAGAGAAGCCGAGCTTGATCTGGCAGAACAGAAGAAAAAAGTTGTCGTTGTCGGCGGAGGACCGGGAGGTTTATATGCGGCATATGTATGTGCGCTTCTAGGACATGATGTGACTTTATACGAAGAAAAAGAGATGCTTGGCGGAAATATGCGTCTGGCAGCTTATCCCCCGGGAAAAGGATGTATTAATGGCATGATCTGCAGTTACATCAACAACTGTAAGGCACAGGGAGTAACGATTGAATTAAATACGTCCGTAACACCGGAGCTGCTCCGGGAGAAAAAGCCGGATGCGGTGATTGTTGCCACAGGTTCCAAACCTCTCATGCTGCCGATTCCGGGAATTGAAAAGACAGTACATGCAGCAGATGTACTGGAAGGAAATGTAAAACCGGGAAAACGTGTTCTGGTAGTCGGAGGCGGCATGGTAGGATGTGAAGTGGCGGATTTCCTTGGAGAACTGGGACATCAGGTATCAATTGTGGAACTCCGTGACGAATTAGGCGCAGATGTGATCCCGGAACATAGAAAATTCCTGATGAAAGAACTGAATGAGTATCAGGTACAGGGGATTACAGGTGCAAAAGTGACAGAATTTCATGAGGATGGTGTCTCTTATGTTCTGGAGAATGGAACAGAAGGTCGTGTGGAGCAGGTGGATACTGTGGTGCTTGCAATGGGATACCGTAATTATGATCCTCTGAGCCAGGAAATCAAAGTATTTGCAAAAGAAGTATTTGTGATAGGAGATTCAGTTCGTGCGCGAAGAGCGATGGATGCTACGAAGGAAGCATTCGAAACAGCAATGATGATTTAGGAAAGAAAGGAGAATTGTTATGGAGATTAATGGAAGAACAGGATTTTTTTGCCTGATCGGTTCACCGGTAGGACATTCCGGTTCACCGGCAATGTATAATTACAGTTTTCAGAAGACAGAACAGGATTATGTTTATCTGGCATTTGACGTGGATCTTGACAAGACAGAAGAGGCAGTCAGTGCGTTGAAAGCACTTGGATGTAAAGGGGTTAATGTGACCATGCCATGCAAGACAAAGGTGGCAGAGCTGGCAGATGAGCTTTCTGACGCAGCAGAACTGATCGGTGCCTGCAATACAGTTGTGGTAAAAGACGGAAAGCTTCATGGACATAATACGGATGGAATCGGATTTGTGAGAAATCTCAAGGAGCACGGTGCAGATGTAAAAGATAAAGTGATCACTGTTATGGGTGCAGGGGGAGCAGCTACTGCGATCCAGGTTCAGGCCGCATTGGAAGGGGCAAAGAAGATTTATATTTTCAATTGTAAGGATAAATTTTATGCGAATGCAGAAAATACGGCAAGAAAAATTGAAAACAAGGTTCCTGGTGTAACTGTAGAGGTATATCCTTTGGAAGACAGCCAGAAATTATATGAAAAAATCAAAGAAAGTGATATCCTTGTGAATGCAACCAAGTCAGGAATGAAACCGGCAGAGGATGAGTCGTTGATCAAAGATGTATCCGTATTCCAGCCGGATTTTGTAGTTGCAGATGCGGTTTATAATCCAAGAGAAACAAAACTGATTCGGGAGGCAAAAGCAGCAGGCTGCAAAATTGCACTGGGCGGAATTGGTATGCTTCTATGGCAGGGCGAAGCTGCTTTCCGGATTTTTACAGGAGAGAGCATGCCTACGGAGGAAGTGTATGAAAGATTTTTTCGAGGATAAGGAAAAAAGGATTCCGGGCAACATGGAATATGATATAGAACAAATCAGAAATGAGCTTGGAAAAGGAATGAACATCGAAAAAATAGCAGAGAAACTGAACTTAGATCAAGCGTATGTTGAATTTTTGTTTTGGTTTGGAATTTTATAAAAGTGTGAAACGTCCTTTCTGATGGACTGTCCGGTGGGAGATTATCCGTGATATGGGTAGTCTCCCTGTTTTTATACGGGCAGCTTCCGGAAAGAAAATTCAGGAGATTTTAACTGCGGCTGATAAAAAATTGAAATAACCGAAAAATTATGATAAAATTGAGAAGATTTAACAGATTACAGGGGCATACAGATGTCCATAAATATGGAGGTTTAAGGAAGATGGAAGCATACAAACAGGAATTTATTGAATTTCTGACAATGCTTTTCCATAAGTTGATATAACTTCTTAAAACCTTGTATTTACTAGTGTTCTGCGAGATTTTGAAAAACAGTAAAGTGATATAATATATCATAAAATGGTGTAGTTTGATGCGAAAATGGTGTACTAAATGGTGTACTAAATCGGAGAGAATTATTAAATTGAGCAATAAAAAGCAGTAAGAGATTATCGTCAATGAATATGATAATCTCTTATTTTTATGGTGACGTATTGTTAGTAGAACTTATAAATATGGAGGTTAAATTTACAATGGACATTACAAAAGAAATTTTGAGACGTGCGACTATACAAGGTATTACAGAATATTTGCTCTACGGATCTGCGATTGAGGCAAAACAGACAGAACCAGATTATAACAAAAAGCTAGAAGAAAGTTATAGTAAAAATGAGGATGTATTAAGAGAGCATGAAAGCAAAACGTTTTCAGAACTGGTGGATTCAGCAAATGAAATGGCAAGTGACGTTTCAGAAGTTTATACTGCACTTGGTCTACAAGCAGGTATGAAGATTATGCAGGAACTGTTGAAAGGCATGAATAGATAGCGTATTTCCTTGTTCGTTTACATTCAGTAAACAGCGTTCCGCAGGATGCCCCGAGCGACGGTTCCTAACAGGGCGGTGGGTCGGCGGGGCAAGCGTTACGCTGACAGAAAATTATGGGTTCTTTCTATTTGACAATCCGAGCATATAATCAGCAGATACATTGTAAAATTTACATAACGCTATCAGATAATCAATAGGCATTGGTCGCTTTTCTAATTCATATTGAGAATAAGTTGTTTGAGCAACTCCTAGCATATCAGCTACTTTCTTTTGAGAAAGATCATTATCTTGTCTTAAGTTTCTCATTCGTTCAGCATAATTCAAAGTTCATCACCTCAAATTGATTTTATTATAGAAATAATTTGAGGATTGACTTTCAAGTCGGTGCGAGTTAGAATAAAAATATAACTCGAAGTGAGTTAAAGCGAAAGGTATTGAATTTAAGGATGATAGAAGAGGGGATAGAATACAGGTTCTTAAATATTGTCTTTAGATTCATGAAGGCAAATTTTAGGAGGAAAAAAGAAATGAAGAAGAAATTTGTTGTTGCGTTGATAGCTGCTATGTCTTTGACTGTTGCAGGAACGGGAACAGTATTTGCGATGGATAAAGTATCAACAGTAGCAAGCGAAAAAGAGCATGTACATGGGGATAACTGTGAATGGATTGTCGATAAAGAAGCATGGGATGAGGAAGTTGTTGTTGTAGACAAACCTGCATGGGATGAAGAAGTAGAAGTTCCAGAACAAGGTCACTACGAAACAGTAGTAGTAAAACCAGCATGGGATGAAGAAGTAGTAGAAATTTTAGATGTTTGCCATAATTGTGGTCATATTGTAACTTCCCCAGAAGATTGGATTGCTCATTCTAAACAAAACATCAATTGCTCTAGTTATGGAAGCAAAGAGGTAACTCATATTATCCACCACGAAGCTGTAACAGAACAAAAATGGGTAGTAGATGTTCCAGCCCATACTGAGATTGTACATCATGATGCTATCACTCATATCGAGATTGTACACCATCCAGAAGAGGGACACTGGGTATGCAACGGAGAACCGCAAGAACCGGAGCAGAAGCCAGAGAACCCAGATCAGAAGCCAGAACAGCCGGAGAATCCAGATCAGAAGCCAGAACAGCCGGAGAATCCAGATCAGAAGCCGGAACAGCCAGAACAGCCGGAGAATCCAGATGTAGAAACACCGGAGACACCGGAAGCAGAGAATCCAGAAACACCAGAACAGAAACCAGAAGCAGAAACAACACCGGAAGCAAATAAGGAAAATGTTCAGACACAAGCAACAGAAACAAAGAAAGAGGGAACATCTCCAAAAACTGGAGATACAACTTCTGCACTTCCAGTTGCAGGAGCAGGATTTGCTTCACTCGGAGTTGCCCTTGCAACCATCTTAAAGAAACGGAAATAATTCAATAGTTGAAATTGAGTAGGCAGACATTTCTCTACCTACTCTTTTTACGTTTTAAGCATTATTCAGTTTTTCAAGAACTTCTAATAAGGTGTAAGCATCTTCTTTGTGTAAAAGATTTTCAAAGCATTCTTCTAAAGAGGAAAATATTGCAATTTCTTCTGCTTCAAATACGTTGGAAAATTTTGCCAATATTTTTTTGAAATTTTCTTCACTTTCAATATAAGAGTGAATATTTTCTCTGATCTGATTTATTATTTGGGATTTGCTTTTGTTTTGGTCTTCCATTGCTTCTTTTAAAATGTCACCTTTTAGCATGTCATTCCAGTTTCCGAATTTTTGCCCGTATCCAGTACGGATAACATTTTCTGAAACAAACAATCCTCTGCTCAATAAGTTTATGAAATCTTGACTTTCATTTGTGCTTTTTTGAGTCCGTAAAGCTTGAATTTTATTAGCTTTGCAATCAAGTAATTTTGCAATATCTTGATCGGTCATATCTTGTAGTTCCATAATAGAGTTGAGTGTTATTCCTATATTCTTTAAAGCATTTCTAAGATATTCTTGCATAATAATTGCATGTTGTTTTGGTAAATGATTTACACGTTCAATAAATTGTTTACTTTCTTGCTTTGTTTTTAAGAGAGGTTGAGATTCCTGTACAATTTCAGAAATAGTTGTATTAAAACACTGTGCAGGAGTTTGTATTGCATTTTCAGATAGGGGAAATTTACAGTAGTTTTTGAAGATGCTTTTTAACTCTTTTGCTGTTTGAGAGCTTATCAGCTTCTCATACTCATCACGACTTGAAAATCTGTCAATGGTGTTTTTAGCCGCATCATAGTTATATTTTGGAATACGTCTGTTTAGTTCATTCATTTTATTCAATATATTGATTAGATATCTACGTTTTTGTAAAATGTCATAAATTTCATCCTTATAAAAACCCCTTAGTGCAGATACAATGGGTTTTAAGTATTCAAGGCACATGCAGTGTTCTAAGTCAGTCAATAATACTTCATCTGGTAGTAGTTGTTTTCTTAGTTTTTCATCTTTTTCTGGATTATATTCGTTTGTGAATTTTGAAAGAACAATCAATTTTTCTAGTAAGCCGTCTTTCGCATAATTTTCTTCGGATAAATTTGTTATATCCCATAAATTTTTACTCATTTCTTCAAGGGCAGTTCTGTCAACTTCTGTAATTCCTTTTTTAAAGATTTCTTTGTAATTTTTGATAATTGCTTGTCCGATACGACAATTTAAACATTTGAAAGTTCCCATTTTAGCATCCTCCAACCATTTTTCTTTAGTATACATCATTAAAACGGGTTAAACAATTTTTTACAACAGCCTTGTAAAAGATTTGAACGAACAAATTATGATATATAAATAAGTGTCGACAAAAAACAAAGAAAGATACTGACGTCGGTATAAGAGATTATACCAATGAAAAAAATTGTAATCACAACTTATAGAACTATTTTAGAAAGAATTGAGAAATTGGAAAATATGAGGAAAGAAACTATGCCTCACGCTTTTTATTCGAATTTAAAAAGCGTTCGAGATACAAAGGGTAAATTGCGGAAAGAAGCAGAGGAATATATCAATTCTTTAGCGTTACCACTAGGTGAAAAAGAAATGGCAAAAAACTATTATTTGCAAGGGAAAACATGGGAAATGTCCTTTTGGGGTTCTTCTTTATGTATGAAATTTTCAGAGAAGGAACTTGAGGATGAAAAAAATATAACAAGGATAGTATCTCGTTATAAAAAAAGAATAGAGCGTGTAATAGATGAATTTATGTAAAAGTTATGACGTTGTATTACAGACTATTGTCGCAGTGCGACAAATTTCATATGCCATAATAAATATAAATCAAATGAAAGGAGGCATTAGATGAAAGTAAAGAGGATAAGAGCGCCTAACATAGAATGCCGTAGGAATAGATGTCATATTAAAAGGAGGATTACAATGGATAAGAAAGTAAAAAAAAATCAATCAGAAGTTGGAGAACGAATGAAAACTTTAAGGTTAAAACAAGGAATGACACAATCAGAATTGGCAGATGAATTTTCGTATACTTCACAAAATATCAGTCAAATAGAAAATGGAAGAATCAATCCATCTGTTGATGTGTTAAAAGTGTATTCAGAATATTTTCATGTTTCAATAGATTTTCTTTTAAATGGAGAGAATTTTCACAGTGAATTGAAAGCAAGTGGAATTGAGGGGGATCTAGATATTATACAGAAAACGGTAACTCATATAAAGGAAAAGCTACGAAGTAAGGATTGCTTACAGAATGAAAGGAGTGCTTGTTAGCTTTTGGGAGGATACTGTGGGATAATAAAGATAACAAAAGACAACGGAGGTGAAGTTACATATGATTGCAATGATATGTATTTGAATCGGGAGTTCACTATAAGAAAATAGGAAACTCCCAACAAACTAGAACGAGGAAATATGGTTCTAGCTTTCCCGCAAAGAAAGTATACCATATTTCCTCTGACAGGGAAAGAGGTGAATGAAATGGCATCATTACTTGTAAAGCGTCTATTTGCTTTGAAAGATCTGATTGCAGAACCAGTTTTTTACTGCAACAGTATCAGAGTTGTGTGTCGTTATGAGAACGGAACAAAGACAGATGAGATTCAAGGGTATAAGTATATGGCGACAAACACAGAGTCGTTCGATCAGATCGAAATATTTGTACCAGGTGACAAGCCACTAATTCCACCGGAGCAATTATCAGAATTGCAAGAATCCGGCGAAAGGATCTTTGTGGAGTTCGATAATGCGGTTGTGAAACCTTATTATAGTGAGAGAACGCACAGCATCGAAGACAGTATCAAAGCAGATGCAGTACATTTGGTAGAAACAAAATAAAGAAAGGGCGGGGGCAAGTCCCCCGTAGAGGTAAAAAAGTATGACCATCAGCAATATTATATATAATTTGGAGAGACTTGGTATGATTTTAGTTCTTATAGTAGCCGGAGGATTTATTACCTATAAGCTGAAGTACGCTAATTCTTGGGAGGATGGTGTCAAGCTACTTTTAAAAATATATTGGGATTGGATTAAGAA
>OGNS01000864.1_pt1 | contig 12448 bp, 9 predicted proteins | sample 1573571 | NCBI WGS metagenome assembly OGNS01 (sample SAMEA2581890, study PRJEB24529) | metagenome | biome: Human gut stool | place: China | collected 2011 | reverse complement strand
GAGAGGCAGCACCGGTTGGTGTTGTTTTTTTGTGTTGTTACTGTTTCTACGAATCTTTTGCTTTAAAATGACGAAATTTGGCGATAAGAAGACGGTGACTGGGATGTATATTAATGCTATAATGAAGAAAAATAAGAAAAGGAGTAGAGAACTTATGAAGAATATGGGGAAAAAGATACGCTACATAGCATTTTTTATCGGAGTATGTGTCTTGCTTGCAGGATGTGGGAAGAAATTTGATGCCAGTGGTTATACCAAGGCAGTTTTGGATGTAAGTTATAAAAACGAAATTCAGAAGTATGTAGAATTAACAGGGGCGGATGAAAAGGAAGCGGATAAAATATTTGAAGATAATCTTCAAAACAACATGGATATAATGCTACAAGAATTTTCCGGCTATGAATTGCCGGATGAGTTGGAAGAAAAGTATCGAAAGTTGTTTAGCGATATGATGAAGCAAGTAAAATATACAGTTGCAGAGGCAAAAGAAGTAGAAAATAAAAATTTCACGGTAGATGTAAAAGTAGAGCCTATGTTAATCTTTAATGATACCTATCAGGAGCTTCAGAAACAGACAGAAGATTATGCTACTCAGGTTAGTAATGAAGTGATGAATGGAGCATCCTTACCGTCTGAGACAGATATGCAGACACATGTTTTTGAAATTTATCATGATATTTTGCGGAATTATCTGGATCAGGGGATGAAATACGGGGATCCGGAGACGATTACAGTACATGTAAACAAGGATGATAAAAATGTATATACGATTGCTGATGAAGACATTTCTAAAATAGATGGGAAAGTGATGGCAATGGATGTAATTGAACAATAAAAACAGAGTGCACCTGACTTTTTGGGTGCACTGTTTGTTTGTAAATGATGTTAGAAATAAAATATTTTGAATTGTAGAAAAAATTCAAAAATTTTCTTGACAAACAGAGGAATAACAGGTATACTTAACGAGTATTCAAGAGATACACCATATAGGGGATTGGTCAAATGGTATGATAGGGGTCTCCAAAACCTTTGGTGGGAGTTCGATTCTCTCATCCCCTGTTCTTAGGAAGTCGTGAAAAGTTCTAGAAATGGAAGATTTTACGGCTTTTATTTATTATCAAAAATATAGAGGTAATCAAAGTTCCTCTTGAACAGAACCAACGATAAAAAGTTTTGACTTTTTCTAAAACATGTGATAAAATTTATAAGGTTAAAATAAAGTGTGAATGATAAGTACATTTGCACTTTTTTTATGCCTTGAGAACAAAAGAGTGAAAGATACAAAAGAGAGGAGAAGAATTTTGCTTACGATTACAGATTATGTGAAAGCAAAGACTTTGGAAGAAGCTTACGAATTGAACCAGGCGAGAAACAGCCGTGTAATGGGCGGAATGATGTGGATGCGTCTTGGAAATGCGAGAGTAAAGACAGTAATCGATCTGTCAGAGCTTGGTCTTGATCAGATTGAAGAGACAGACCATGTATTTAAAATCGGGGCGATGTGTACTTTGAGACAGCTGGAGTTACATCAGGGATTACGTGAAATGTATGGCGACGGAATTGCAGAGTGTGTCCGCCACATTGTTGGAGTGCAGTTTCGAAATCAGGCGACAGTCGGCGGAAGTATATATGGAAGATTTGGATTTTCAGATGTACTGACGGCATTATTGGCTTTGGATACATTTGTGGAGTTATATAATGGAGGAATTATCCGACTTTCGGAATTTGTAAATCGTAAAAAAGATAAGGATCTTCTTCTCTCTATTATAATAAGAAAAAGCAAGCGTTCCTTCCGCTATGATTCAGTACGGCAAACCAAAACAGATTTTCCGGTGATTGCATGTTCTGTTGTCACTGGAATGGTCAACGGAGTAGAGTCCTGGTACTTTTCAGTGGGAGCAAGACCGATGAAAGCAGCACTGTTAGAAAAGCAGTGGGAGATTCCGGCAGATATTTCGGAAGAAGAAATCCGGGAATATGCAAAAATAGTAGCTTCAGAATTTGAGTATGGAACCAATATGAGAGGAAGTGCAAAGTATCGTCAGCATCTGGCAGAGGTACTGATCTTCAGAGAGATGCGTTCAATCATCACGGAGGGAAGAGCATGGAAGTAAGGTTTAAATTAAATGGAAAACAGGTATCGGCAGAAGTATCCGGAGATACCATACTTCTGGATGTATTGAGAAATTTAGGATGCTACAGTGTGAAATGTGGGTGCGAGACAACAAACTGCGGACTTTGTACAGTCTGGATCAATGGAAAATCCAGACTTTCCTGCTCGATTCTGGCAGCAGGGATCGAGGGGCAGGAAGTGACGACTCTGGAAGGGCTGAAAGAGGAAGCAGAAGAGTTCGGTGCATTTCTTGCACAGGAAGGTGCAGAACAGTGTGGATTCTGCTCTCCGGGATTTATTATGAATGTGCTGGCAATGGTGCGGGAGTTAGAAAATCCAACGATTGAAGAAATGAAAGAATATTTATCAGGAAATTTGTGCAGATGTACCGGATATATGGGACAGCTTCGGGCAATCCGGAAATATATGGCGGTGAAAAAGCAGAGTGAGAAAGAGAAGGAGGTGCAGGCATGGGGAACAGAGTGGTAAGTCAGGCCATTCCGAAAGTGGATTATAAGGCGCTGGTAACAGGAAAGGCAGTTTACACAGATGATCTGGCGGCAAAAGACAGTCTTGTTGTTAAAGTATTAAGGAGTCCTCATGCACATGCATTGATTCAGGATATCAATCTGACAAGGGCAGAACTGGTTCCGGATATTGAATGTATTCTGACATACAAAGATTGTCCGGACAAGCGGTTTACGATGGCGGGACAAACATATCCGGAGCCGAGTCCTTATGACAGACTGATCCTGGATCAGAGAGTCCGTTTTGTAGGAGATGCAGTTGCGATCGTTGCCGGACGGACAAAAGAAGCGGTAAATAAGGCGTTAAAATTGATCAAAGTAAAGTATGAGGTATTAGAGCCTGTACTTGATTTTCATAAAGCCAAAGACAATCCGATTCTGGTGCATCCGGAAGAAAACTGGAAGAGTCTGTGTCCGGTAGGGGCAGACAACAAGCGAAATCTCTGTGCACATGACAGCTGTGAAGAGGGAGATATAGAAGCGGTTCTGGCAAACTGTGAGTATATCATTGATCAGGTGTATCATACAAAGGCAAACCAGCAGGCAATGATGGAAACATTCAGAACATATACATATCTGGATACGTATGGAAGATTGAATGTCCTTTCGTCCACACAGGTTCCGTTCCATGTACGGCGGATTCTTGCAAATGCATTGGATATTCCAAAGTCGAAGATTCGTGTGATCAAGCCAAGGATCGGAGGCGGTTTCGGGGCAAAACAGTCTGTTGTCTCAGAAGTTTATCCGGCACTGGTAACATGGAAAACGGGAAAACCGGCAAAGATGATTTTTACAAGAGAAGAATCTATGATTGCATCCTCTCCGCGGCATGAGATGGAGGTTCATGTCCGTCTTGGAGCTGATAAAGACGGAATTATTCAGGGAATAGATGTCTATACGCTTTCCAATACAGGAGCGTTTGGGGAACACGGACCGACAACAGTTGGACTTTCCGGTCACAAATCGATTCCTCTGTACGGGAAGGCGAAAGCATTCCGTTTTGCTTATGACGTGGTATACACGAATGTAATGTCAGCCGGTGCTTATCGTGGATATGGTGCAACACAGGGCTTGTTTGCAGTAGAGTCTGCAGTCAATGAGCTGGCAGAAAAAATGAATATGGATCCGGTCACGCTGCGTGAGAAAAATATGGTTCGTCAGGGGCAGGTAATGCCTGCATATTACGGGGAGACGGCAAACAGCTGTGCCCTGGATAAGTGTATGGAAAAGGCAAAAGAAATGATGAAATGGGATGAAAAATTCCCGAGCCGTGATATGGGAAATGGAAAAGTCAGAGGTGTCGGTGTGGCAATGGCAATGCAGGGCTCAGGTATTTCCGCTGTAGATACAGCATCTGTTGGAATTAAAGTGAACGATGATGGATTCTACAGTCTCTTGATTGGTGCTTCAGATATGGGAACAGGGTGTGACACGATTTTGTCACAGATGGCAGCAGAATGTCTGGACTGTGAGATGGATGAGATTATTGTGCATGGAGTGGATACAGATTCTTCTCCTTATGATACAGGTTCCTATGCATCAAGTACTACATATGTGACAGGAATGGCAGTCGTACGTACCTGTGAAACACTAAAAGACAAACTTTGCGAAAAAGGTGCACAGTACCTGGGATGTGATGTGGACGATGTGGATTTTGACGGACAGTGTGTTGTGAATATCAAAACAGGTACATCCATTTCGAGAGCGGAAATCGGAAACCGTGTGATGTGCAACAATGAAGAGGCGCTCTATGCCAGTGAGGCATACAGCTCACCGATTTCACCGCCGCCGTTTATGGTTGGAATGGCGGAAGTGGAGATTGACAAAGAAACCGGAGAACTGGAATTGATTGATTATGTGGCAGTAGTAGATTGTGGAACGGTAGTGAATCCAAGTCTGGCGAGAGTACAGACAGAGGGAGGACTTGCGCAGGGAATCGGAATGGCCATGTATGAAGATGTCATCTATAATGCAAAAGGAAAAAATTACAGCAATTCCTTTATGCAGTATAAAATCCCAAGCCGTCTGGATGTGGGCAATATCCGGGTGGAATTTGAAAGCAGCTACGAGCCGACAGGCCCGTTTGGAGCGAAATCGATAGGCGAGATTGTGATCAATACGCCGTCCCCTGCGATTGCAAGTGCAGTCAGCCATGCGGTCGGAGTAAAAGTGAGAGAACTTCCGATCACCGCAGAAAAAGTATTCTGGGGGATGCAGGAAGAAGATTAAGAAAAATCTCCATATCCGATGAAAATTGGATGTGGAGATTTTTTTAGAAAGTGACTTTGTGAAAGAGTAACAAAAACGAGAAAAATAGAAAAAACAGCTGTACTGCTCTACAGAAGCATGTTATAATCATCTACATCAATAAGAACAAATCTGGTAAATTCTTATTCTTATTAATCTGCATACATTTCTTAATGTTGTAAAAATCTCAGTCAAATAAACAATGCATTGCTTATGAAAATATGTTTCCAAAAAACAATATAAAAATAAAAGAAGGAGTTTATTGTATGGGTATGACAAATGAACAATTGCTGCAGTCTATCACTACGGTTATTGTAGACCGTTTTGATATGCTGGATGGAAGAATCGAGAGGTTGGAACAGCGGGTAGATAAAATGGACACCGAGTTCCGACAGAAATTTGAACAAATAGATCAGAAGTTTGAACAGATAGGCCAGAAATTCGAACAGATAGACCGGAAGTTCGAGCAGATAGACCGGAAGTTCGAGCAGATAGATCAGAAGTTCGAACAGATAGACCAGAAGTTTGAACAGATAGACCGGAAGTTTGAGCAAATAGATCAGAAGTTTGATCAGATGGATCGAAAGTTGGAACAAATAGATCAGAAGTTCGAACAGATAGATCGAAGATTACAGGATATGAACCAAAGACTAGAGGGTACGAATCGAAGATTAGATGGTGTGGAGCAAAAATTAAAGGATATGGAGCATACGATCATAGAAGTGGAAAGCAATGTCCTGTCAGAATTGGATACAGTGCAGGAACATGCGAACAATCGATCTGAGCGTATTGAAAACCGTTTGGTGTGTCTTGAACGCAATGGCAATAGTGCGCCAAATTGCGCACTTGCTTTGCGGACAGAAAAGTTGGAAGAGCGAGTAGAAGCTTTAGAACGAAAGGTATCATGAGGATAAGTTTATTTGCTGTCCTGTTTCTGATAAGCAATTCGGCTTGATCCATCTTCTGTCAGGATGGTTCCGCATTTTTTGAAATCCAGTTTAGCGAGAAGACTCTGCATGACGAGATTATCCTGATGGGTGTCAATTTTCAGATTGTGACATTGTGAGAATGCCCAGCTTAAACAAAAAGAAGCTGCACCTTTTACTGTACCGTCAGAAGCAATTCGGTGAACGACTCCGTAAGGTGCGTCATTTAACCAGTTCCCGTCGTAGATTGTGGTATAAGTGACATCATTTTCAAATGCATAGTAAAAAACAGCAATAACGCGATTGTTTTCTTCGCAGACATAGGCGTTGCCCATCCGGATATCATGTTCTATCATATCAACAGGAGGATATGTGGTTCCCCATTGAGTCGGATTTCCATGAGACGCCATAAAAGAACGGGCATGTTCATAAATGCGAAGGATAGAATCTAAATCTTTTAAAGTAGCAATTCTGATTTTCATAAGTGCAATTTCCTTTCCCTGATATATTAGATTTTATTGTAAGTGATAAGAAGAAAAAATGCAAATTGAAGAAAAAAATAGGGGGGGGGGGAAAAAATGATGGTAGAAGCTGGAGAATGTGAAAAAAATATGGAAAAATTGTGAATAAAATGGATGTAAAGTGTTGACAAACTGTGCTAAGAGGAATACCATGATAATACCAAATAGAGGGATTATTAGGCTTACCAAGCCTAAGTTTATACACGTTTGGGAGTATAAATATAGGCACGACTAGAATTTGTAGCTTAGAAAATGAAAGGGAAAAGTCGGAATTGTGCTGTTTGGGTAAAACTTATTAATTAAGAGAATGTTTAGGAGGAAAGAAACATGTATAGGAAAAAGTTAATGCGCGCATGCTTAACAGGACTTATGGTTGTGACTGTTGCAACAGCAAATGTAGCGCCAGTATTTGCAGCTGAAGCACCAGCAGGAACAGAGACGACAACTTCAAAAACATCTGTTGTAAAAGCACAGTTTGTAGATGCAGCAGGAACAGTCGTAGCAGGTGGAGACTACTTTGTAGATGCAGATGGAGATGGAGTTTTCAATGTGAGTGAACTTCCGGTACCAGAAGGATACAAAGCAGAGACAGTTGGAGATTTCTCTACAAAAGATTACGCGGACACAGCACTCCAGGTAACAGTTGATAAAATTGCAAAAGCATCTGTTGTAAAAGCACAGTTTGTAGATGCAGCAGGAACAGTCGTAGCAGGTGGAGACTACTTTGTAGATGCAGATGGAGATGGAGTTTTCAATGTGAGTGAACTTCCGGTACCAGAAGGATACAAACCAATGGTTCTTGGAGATTTCTTTGTAGCGGATTACAAAGACTGTCCATTACAGATCAAAGTAGAGAAGATTGCAAAAGAATCAATCGTGAAGATTCAGTTTGTAGATGCTGAAACAGATGAAGTCGTAGCAGGCGGAGACTATTTTGTAGATGCAGACGGAGATGGAATCTTCAATCATACAGAAGTATTAGAGTGGGTACCGGAAGGATATGAATTACAGGAATTTGGAGATTTCCAGGTAGAGTTTTATAAAGAAACTCCATTGCAGCTTAGTGTGACAAAGATTGCAGAAGAGCCAGAGAATCCAGATCCGGAAGATCCAAACAAACCAGAGAAACCAGAAGATACAGGAAAAGAAGACACAAATAAAAAAGACGACAAAAAAGAGGATACTAAGAAAGAAGATAAGAAGAAAACTTCTCCAAAGACTGGAGATGAGACAAGTGCAGCAACCGCAGCATTACCTGTAGGTGTGAGCCTTGCAGCAATTCTTGCAGTATTAGTGAAAAAATTTAAATAATCTGAAAAACGCATAGACGGATTTAGGTTATAAAAAATGGAAATATTGCCAAAAATGCATTGCGTTTTTGGCAATATTTTTCTATGGGGAGTACATGAAAGACAGGGGTATAAGCCAGGTGGCGAAAGGAACAAGGATTACAATGAGAAAATACATAAGATTGGTATTGATGATATGTATATTGGGAATTCTGACATGTGGATGTGGGAAAAAAGATAAGGAAGAAAAAACAGTACCGTTGACAATATATGAACAGCTGAAAGTTACAGAGGAGTCCCTTCCAGATGAAGAAACAAAAGTAATACAAAAAGGTGTCAATAGTTGGGCAAAAGCATTTTTGGCGGTAAATAGTGATGCTCAAGATAAAGAAATAACAGATCAGAGTTTGTATCAAAGTATTGCAAATACAGAACATAGAAGATTATTAAAAGAAGAAAGAGATGCTTTTTATAAAGAAAGCGTGGTTAATATCAATGAAGTGTCTACACAAGTAAAAAGTGCAAAGAAAGCGCAATATGGTAAAACAGATGTAGGTGTTGTGGAATGTGATATAGATGTGAAAGGCACAAGAAATGACCAGGCATTTGAAAAGATATATACTATGCAGATGGTAGTCAATTATCAGACAAATGTTGTATCAGTGTATGAGGTTGAGGATATTACGTGGGAATAAGAAATACCGGTAAAGGGATATCAGTTTTGGAGAGATATCAGGTTACCGGTATTTTTTATGACAAAGAATATAAAAAATGCAGCAATTTTTCATAGAATATTGGAAAGTATTGACAAAAAAAAGATTCGAATATACACTAGAAGTGTTTAGGTAGCAAACGTTACGGAAATTTGAAATGGTTTGTTATTTAAGGGGAAACTAAAAGTTATAATAGGAGGAAAGTAGTATGTACAGGAAAAAATTAATGCGCGTATGCCTGACGGGTGTTATGGTTGTTTCAATTGCAACAGCGAACGTTGCACCAGTGTTTGCAGCAGAGCCAGTGGAAAAGGTGGAGACGGAGAGCGATAGTTGGGATAGTATTTCTGGTGAAATTAATTTTAGAGATACAGACAACAATGAATCTATCTTTGTGCAATTTAACAATGAAAAAGTGGAGGATTATCGTTGGGGTGATGATCCGAAAGATACATATGAAGTATTGCCGGCAGAAACTGTGAAAAAATATCTTCCAGAAGGATATGAATTGGTAGAAGGTATCTATTCGGTAGCAGGTGGAGAGACACAGGATTCTTATTTTGTATATGCCGAGGTAAAGAAAGTACTTGTCGAAGAAACACAGGATGTGAAAATCAATTATTATGATGAAGCAGCTGGAAAACAGGTAGCAGAAGTGCCGGTACAGGTATCAATTGATACATCGTGTGTAAATATGGCAATCCTGACAAGATACCTGCCAGAAGGATATACACTTGAAGGTTCTGATTGTATCATCAGAGACGGATATGTATATGTATCCGTAGCGCCAGCAGAAGAAGTACAGAATGTAAAAATCAATTACTATGATGAAGCAGCAAAGAAACAGGTAGCAGAAGTACCGGTACAGGTATCAATTGATACATCATGTGTAAATATGGCAATCCTGACAAGATATCTTCCAGAAGGATATACAATCGAAGGTACAGACTGTATCATCAGAGACGGATATGTATATGTTTCTGTAAAGAAAGATGTAGAGATCAGAGAAGCAGTGCTTCACATTACATTTGAAACTCCGAACGGAGAAGTTGTTACAACAGAAACAGTAACAGCAGAAGGCGCTGATGGAGAAGACGCGGTATTCAGACTTGGTGTAGACTTCAATCTTCCAACAGGATACAAGCTGTCCAACGACAGAGATCAGGTAACAGAAATCACAATTCCATTTGGATCCACAGGCGGACATACAATGGTTGTAGAAAAAGGTGACCTTTCTTCCATCGTAAAAATCCAGTTTGTAGATGCTGAGAATAATGATGAAGTGGTAGCAGGTGGAGATTACTTTGTTGATGGTGATGGAGACGGAATCTTCCACACAAGAGAGATCACAGAGTGGGTACCGGAAGGATATGAGTTACAGGAAGTTGGAGATTTCCAGGTAGAGCTGTACAAAGAGACACCATTACAGCTGAGCGTAACAAAGATCAAAGAGGATAAACCGGAAACTCCGGATCCAGAGGAGCCAAATAAACCAGAGAAACCAGAAGATCCTGACAAAGAAGACACAAATAATAAAGACGACAAAAAAGAGGATACTAAGAAAGAAGATAAGAAGAAAAATTCTCCAAAGACCGGAGATGAGACAAGTGCAGCAGCTGCAGCATTACCGGCAGGTGTCAGTCTTGCAGCAATCCTTGCAGTATTAGTAAAAAAATTCAAATAATCTGAAAAACGAATAGACGGTTTTCGGTTATAAGAAATGAGAATATTGCCAAAAATGCAGTGCGTTTTTGGCAATATTTTTTTAAAATTTTCAGATTGTACTAAATCAAATACAAACGAGAATCATTCCTGTTTTCTCTTGTCTTTCTTTTAACATAATGGTATACTAAGACCCGTAAGAAAGAGAAAATTATTCATGTACATTGAAGGAGGATTTTAAACGATGGCACAGTTTGAACAGTGGTCAGGATTTAACGGAAGACTCTGGAAAGAGGAAGTTAACGTTCGTGACTTCATCCAGAACAACTACACACCATATGAAGGTGATGAATCTTTCCTGGTTGGACCTACAGAGGCAACTGACAAATTATGGGGAGAGCTTCAGAAACTGCAGAAAGAAGAGCGTGCAAAAGGCGGCGTTCTGGATATGGAGACAGAAGTAGTTTCTGGACTGACAGCGTATGGCCCGGGATATATTAACGAAGAAATGAAAGATTTAGAGCAGGTTGTTGGTCTTCAGACAGACAAACCGCTGAAGAGAGCATTTATGCCATACGGTGGTATTAAAATGGCTGAGCAGGCTTGTACAACATACGGATATGAGCCAAGCCCGAAACTGCACGAGATCTTCACAAAATATCATAAAACACACAATCAGGGAGTATTCGATATCTACACACCTGAGATGAAAAAAGCCCGTCTCAGCAAGATAATCACAGGACTTCCGGACACATACGGAAGAGGACGTATCGTAGGTGACTACCGTCGTGTAGCTCTTTACGGAATCGATTACCTGATCGAGCAGAAACAGAATGATTTTATCGAGGGTGAAAGACACGGAATGAAAGGAACAGATTTCCGTCTTCGTGAAGAAATCGCTGATCAGATCAAAGCATTAAAAGAAATGAAAGAAATGGCTGCTGTTTACGGATTTGATATTTCCAGACCAGCTACAAACGCAAAAGAAGCTGTGCAGTGGCTGTACTTCGGATACCTTGCAGCAATCAAAACTCAGAATGGTGCTGCAATGAGCGTTGGACGTATTTCTACATTCCTTGACATTTATATTGAAAGAGACTTAAAGAACGGAACACTGACAGAGACAGAAGCTCAGGAACTGATCGACCACATCGTTATGAAGTTCAGAATGGTTAAATTCGCAAGAATTCCATCTTATAACGAGTTGTTCTCAGGAGACCCGGTATGGGCTACACTGGAAATGGGTGGTATCGGAATGGACGGACGTTCTATGGTAACAAAGAACGACTATCGTTTCCTTCATACACTGGAGAACATGGGACCTTCACCAGAACCAAACCTGACAGTATTATATTCTTCTAATCTGCCAGAGAACTTCAAGAAATATTCTTCTTATATTTCTATCAAGACAAGTTCTGTACAGTACGAGAACGATGATGTAATGCGTCCAGTATGGGGAGATGACTATTCTATCTGCTGCTGCGTATCTGCAACACAGACAGGAAAAGAAATCCAGTTCTTTGGAGCACGTGCAAACCTTGCAAAATGTCTGCTTTACGCAATCAACGGTGGTGTTGATGAGAAGACAAAAACACAGGTTGCTCCAAAATACAGCCCAATCACATCAGAGTACCTTGACTATGATGAAGTAATGGACAAATATGACCAGATGATGGAATGGCTGTCTAAACTGTATGTAGATACATTGAACATGATTCACTACATGCACGATAAATACTACTATGAAGCAGCAGAGATGGCTCTGATCGATACAAATGTAAGACGTACATTTGCTACAGGTATCGCTGGATTCTCTCACGTAGTAGACTCTTTAAGTGCGATCAAATATGCAAAAGTTAAAGTAATCCGTGACGAAAACGGACTTGCTGTTGACTACGAGACAGAGGGAGACTTCCCAAGATACGGTAACGATGATGACCGTGCTGACGAGATTGCTGTATGGCTGTTAAGAACATTCATGAGCAAACTGAAAAAATGCCACACATACAGAGACTCTGAGCCAACAACATCTATCCTTACAATTACATCTAACGTTGTATATGGTAAGGCTACAGGATCTCTTCCAGACGGAAGAAAAGCTGGGGAACCACTTTCACCAGGAGCAAACCCATCTTACGGTGCAGAGCAGAATGGTCTATTAGCTTCTCTGAACTCAGTTGCAAAACTTCCATACGAAGAAGCACTGGACGGAATTTCTAATACACAGACAATCAGCCCTGGAGCACTTGGACATGATGACGATGAGAGAAAAGTAAATCTGGCTAACGTAATGGACGGATACTTTGATCAGGGAGCACATCACCTGAACGTAAACGTATTCGGAACAGAGAAACTCATCGATGCTATGGAGCACCCAGAGAAAGAAGAATATGCAAACTTCACAATCCGTGTATCAGGATACGCTGTTAAGTTTATCGACCTTACTCGTG
>OGNS01000838.1_pt1 | contig 12971 bp, 10 predicted proteins | sample 1573571 | NCBI WGS metagenome assembly OGNS01 (sample SAMEA2581890, study PRJEB24529) | metagenome | biome: Human gut stool | place: China | collected 2011 | reverse complement strand
GGAAAGCACGGAGATCCCGGTTTCTGATCTTTTGAGTATTTTGTTATCAGTAGAGCGGAAAAGTACCCATCCGGTAGCGCAGGCTGTAGTTCGCTATGCGGAAAAACAAGATAGCGTGCCGATGGAAATCACTGACATGCGGGAATTGGCAGGGCATGGTGTCGAGGCTATCGTGAACGGTCGGCAGGTGCTTGTCGGTAACATTCGTTTATTGGCCGAACGTGATATTCCTGTCCCGAAGGAATTATCCGATAGTGTTTCTACCGTGGTGGTTTGTGCGATCGATGGGAAATATGCGGGGCATCTTCTCCTTTCGGATACCTTGAAGAAGGATGCCGTGGATGCGATTCGTCGGTTAAAGGATCTGGATGTTAAAGATATTTGCTTGTTGTCCGGGGATAAGCAAGAGATCGTGAATCAATTCGCTGAGCGTTTGGGTGTCGATAAAGCGTATGGTAATCTGCTGCCGGAGGATAAAGCCGCTTATATAGAGCGATTAACGGCGGAGCCGGATAAGTCGGTTGCCTTTGTGGGCGATGGGATGAACGATGCGCCGGTACTGGCTTTAAGTGATGTCGGTATTGCGATGGGTGGATTGGGATCGGATGCGGCCATCGAGAGCGCGGACGTGGTTATCCAAACGGACCAGCCCTCTAAAGTAGCGGAAGCTATTTCTATCGGACGTGCTACCCGGAATATCGTCCGTCAGAATATCGTGGGATCTATTGGCGTGAAGGTGATAGTCCTTGTGGCGGGAGCCTTCGGTTTTGCCACGCTTTGGGAAGCTGTTTTCGCGGATGTAGGCGTATCTTTGCTGGCGGTTCTTAATTCGATCCGTATACTAAAACGTTGAGAAGTGAAGAATTTCGAGATCGCTTTCATCGCATACTCATCTCTTTTTCGTACCTTTGCCCCTTAATCCAGTAGAAAATAATATAAATACACATACGAATTATGTTTGAGAACTTAAGCGAAAGGTTAGACAGATCGTTTAAACTGTTGAAGGGCGAAGGCAAGATTACCGAGATCAATGTGGCGGAAACATTGAAGGATGTGCGTAAAGCGTTGTTGGATGCCGACGTCAATTATAAGGTTGCCAAGAGTTTTACGGATACGGTAAAAGAGAAGGCTTTAGGACAGAACGTGCTTACATCGGTTAAGCCTAGTCAGTTGATGGTTAAGATTGTTCACGATGAGTTGGCCAGCTTGATGGGAGGTACGGCAGTCGACGTGAATTTGCAGGGAAATCCCGCCATTATATTGATGTCCGGTTTGCAAGGTTCGGGTAAGACTACTTTCACTGGTAAACTAGCGTCTTTATTAAAGACCAAGAAAAATAAGAAACCATTATTAGCCGCTTGCGACGTGTATCGTCCGGCAGCTATCGAGCAGTTGCGTGTAGTCGGAGAGCAGGTAGGTGTTCCGGTATACATGGAATTGGAGAATAAGAATCCGGTGGAGATCGCTATGAACGCTATCCGCGAGGCACGGGCTAAAGGCAATGACGTCGTGATCGTGGATACCGCCGGTCGTTTGGCTATCGATGAGCAGATGATGAACGAGATCGCCGCTATCAAGAGCGCTATCCAGCCGGATGAGACCTTGTTCGTGGTAGATGCCATGACGGGTCAGGATGCCGTGAATACCGCGAGGGAATTTAATGAGCGGCTGAACTTCGACGGCGTCGTACTTACGAAGTTGGATGGTGATACCCGTGGTGGTGCCGCTTTGTCGATCCGTACGGTTGTTGATAAGCCGATTAAGTTTGTCGGTACGGGCGAGAAGATGGATGCCTTGGATATTTTCCACCCAGAACGTATGGCGGATCGAATCTTAGGCATGGGTGATATCGTGTCTTTGGTGGAACGTGCGCAAGAGCAATATGACGAGGAAGAAGCGAAACGTTTGCAGAAGAAGATCGCTAAGAACCAGTTCGATTTTAACGACTTTATCTCCCAGATCCAACAGATCAAGAAGATGGGTAACTTGAAAGAGTTGGCATCCATGATCCCGGGTGTAGGAAAGGCATTGAAAGATGTGGATATCGATGATAACGCGTTCAAGAGTATCGAGGCTATCATTTATTCGATGACTCCGGATGAGCGCAGCAACCCGGCTATCTTGAATGGCTCACGCCGTCAGCGTATCGCTAAAGGTAGCGGTACGAGCATCCAGGAGGTGAACAAGCTGATCAAGCAATTTGATGAGACCCGTAAGATGATGCGTATGCTTACTTCCGCAAAGTCGGGGAAGATGAAGCTACCTTCGATGAAGCCTTCGTTCAGACGTTAATTAACAGGAGACAATCAATAATATGGAAGAACAACATTATCAATTGCTGGATGGTAAGGCCGTTTCCGCTCAGATGAAGAAGGAGATGGCTGAGGAGGTAGCCCAGATCAAGGCTGCCGGAGGTAAGATCCCTCACTTGGCTGCTATTTTGGTGGGCCATGACGGTGGTAGCGAGACTTATGTGGCTAGTAAAGTCAAGACTTGTCAGGAGATTGGTTTTAAGTCTACCTTAATTCGCTTTGAGGAGGATGTTACGGAGGAAGAATTGCTTCGTAAGGTCGATGAGTTAAATAATGATCCGGATGTGGATGGCTTTATCGTACAGCTTCCGCTTCCGAAACATATATCCGAGCAGAAGGTGATTGAGGCGATCGATTATCGTAAAGACGTGGACGGTTTCCATCCGATTAACGTGGGACGTAGGGCTATCGGTTTGCCTTGTTTCGTATCGGATACGCCTGACGGTATCTTGGAATTATTGAAGCGTTATCATATCGAGACGCAAGGAAAGCATTGCGTGGTTTTGGGACGCAGCAATATTGTCGGCAAGCCGATGGCTACCTTGATGATGCAGAAATCTTATCCGGGCGATTGTACGGTGACCGTATGCCATAGCCGTTCTAAGAACTTGAAGGAGATGTGCTTGTCTGCTGATATTATTATCGTGGCTTTAGGTGTTCCTGAATTCTTGAAAGGGGATATGGTGAAGGAAGGCGCCGTGATCGTTGACGTGGGAACAACCCGTATGCCAAGCAGCGTAACCAAGAGCGGATTTAAGTTAACGGGAGATGTCTTGTTTAACGAGGTCGCTCCTAAATGTTCCTATATCACTCCGGTTCCGGGTGGCGTAGGGCCTATGACAATCATTTCTTTGATGCGTAACACATTGTTAGCGGGAAAGAAAGCGATCTATAAGTAAGTGGATGGATAAAAAAGTTCGCAAAAGGTTTGTGTAATCAGAATTTATACCTATCTTTGCGCCGTCTTAAAGGGAGAATCCTTTGAAAGGCGGATATGGTGAGAGTAGCTCAGTTGGTTAGAGCATCGGATTGTGGTTCCGAGGGTCGTGGGTTCGAGCCCCATCTTTCACCCTAGAATGAGAAAAGGATATGTCTATTAGGGCATATCCTTTTTCTATTTCTTATAATGGGCATTGTAAGTCTTTTATGATGCCCATCATAAGGAGCTTACAATAGGCATTGTAAACTCCTTATAATAGCGATCGTGCTGACCTACTCTTCGGTATATAAACCTTCTCTTGATAATTGCTTATCCAGATTCGCTACACCGAGGGCTATGATAGCGGTAACAGTAGCCGTATGTTCTTGGTATTCGGGGATGTTCTTTGTGTATAAATCCCGTTCCGTATGCCAGATTTCGCCGTAATCAAAATCATATCCTTTGAAATCCTCTGTGGTGAAACCTAATGTGGGGACACCTTCGATGGCGAAAACTGATGCGTCTGTTCCCCCCATGCGTGTCGGGCGTTTACGGGGTTCACGAACTTTTACCTCGAAAGGATAGTCCGGACGGATTTTTTGGATGGGTTCGCTGATCTTCACGAAATCATCATACATGGCTTGAGGGACGGAGATACCGACAGGAGGTTCCGGGCCACCGTCACGATTGAACAAATTAGCGATTTTGGGTAATTTATCCTTATGCGCTTTCACCCAAGCTTGTGCTCCTAATAAGCCAAATTCCTCACCGGCGAATCCGATAAATAAGATCGTGCGCTTAGGCTTGGCTCCGGATTTGGCGATCATGCGAGCGGCTTCCATCATCGGTCCGATTCCAGTACCGCAATCGATGCCTCCGGTAGCCACGTCGAAAGCATCTAGGTGACCGCTGATAATAACATATTCGTCCGGGTATTTGCTGCCTTTGATAGACGCTACGACATTATGGTATTTAACCGGGCCTAATTTAAAATGATTACGAATATCGAACTCTAGTTCGAATGTACGTCTCTCTTTCACCATTTGTTCGATGATCGCGAATTGATGCTCGTCTAATTTGATATCCGGAAGTTCCGGCAGATTGTCGAAGTTCGTATTCGGGTCGTTCATCATTTTCCGGTCGTATAACGCACGGATAGGTACGGTGGAGGATTGGATAAAACCTAAAGCTCCGGCCTCGCACATTTCCTTATAATATAATCCGGGGAATTCTTTATAAGGCAACATCTCGTTTTTCTCCCCGTTTTCCCAGTTGCGGCGTCTTAGATCATTGTTTTTCTTCATGATCTCGTTGTTCTCTTTCTTGATCTCCGCACGGATGGAATCTCCCGAGGCGGAGCGGTCGATAGGCCAACCTACATTTTTCCCTGAGATAAGAACCCAAGCACCATTTAATCTTCCTTTGATTTGCTGGAACTCCTCGTCGTTACGAGGCTCCATCACCGCATGCCCACGTTGCACGCCTTTCGTTCCGGAAGTGTAGGAAGGGGTGGCGAAATGCAGGATCATTCCGTTGTCGCTCAACAAGCGTCCGAACCAAGGTCCTCGATTAAAGCCGACAGGGACGGTACCGGCCTCTTCTAATTGGACATCGAGTCCCCAACTCTTAAACTCACGCACCATCCACTCGGCGGCGTTCTCATAAGCGTCGGAACCTATTAAACGTCCGCCAAAGCGGTTTGTAAGGATATCCAGCTGATGCATCACTTGATTATCGTTCTGACCCATCTCGATGATTTTTTTTACGGCAGCGTCCTGAGCTGGTACAGGGGAGACTGTCATGCAGGCTAATGCCGCACAAACAAGTAAGATTTTTCTCATAAAGTAGTGTTTATTTCATTGATATGACTGTTTATTATTCAGTGTATGCAAATAAAGGAATAAATTTTGACTTATTGCAAATGAAATGGCAGTTTCTTTTATAACTTTGCGGAGTAAACAGATGGCGAATGAAAACAATGCGTAGCTTGAAGTGGTTAAGACCCCTCTTGGTAGTACTCTTTATGAGTTACTACGTGGGTGGCACGGCCTTTACCCATACGCATCATTTCCTAAACTATAGTATCACTCCCTCTCAACCCTATCTGCCGGGAGCCGATGGCTTGCCTCATCATGAGCATAGTACGGTAGCGTTTAATACGATTGAAGAGCTGACCGAATTGTGTATGGAGTTAATTCCGTACTTACCTTTGGTTATGGCTTGGGCGCTTTTGATGGTAGTGCTCGTCTTTCTAAAGAAAGAGGTTGTCTTGCGTCTTGTGCGGCGTGGCGAATCCCGTGCGCCTCCCTCGTTTGGTATAGTAATTTGAATCAAGCATTAGAATCACTTTTTATACTAAACATTTTACGCATCTTATATGAAATCTATATTTTTACTATTGCTTCCAGCGATAGTACTATGCTCTTGCCATACCCAAAAGCAAGAGGATGAGTCTGCGCATGCCGTAACACTCAAAGGGGATATTATACATATCGGTTCCGAATCTCCTGTTTTATCCAAGTTGACAAAGGAAACGGTTAAACGGGAACCTTACCGTATGGAGTTTACCACCTCGGGGGTCGTACAGGCGATTCCTTCTAATTACGCAGAGGTGGCTTCACCGGTAAGCGGGCGAATTACGAAATCGTTCGTTCGCTTAGGGCAGAAAGTGGCCCCGGGTAGTCCGATCTTCGAGATTAGCGCTCCCGCTGTTTATGAGGCGGGGAAATCTTATTACCAAGCTCGCCAAGAGATGGAACTGGCCTTGAAAAGCTTGAATCGGGAGAAAGACTTGATGAAAAACAAGGTTGGTGTCCAAAAGGAATTGGAAGAGGCCGAGGTGAATTACGAGTTAAAGAAAAAAGACTATGAGAATATGGTAGCCGCATTGAAAGTCTTTCAGATTAATCCGGATGAACTGGCTTTGGGGCCAAAATTGATCGTTCGCTCGCCTATAGCCGGTGAGGTCGTGAAAGATCGGATCGTAATCGGGCAATATATGAAAGAGGACGCCGAGCCAGTAGCTGTCATCGCCGATTTGAGCAAGGTATGGGTGGTCGCCCATGTAAAAGAGAAGGATTTGAGTTTAATACAGGCTTTGGATGAGGTGGAAATTCGGTTGGTAGCCATGCCGGATAAACCGATATCGGGAAAGATTTATCATATCAGCGAGATGCTGGACCCCGATACCCGTTCGGTGGAGGTCTTGATCGAGTGCGATAACAGTACCCGTTTGATGAAACCGGAGATGTACGGCACGGTCAAGTTGAGCGACCGTGAGGCGGAGGTAATCCGTATACCTACTTCCGCTATCTTGCAGGAAGAGGAGAATATGTACGTATTGGTGGAATTGGGGAATAACGATTATCGGAAACAAAAGATCGAGACCGGCCTTACTGAAGATGGCAAGACGGTGGTTTTATCCGGCTTGAACGTAGGTGACGAGATCGTAGCTACGGGAGCGTTTTATTTACTTGACGCACGCTAACGGATTATGAAAAGGATTATTTACTTGGCGATACATCGGCGAGGACTGATGTTCGTGTTATTTCTGTTCTTAGCGATCGTTGGTTATTATTCTTGGACGCGGTTGGCAATAGATGCTTATCCGGATATCGCCGATACCACCGTGCAAGTCGTGACGCAAGTTCCCGGATTGGCCGCCGAGGAGATCGAGCAACAAATCAGTATTCCGATCGAGCGGGCTATGAATGGTCTGCCGGGACTAAACGTAATGCGTAGCAAGAATACGTTTGGTTTATCTACGGTCGTATTGGTTTTTGATGATGGTATTGAGGATTATTGGGCCCGGCAACGTGTACAAGAGCGGTTGGTAGACGTGGAGCTTCCTTATAATGCGGTTCCCGGCTTAAATCCTTTGACTTCGCCGACGGGAGAGATCTTTCGTTATGTGGTGGAAAGTGACCGTTTAGACTTGAGGGAGTTGACCGATTTGCATAAATGGGTAATTATTCCGAGACTGAAACAGGTTACGGGTGTAGCGGATGTAAGTAATTACGGCGGTATCACTACCCAATATCAGATCGAGGTGAACCCTTATAAGATGGAGCAATACGACATTACCTTAGGGGATATTACGGAAAAGATAGAGAAGAATAACGTGAACGCCGGTGGTAGTATGTTAAGCCGGGGGGATTTGAGTTATGTGATCCGTGGAATCGGTCTGGTTAAGGACTTGGAAGACTTGGGACATATCGTGATCAAGACCGTGAATGGTGTCCCGGTCTACTTGAATGATATCGGTAAACTGAAATACGGAAACTTGGAGCGTAAGGGCGTTTTAGGTTTTACGGACGATACCCGTGATTACTCCGATGGCGTGGAAGGTATCGTGCAAATGCTTAGGGGGGAGAATCCGTCCCGGGTGTTGGATGATGTGCATAAGGCGGTAGACGAACTAAATAACGAGACACTTCCCGAGGGAACCCGTATCCATCCGTTTATGGATCGTACGGATTTGGTTAATACGACCTTGCATACTGTATCGCATACGTTGTTCGAGGGTATGGTACTGGTTGTCTTAGTACTGATCTTATTCTTGGGGAGTTGGCGTGGCGCTTTGTTGGTGGCCTTAACCATTCCCTTGTCTCTATTGATTGCCTTTATCTTGATGCATGTTACGAATATTCCTGCGAACCTACTTTCCCTAGGCGCTATAGACTTCGGTATTTTGGTAGACGGAGCGATAGTGATGATGGAGACGGTCTTGAAGAAAAGGGAACGGCATCCGGATGAGGTATTGACGGAAGATTCGATCTTGCGCCGTACGACTGAGGTGGCTCGCCCGATCTTTTTCTCTACATTAATTATTATAACGGCCTATCTTCCTTTGTTCGCTTTTGAGCATATTGAGAAGAAATTGTTTACGCCGATGGCTTATACCGTAGGGTATGCTTTGCTGGGCGCTTTGTGCGTGGCCTTGTTCTTGATTCCGGGATTGGCCTTTTATGCGTATCGTAAGCCGGGAAAGATTTACCATAATCGTTGGTTGGAGAAACTTTCCACGGCTTATCATTCACAAATTGCCCGATTGATGGAGAAGCCAAGACGGGTTATTGTACCGTTACTGGCGATATTGCTGGGAGCGGGGATTTTAAGTTATACCGTAGGAAAAGACTTCTTGCCTCCGTTGGATGAGGGGGCGATCTGGATACAGGTACAGCTTCCTCCGGGTATTTCCATTGAGAAATCTAAGGAGATGGGGGCGGAGCTTCGGAAGACTTTGAAAGAGTTTAAGGAAGTCTCATATGTAATGACCCAAGTAGGTCGCGATGATGAGGGGGCGGAAGCGTTCTCACTCTCCCATGTGGAGTGTGGCGTGGGATTGAAGCCCTATAGTACATGGGAGTTCGGTAAGACGAAAGCGGATTTGATCGAGGAGATGGCAGCTAAGTTGGAGACTATGCCCGGCTACTCGGTCGGTTTTTCACAGCCGATCATCGATATGGTGATGGATCAGATCGCCGGGGCTCATAGTGATTTGGCGTTGAAGATCTATAGCGATGATATTACGGAAAGTCGCCATATCGCAGATCAAGTCGCTAATGTGTTGAAGGAAATACCGGGTGCTGCCGACGTAGCGGTAGATCAAGAGCCTCCGTTGCCGCAATTGCAGATTATCGCGGATCGTGCCCGTATCGCCCAGTATGGCTTGAACGTGTCGGATGTGGCTGATTTGATTGAGTTAGCGATCGGTGGAGCCTCTATTTCCCAGATATTTGTCGGAAGTAAAAGTTATGACGTGATTTGTCGTTTCGATGACGCTAGCCGCAATTCTCCCGAACGTATCGGTAATCTATTGCTGACTACCGGTTCCGGTACGAAGATTCCTCTTTCGCAAGTAGCGGAGATTAAGATGACAACCGGTGCCAGTACGATTACCCGTGAGATGAATAAGCGGCACTTGACGGTACGGGTTAATTTACGTGGCGTGGACTTGACAGCGTTCTTGAATAAGGCGAATGCGTTGATTGATAAAGAGGTGAAATACGATCATGATTCCGTGCATTTGAAATGGGCCGGACAGTTCGAGAACCAGCATCGTGCGTATGCCCGTTTGGGGGCTGTGGTTCCTTTGGCGTTGGGACTGATGCTGCTTCTGTTGTTTGCGGCTTGCGGTAAATTCCGGCAGGCGGCTTTGATGATGAGTGTCGTTCCCTTGGCTTTGTTTGGTGGTATGTTGGCGTTGAATGTGCGGGGAATGACATTGAATGTTTCCTCGGCGGTTGGTTTTATTGCCTTGGTCGGTGTCGCTATCCAAAATGGCGTGATCATGATTTCCCATATCAATAACTTACGTACAAGGGAACGAGATTTGAAAGATGCGGTGATAACGGGAACTAAGCACCGTTTCCGTCCGATCTTGATGACGGCTACGGTTGCGGGCTTGGGATTCCTGCCTCTGTTAGTACAGGTATCGGTTCGGACGTGCAGCGTCCCTTGGCTACGGTAATCGTTTACGGGCTTTTATTTGCTACGGTAATCACGCTTTATGTACTTCCCGCTTTATACTACATGATCGAGAAACATTATGAGGGGAAGGATTTGATGCCGGTATCGGAGGAAAAAGAGCTGCACGCTTAATCCGGAGGTGGAATTAAAAAGATATACTATGTTTAGATTAGAAGATATGAAGAAATATATAATCCTGTCATTACTCTGCGGATGCTTATCCGTGAATGCCCAGACCATGGTTCCGCTTACGTATCGGCAATATATGGAGCGGGTTGCGGAAGGCAACCTTGAGTATGCGTCGGAGAAATTGAATGTGCCGGCCGCTAAGGCTGAGGTAACGGCGGCAAAGGTGTTTAACGATCCGAATCTTTCCGTGTCTTATTTCAATAATGAGAATAATTCCTTGCAAATGGGAGAAGGTGTTGAAGTAGAACTGAGCAAAACTTTCTCTTTTGGAAAACGGGGTGCGAATATCTCATTGGCACGTAGCGAGAGTGAGTTGACCGAGGCTTTGTTGGCCGATTATTTCCGGAATCTCCGGGCAGACGCTACGATTGCTTATATGGAAGCCTTGAAGCAACATGAGTTGTATAAAGTAAAGGAGAATGCCTATGAGAATATCCGGACATTGGCGGAGAGCGACAGTATCCGTTTCTCATTGGGGCAAATCCGTGAGGTGGATGCTACGCAGAGCCGGGTAGAGGCCGGGGTCTTACGAAACGAGTTGCTGCAAGCCGGAGCGGAATTAAAGAATGCTTTCTCGAACTTAAACTTCTTGACGGGGACTTTCAGTACGGATACTTTATTTCACCCAGAGGCTGAGTTACGTACGGAGCCTCGGGATTTTATCCTTGCCGACTTAATCACGGCGGCAAGCGAGGGGCGTACGGATTTGGTAGCTGCCTTAAAAAACAAGGAAGTGGCCGCTAGAGCCTTGAAAGTAGCTCGCCGGGAGCGGGATACGGATGTGGATTTGTCTATCGCCGTAAGCCGTAATGCCCGGGTTTATAATGAGGAAGCCCCGGCACCTCCTTTTACCGGAGTGACGGCAGGTATCGCTGTTCCTTTGAAATTCTCTAATTTCAATAAGGGGACGGTTCGTGCCGCTCGTTATCGGGAGCAACAAGCGGAAGCGCAATATAAGCAGGCTCTTTTGCAAGTACAGACGGAGGTGATGCAGGCATATCGTAATTATCAATCTTTCGCCGAGCAAGTTAATCATTATGAGGATGGGCTTTTAAGGCAAGCTCGTGAGGTGATGGATGGCAAGATTTACAGCTATAATAGGGGGGAAGTCTCTTTGTTGGAAGTCTTGGACGCCCAGCGTACTTACGATGAGGTACAAGCTCAGTATATTGAGACGCTGTTTAATTACAGCTCAGCCTTGGTCGAATTAGAACGTTCGGCGGGTATTTGGGATATTGAGATTTGATTTGCGCTATAATTCAGAAAAGTAACAAGGGATAAATTGTAAGACGCTTACATTTCTATCCCTTGTTATTTTATCTGAATAAATCCATCAGTTTATCCGGTGATTGCCTAGTATCGAATATCTGATAGATACGGATACAATCATATTCAACACTATAGATGATTTTATAATGTCCCTCGATCAAGGAACGATATTCTTTATTAAGTTGGAGTAGTGATAGTTCAATAAATCCTAAATAAGGATTAGTTATTAATAGTTCCGTTGCATGAGTGATCCGTTGCAACAATAAAAAAGCATAAGAATTATTACCCTCGTCATGGTAATCTCATCCATGCCTTTTATCAAGTCATAGAGATATTCTTTCCGTAAATTTAATTCCATCGTTGTCATAAGATTTGTTTTTTAGGTTTCTTAAACTAGACAAAGATAGCGTATATGTTTGGATATTATGTATTTTTGCATCTAAAAAATGAGCGCATGATATTCTACTTTACAGGGACAGGAAACTCCCGTTGGGTTGCGGAAGCGTTAGGGACGGCTTTCGATGAGCCGTTGGTTTCCATTGCCGATGCGTTGAATGAGGGTAAGAATGCTTATCCATTGGGGGAGAGGGAGAAAGTGTTTTTTGTGTTCCCTGTCCATTCTTGGGGGCCGGCTGTATTGGTGCCCCGCTTTATTTCCCGGTTGATCCTGTCCGGATATAAGGGGCAAGAGGTTTATTTCGTCTGTACTTGTGGTGATGATTGTGGATATACGGATCGGATCATGCGGAGCATCTTGGCGAGGCGGGGAATTGCCGTAACCGGAGGATTCTCTGTACAAATGCCGAACAATTATGTCTTGATGCCCGGCTTCGACGTGGATAGTAAGGAGGTAGAGACTGAAAAACTGAAAAAAGCACCGGAACGTGTAGACGAGATCGTAGAGGCGATCCGGCAGAAGAAAAATCTTTCTTTGTATTGTGCGGGAAGTGCCCCTCTTTTGAAGAGCTATATGGTCTATCCGTTATTTGCTCACTTCGCGATAGGCAGCAACCGATTTTATGCTACGGATACCTGTATCTCTTGCGGTATCTGTGCGAAGGTCTGTCCGACCGGTACGATTTCCCTGTCGGGTGACGGAAAACCGGAATGGGCTGATACTTGCGTTCAGTGCGTTGCCTGTATTCATCGTTGTCCGGTGCGTGCGATAGAATATGGGACGATCTCGTTGAAAAAGGGACGTTATCATCACCCTAAGTTTAAGTAATCAATAAATAGAATAGAGAAATGAAGCAATTTTGTATGATGGCGCTTGCCGGCCTTTTGGTGGTTGGTTGCCAAGAAGTTCCAAAAGGATATGTTATCAATGGTGAGGTAGAGAATATGCCCGACGGCAAGATTTACTTGAAGTCATTCCGTAATAAAATGTTCTTTGACGTGGATACAGCAGAGGTAAAAGACGGGAAATTCACCTTTAAGGGTGAGGTAGATCAGCCTTTACTTTTTGGTTTGGCAACCGAGAATATGAACTATCCGGTTCAGCTCTTCTTGGAGAATACGGATATGAATGTCAAGATCGGGAATGACGGGGAGACCATCACCGTACGGAACTCGCCGGTGAATGATGTCTTTCAAGAAAATGCGGAGAAGGTATTTGAGTTAGGGGATGATATTGACAGGTGGATTTCGTGATATCCGGATTCTCCGGCGGCGGCGTTCTATCTATATCGTTATTTTACCTACCAATTATCTTTGGATGATTTGAAGGCGACTCGTGCGAAGATTTCCCCGGCATTGGCGAATAGTCCTTATGTGAAGGACTTTAAGCATCCCGAACAAAATGCGGCCAATTA
>OGNS01000816.1_pt1 | contig 13560 bp, 19 predicted proteins | sample 1573571 | NCBI WGS metagenome assembly OGNS01 (sample SAMEA2581890, study PRJEB24529) | metagenome | biome: Human gut stool | place: China | collected 2011 | reverse complement strand
GACTTTAATATGTCGCCAGCTTTAGAAAGCGCCTACCCGTCCGAAGCAAAGTTCATATCTACAATGATAGATAAAGAACCCGATATGTTAGGTATCTCCATTATCGGTTCAAACAATCAAATAGAAAATGGCGAGGTTATAGATATTACAGAGTTTACCGAGTTGTATTCCTGTGATATTGTAGGGCTTCCAGCCGCTACTACCTCTTTATTTAGTAATAATCAAAAAGAAAGTAAAATGAACAAATTTTTTAGTGCATTTGCTTCTGTATTCACTTCTAAAAATAAGTTTGCCACTGAAACGGTGACTACTAAAGACGGAAGTACAATCACAATAGAAGCAGTTGGCGAAAGCATGGCTATCGGGGATAAGGTCTTTGACAGCGAGGGCAATGCAGTTGCAGACGGTGAGATCGTTATCGTTGTTGACGGACAAGAAGCCGTTATTGAAATCGAAAACGGTGCTATCAAAGAGGTTAAAGCAGTTGAAACCGAAGAGGAAACAGCCGAAGAGGAAACAACCGCAGAACTGGAGGAAAAGGAAGAGGAAAAATCTAAAACCGTTCCCGAAGAGTTCAGCAAGTCTATTGCAGCCTTACAGGCAGTTATCGCAGAACAGGGTAAGAAGTTGGCAGAACTCACCGAAAAGTTCAGCAAGGCAAGCAAAGCACCTAATTTCGGAACAGGAGCAGCCGCCGTTAAAACAGAAGGTGGTATTACAAAACTATCCAAAGATGCAGTACAAGAAGCTGCAAAGAAGTACAGAAAATAATAATTCAACAAAATTTAAAAAATTACAATTATGGCAATGACTTTTACAGCAATGAATAAATTAAACCTTGCAGGACTGAACGACGTTATCGTTTTGACAGTCGGTGCGAGTGGTGAAATTTCAGATTCATTAACCGTCATGAACGGTATCGAAAATAATACTCCTATCGTTTCATTAACCGCTAAAGACTATGCTTTGCGCTTGTCAGCAGGTTGCGCAGACCCTTACAAGTATGACGCTATTTCCGACAAGGTTAAGTATTACGAACACTCGCCAATTCATCTGCCTTTGGTGGTTTGTTTGCAAGACCTGTGGGGCAAAATGGTAGCTAAGGGTATTAACCTCGATGATGACTTTTCTGAAACAGAATTGGCTGGTTTTATCCAAGTACAGGTTAACGAGGTGTTAGACGCTGATATGTTGCGCTTGGCTTGGTTAGATGGTGATGACGTTCAGAAGGAGGAAAGCCCTAACGCAGCAGCCTATGGCATTTTGAAACACGGTGGTTTTATCCAGCAGCACTTGGACAGCACAGAGGGTCAAGGTGCCTTGGTACTTGATGCGGAAGGCGTATTGAATGCTTTACGTTCTTGTATTGACAACCAAAATACTAAGGTATTGGCTGATTCAGAATTTTTCGTTTCAACAAACGTTATGCGCTTGTACAAAAACTTGTTGCAGGATAGAGATAACAGTGTAGCACAGGTTACTATGACCGATGGCAAACCGACTTATTTCTTTGAAGGCTATAAGATTACAGCGTTGAACCATGTATCTAATGCAGCTAAGACAGATAGCAAGTACGATGCTTTCGTAGCATTTGCACCGAAGTCTAACCAGCATTTGGCAGTGGAAAGTGGAGCGGTTTCTATCGATCCTTTCATCCGTGACGCGCAGGATAGAAAATATTATTCTACTACCCTGTTTGCGGCTACTGCAATGTTGGTTGAGCCTTCATTCATGCAGTTGTGGTTACACGAAGCAGTTTAAGAGAGATTTAACAGAATACTAATGTAGGGGGTTGGGCTTTAACCCAGCCCCCTATTTTCATTTAAAAATTATATGGCAGCAAATAAAACGTGTTTAGGCAAATTGGTTACGGATATACGCGTGAACTGTGGTATTCCACAACACGGTATTGAGGAGTTTTTGCTAGTTGATGTAGATGACATCAACGAAATTGCTGTTACAGGCTATGCGGTTTCAGCTTTTACATTGGTGGCTGAACGTAAAGTTATCCTAGTGGAAGCCTACAAGATGACAGCGCAGGTAACAGAGAGTTTGCAGGGTCTTGACGGATCGGCAGCGATGAAACAAACGGTAATTTTCAATATATTTGATAAGACGAAGTATGCCGAACTTATTTCGGGGCTGGCAAACCATAGGTTCGTAGCTTTAGCAAAGCACAAAGACTTGGGCTTGTACAAAGTGTACGGGGCTTATTGTGGGCTGGAGATTGCTTCGGCTGATATTGACAGTAACGATGCAGGCGGCTACGCTAAAATATCTTTGTCAACACCCGAAGGTGCGCAGGGAGAAATGAGTTTAACGATTCCAGTTTCTCTCTATGGCGCTATCAGATACTATGTATGACGCTATCAAGGCGCAAATATCATCTAACTAATTAAAACAAAATAATATGGCTTGTTTACAAAAAATTTCTAGTGCCATTGACTACGATTGCGCCAACGGTTTCGTGGGCTTTTCGCAGGTGGCAATGATTAATAAGGCAGATATTCAGTCTTTCGTAGTTGACGCCACCAAGACTGTTACCGCATTGGATATCGGTAGCGGTGTTCCCTATGGGGTGGCATCCCAAAAGAAGGGCTTTTCGGTGTCCGAAACGGTACGGGTGAACGATGGTGCGCCCAATGGGTATGTACACGAAGTTACTGTAACGGTTTACGAGAAAGAAAACCCCGTGCTTTTTAACCAGTTGGCAAACGGTAATGTGGTGTTTATCGCCAAACGTTCAAAGTATTGCCGTATATACGGTTTGTTCTACGGTTTGCAGCCTACTGCATCCTCCATGAACAGTAATGAGAACGGTGGCTGGGCTACGTTTACATTCACCACACCCGAAGGTGTACTAGGTGAGGATTATTTAACAGTTAAAGATACGGTGTACACCACTATTTTTAGCGCAATTGTTTAACTTTAAAAACAAATAAATATGGCTTTTTTTCAAAATTCAGTGGTGACAGGAGTTGGGGCTGTGATTCTCGTGCCCAGGGGGGTACTCTAGGCAAATACAACGAAGCAGTTCTAATTAACGCGTCCGATATAGAAAGCTTTTCCGGTGATGGAATTGCTACACTAGTTTTGGCTAGCGGTAAAAAGGGGTCAGTCGTGGAGGTGATTAACAACAGTGTTAAGGTGTCAGTGGCCCGAAAGGGTGGTGATATGTTTCCAGTGATGTATGACCCTAGCGTTATTATAAAAGTTCCTAGCTCTTATTTTAGTAAGTACAATGGGGCAGCCCACGACTTTGTTAACTCTAGTTTCGTTATCGCGCTAAGCGGTTCGAACGGTTATACTATCATCGGGTTGGGCGCACCCTTGGTGTGTACAGAGATCGAAGGCGATAGTACGGCAAGTGAGTTCTTAACCGTTACATACGGAACGGATGAGGGGCAAACAGGTAGTACAATCTACGGGCTTGCAAAGGCAACGTATGAAGCACTTAAAGTACCGGCAGCTTAAATAAAATATTATGACAAAAAAGATTATAGACCAAACAGAGCAGCCCACAGAGGTTGCTCCTGTTACCGTTTCCACAAGGGAAATGGTGGAAAAGTATTTTGAAATGACGGGTTTAAAACTAGACCCTAAATGTCACCTAGACAGTGAGTTCGTCAAGAAGTGGTACGAAACCAAATACCTAACGGGCATACACGTTCGTTTCGTTTTACCGAAGGGAACTACTATAACTCATTACGGGGATGGTATCATTTATAAAAATACTAATATTACAGACGAAATCGCACTTCGGTTAATTTCCGAAAATCCCGATTACGGAAAAATATTTATAGATTTACAAAACAAATAAGTTATGATCGGATATAAAAGAATTCAATTAATAGTTGAGAGAGCGTTAAAGCTATCAGCAAACACGGGTGATAAGATTATCGCTTACGGAGATGGTAATTTATATCCGCAAGAAATAGCAAACCTTATCTATGCTTCCAAGACAGCGTCAGCAGCAGTAGAAAAAATGACTGAAAACATTATTTGCGAAGGCTTCAAGAACGAAGAGTTCAGAGACATAACAAATGATAACGGTCTGAACATGGACGATATTTTAGAGAATACAGCCAATGACCTAGCCCGTTTCAAGGGCTGGGCTTGGATCGTCCAATACGGTTTGCGTGAAGGCGGTTATGTTCCAGTTGGCGTGTATAATGTACCGTTTGAATATGTACGTGCGGAGAAATCAGAAAACTATCTGAAAGACCCTAAAATATACAAATGGAGAGTTTTTAATAACTGGGACAGACAGACCGTGAAGGCTACACAGGTGATGCAGAATTCAACCGTATATAACACATACGATCCGAAGAACGCGCCTAATGAAATTGCGGACTGTGGAGGCTTGGAAAACTATAACGGGCAGTTATTGTACGTTAACTTGTGTACTACTAGACCCTACCCGATATCTACGTTCCACTCTGTACGAAACGAAATGGACGCGGAGAATAAGAACGGTAGATATGTTAGCCGTACTTTGGGGCGTGGCTTCCATATGTGTTCCATTGTGACACATGGAGAGTTTGAAACGGATCAAGAACAGCAAGATTTTACAGATAAGTTAACCGAAATGATGGGTAGTGAAAACGCTGGTTCAGTTCTTACAGTTCGTAACAACAATATCGAGCAAAAAGACAAGTTTATCACCGTGGACCAGTTAGGCAGCCCGATAGACCGTGAACTGTATAAGGCGTATGTAGAACCGTTGAGAAAGGATATAGCCATTTCAGCGTATAACATACCGTTACCTCTAATTGATAGTTCTTTGCTTACTTTCTCGAATGCTTCGGGTGAGGTTATCAAGGAATTGCAGAAAGTTTATAGAAATTCACTATCGAAAGTAAGACAAAGGATCAGCCGAGAACTAGCACAACTGTTCGGAGTTGATATTTCTATTACCGAGATCAATAATAAATTTGAAACAGATGAGTTACCCACTACAAAAAGCCCGAACGCTATTTGAAATAGCTAAGGACGTACCCGACAACAGGCTAGAAAAGGCTTTCTTTGAAGCCGATTCCCTAGACCTTTCACCGAAATTGGGGATGCTGTACACGGCTATCCCTAAAACATACCTAGAGAACACAGATACGTACATAGGCGCGGACTATGTTATATGCTATTATATGTTCGCTAGGTATTTACAAACCGCGGATCAAGCATCTACGACAACAGGTTTGAAGTTACAAACATACAACGGTAGTATTGTACTACCCGACAATTCTAGAATAAAACGCTTTGAGGCAGAACGGAACAAAGCCGATTTATTTGTAGAGGGCTTGATAGCAGCCATGAAAAAAGATGGCGTAATTAAGGAGAAATGCACTCGAGCCAAGTCTTATCGAGTAGGTCTTATCAAGTGATAGAACATATTGAAACGTACTTTCGCGCGGTGTTCGCTGTTACCGTTCTAACAGTGGTGCAAAATGTACGTGATTTTTTGATTATAGTATTGCTTATCTCAACGCTTAACTGGTTGACCGGTTATATAGCAGACATTAAGCAGGGAAAGAAGTACCAGCACAAGAAGACTATGCAGGCAGTTAAAGAGATGCTTGTAACGTCTTTAATTTTATTCTTTACGGCTTTTACCTGTACTTTGCTAGAGCCTAGCATAGACTACAAGATCATTATAAAGGCGTTGACGGGTGTCTTTGTTGTTATCTATGCGCGGAACATAACAAAGAACCTTCGTATCATACAACCGTCAAACGAATTTATAAAGGTGCTTAACGCTATCGCAGCAGCGAAGTACCTAAAGATTAAAAAGACGATTAAGGAGGGTGAGTTTGAAATACCAAAAGAAGAAGAAAAAGAAAAATAGAGTTTACCCTATATAATATAATATATTATATAGGGTATTTTCATAAATAGGAAAAACTATGGCTAAAATTGAAAAATTGATCCCGTTTATATTGAAATGGGAAGGTGGTTTCGTTGATGACCCGGCAGATTTAGGGGGTGCGACGAACAAGGGTGTTACTATCGGAACGTTTGAGGGCTTTTGCAAAAAGAAGGGCAGATCTAAACCTACCGTACAGGACTTGAAAAACATATCTGACACAGACTGGAAGGAGATCATAAAGACCCTGTACTGGGATAGATGGAAGGCGGACAGTATTAAATCGCAGGGCGTGGCAAATATCCTAGTCGACTGGGTTTGGGCTAGTGGTGTGCATGGCATAAAGCGTCCACAGCGTATCCTAGGCGTTTCTAGCGATGGTTTGGTAGGTTCTAAGACAATTACAGCCGTTAACGCTATGGACGCTGAAAAACTCTTTAAAATGATAAAAGAGGATAGGGTCAAATTCGTTGACGAGATTTGCAAGGCTAGACCTGCAAACGAAAGATTTAGAAAAGGATGGATGAATAGAATTAATTCGATTAAATATGAATAAGATATTAGCATACGGTATTGTGGTTATGGTGGTACTAGGTATCATTACTAAGCTATGGGATCAAGTACGTACCCAAAGAATAGAGATAGGAAGGCTAGAGAGGAACTTTGAAGCCGTTTCAGATACGGGTACGTACTATAAGACCAAACTAGGCAATGAAGCCCTTAAAACAAAGGCTTTTGAGTTGTCTATAAAGGAACTGAAACAGGCTAACAGATCATTATACGATGAGTTGGACGCTATGGGCATTCGATTAAAGAGCGCATTATCGGCTACTAGAACGGTTACGGAAACAAAGATAGTTCAAACCGTGAAGGTAGATACTATCAATAATTTACCCACCGCTATATATAAAGATAGGTGGAACGAGATTAAAGCCGAGATGGTGAACGACAGTATAAACCTATCTTATTTAGGAACGGACACGATAACGGGCGTGATATCCATACGCCAAAAACGGTTCTTATTCTTTAGATACGGCATAAAAAGCATAGAATATGATTTAACAAATAAAAACACTTCTACACAAATCAAAACAAACATAGCTATAAAGATAAAGTAGTTTACATTATAAACTGTTCCAGATGTTCCAGTTAATATTTTTTTACTGGAACACCATCTGGAACACCTCAAACACCGATGAACACTAGGTTTTCTTATACTGTTCCAGTTGTTCTTACATTTTATATATAAAGAGTATATAGTAATAATAAAATGGTAGTATACAAGTAAAGGGGGTATATGCTGTATATTGATCATTTATAAATATATGGTTAGCCTATATAGGAAAAATGATGGAACACGGAACAATATCTGGAACACTTAGGGCTAAACCCCTGTATTTGAGATGATTAGCTGTTCCATCACCTGTTCCGACGCCTTTTATTCTTAAATAGTGTTAATAAAAGAACCAAACACCACATAAAAGCGTTATATTTGCAGAGGACGGAACGAAGCTAGCTAACGACTACACAAGTACGTAGAGAACAAAAAGTATAAACAGTGAAAACGTGGAAAAGATGGAAAAGAATTTAGACCTTACAAAAACTCAAACCTTATCGGATTGTAATTTCACGATAGAAGAGTTCAAGTTAAAATTTCAAGCTATGGGTAATGTGTACGTAGATACATTTTTCAGAGTGTACTACCAAGGTTCATTCGCGCACTACCTATATAAAGGTATGGAGTTAGGAACACTAGAGGAGGTTTCAAACGAAATATATAAAAGAAGTTAACGAATGAACCAACTATCAATTTAAAGTGTTGTATTTGCATAGTCAAACAATTAAAATTAAGACCATGAAAAAGTTATCAGTACAGGAATTTATCTTAAATGAGGTAACAGAGTATATAAAAGCAAATATGTTCCCTTTGAGAAACAAATATGCAGCCCTAACAGTAGCCGAGAATATGCCTAGCTTTGGCACTTTCATAAGCACCTACTACATGGAAAGCATGAATGGGGCACAGTTCCCGGTAGATATAGAAAACCTGTATATCAATTCGGACGATTACGAAGAGATGTACAACGAGATAATAATCAATTTAGTTAGTAACCTAGTTAAAAAAGCATGAGTATGAAAACTTTAGTATTTAACATTGAGAGTAGTAAAGACGTAGATTTGGCAGTAGAGTTAATCAAGAAGCTAAACGCACCCGTAGAAGTAATTTCCAGCCCCGTAGCTGAAAGCAAAGACCCAGTCGTGACCTATTACGAGCAAAAGGTAGAAGTGCCCACAGAAGCCAAGGAAATAAGCCGTGAAGAAGAAGAGGAAGAACTCCTAATCAAGCAGGCGGCAGAAGCCGATAAAAAGGCAAAGGCAGAAGCCGATAGAAGGTCAGTGGCCAAGGCAGAAGCAGAAGCCAAAGCAGTAGAAGCTAAGAGAGCTAGACTAGAGGCAGAAGCGGCAGCAGCCGAGCAAGCGAGACGAGAAAAGGCAGAAGAGGAAGCAATGGATGCCGCGAAAGCAGAGGCAGAAGCCGAAGCGGTAGCGAGGGCAGAAGCAGCAGCCCAAAAAGCAAAGGAAGAACGCGCAGCACTTAGAGAAAAGCGCACCGAACCAGCGGAAGGTACACACATATCATTCGAGATGATCAGAATTAAAATGATGAAACGTATTAAGGAAGGAGCGTACACCCGTGAATCAATGACTGAACTGTTAGCCAAATACGGGGCAAAGAGTTTGAGCAATGTTAAGGAGAGCGATTTTGCACAGTTGTATTACGATTTAAACTAAAGTAACCATGAATAACGAGAATATCATTCAAGACCACACAAGTAGGGATCACGCCCTACTTTCTCCTAGCGGCTCTCATCGCTGGTTGAACTGCACACCTAGTGCTAGACTAGAGGACGGGCTGAACCTAGAAAGAAAAGGCAGCGCAGCAAGTGAAGAGGGCACAGTAGCGCACGAGCTAGCCGAGTACGCGCTGACAAAGTTCTTAGAAGGCAAGTACATTCCGCTGATCGACGAATTGCCAGTGCCGAAAGAGATAGAAGAAAACAAGTACTTTTCGGGCGAAATGGTGGACTATATCACCGAATACGTAATCTTCTGTACGGACATACACGATCGTCTAGTAGACGAAGGGAAAACGGTATCTATGACGCTGGAACAGAAGTTTGACCTGCGTAACTACGTACAGGAGTGCTTCGGGTCATGTGACTGCAAGATTTCAACCGAGGACGAGATATATGTAATTGATCTTAAGTACGGGAAAGGTATCAAGGTTGAAGCAAAGAAAAACAGTCAGCTAATGATGTACGGTTTAGGTATGCTGGAAACGTTGAGCATAGCAGAACGGGCAAAGATTAAGACCGTCAAGATGTATATCGCACAAGTACGTTTGGAATCGTTTCCCGAATTTATAATGAGCAAAGCAGATCTAGTACACTGGGGTATTCACGAACTCCGTGTTAAGGCTAAAATCGCTTGGAATGGGGAAGGTAAACAGGTAGTAGGCAGTCATTGTAAATTCTGTAAATTCAAAGCAATGTGTAAAGCGCAAAAGGATATGGTAATTAATGAGTTTGAGAGCCACGAGGACGTAAAAGCCATTACGCTAACAGAACTTTCCGAAGTATTAAACAAATTGGATGCAATTACCGATTGGGTATCAGCCGTGAAGGAATACGCCTTTGCAAGCCTGTCACAGGGACACACCGTAGAAGGCTGGAAACTGGTAGAAGGTAGAAGCCAAAGAGTAATAAACGACGTAGAGGAGGCTGTAAAACGCTTAAACGAGGTAGGTTTCCCGTCTGATCTGTTATTCAACAAGAAATTGAAGGGTATCGGAGATTTGGAACGACTTGTAGGAAAGAAAATACTAGCCGAGGTGCTTAAAGACGTGATTATCAAACCGAACGGGCTGCCAACTCTAGCCCCCGAATCTGATAAACGTCCAGCACTGGAGAACGCTCTAAACGATTTCGATAAACTTTAATCATAAAAGAAGTTAGCGAAAGAACCAACTATCAATTTAAAGTGTTATATTTGCATAGTGAAAGAGAAACGAACGGTATAACACTTTAAAATTAAAAATTATGAGAACTTCAATTTTAAACATTATCAGAGAAAACGGTACAATTAGTTTTAACGATATTATCTACGGTCTAGAAGCCCAAACCTATTACAACGAAGTAGCGAAAGAAATCGCGTATATGCAGCTGGAAGGCTTTGTACACTACGAGAACGGAAAAGGGTATTCACTAAGATAAGTTAAAAGGGGGGCGAAAGCCCCAAACAAAACAAAAGTTTAAAACGTTATTACAGTATAAACCAACTAAAAAAGAAATTATGAGAAAAATGAATGTACTAAGCTTGTTTGACGGAATGTCGGGAGGTCAAATCGCACTTACCGAACTTAATATCCCAATAGATAAATACTACGCTTCGGAGATTGACAAATATGCCATGAAGTTTACCATGCAGAACTTCCCCAATACGATACAGGTAGGTGACATAAGGGAACTTGATATAAACAAACTCGATAAGATAGATTTGTTAATCGGAGGATCACCATGTACGAACCTGTCTATGGCTGGAAAAAGAAAAGGTCTTTCAACAAAGGAAGGTATAGAGATTTTAGATTTGAAAATGTACCTCGAACTGAAAGAAAACGGTTTTGAATTTGAAGGGCAGTCATATTTGTTTTGGGAATACATTCGTATTTATAACGAACTTCTTGAACGTGGCGACAAACCTAAATTCTTTCTTGAAAATGTAGAGATGGGGAAGAAGTGGGAAGGCGTGTTCAATGGTATATTGGGGAGAAAGGGTATTCATATCAATTCTGCACTTGTATCGGCACAGAACAGAAGGCGCATATACTGGACGGATATCCATGACGATATTCCACAGCCTGAAGATAGGGGTATATTGTTAGGGGACATTCTTGAAGAGGAGGTTGATGAAAAATATTTCTTGTCTGACAAGATGATTGAATGCTTGAAGGGCAGGGTAAAGACGGATAATGATCCGATATGTGTTGCGATGCGAGGGCGTGAATCAGCCTGCCTTACTTTAAAAAGAACCGAATATGGAAAACAGATAAGAAAGGAATATGAAGCCGGGATTGTAAAGGAGCAGAGAAAGAACATCCAACAGCTTGAACCCAGGAAAGATGGAAAGACCAACTGCCTTACAACCGTACAAAAGGATAACCTTATAATTGTTTCGGGAACAATACGTACATTTGGGGGAAAGCATTTCAGTGAAATAAAATCGGGCAAATCATGCACACTGATGGCAAGGGCTAGAAATGATGGTAATTCACAACCATGTGTTCAGATTGGTACAAAAATTAGACGTCTTACCCCAACCGAATGTGCGCGGCTTCAAACCGTTCCCGATTGGTACGTATGGGATGGGATATCCGACACACAGCGTTACAAAATGTTAGGTAACGGGTGGAATATAGAAACAATAAAACATATCTTTAAGGGAATGAAAAAATAGCCCCAAAAGGTTAAACATAGTTAACGAAAGAACCAACTATCGATTTAAAGTGTTATATTTGCATAGTGAAAGAGAAACAAAGAGTATAACACTTTAAAATTAAAGATTATGAAATCGAACAATGGTATTTTAGACAGCAAAGAACTAGAGAAAAGAACTAAGTTTTGGAACAAGAAAACGTTTCGCACATTTACCCAAAAGGAATTAAACGGAGATTCTACAAGTATGCAAACACTGTTATCAGCCATGCAGGGGTTCACAGTTGAGGAACTTAACGAAATACGGTATACACCGTGGGTGGCGTACAAGCGAGGCAGTTCGGAGAACGTAATACGGAACGCATCAAAACGGGATTTCGAGTACGCTATCTCAATAGCTCCAAAAAGTTTTAAAGTTAAACAGAGTTAACGCTCTGAACAAAAACAGGATTTAAACTGTTATTATATCAAACACGGGTTAAGTGCCCCACCCGAACAAATGGGGCACACAAATTAAAATTCAAAAAAGTACAGTTATGGCAAAAGTAATGGTCAAAAACGTGAGATTAAGTTATGTAAAAGTGTTTGAAGCTACACAGGTTAACGGACAAGGTGATTTTAATTATTCAGTGCAATTACTGATCGACAAGAACAGTGAAGCAGCAGAAAAACTGAAAGCAGCCATTAAGGCAGAATATGAAGCACTTGCAGCACGATACCCGAAACTGTCGGGAAAGCTACCCAAGGTGTGGAACAACCCCCTGCGAGATGGTGAAGAAAAAGACGGTTCAGAATACGAAGGTATGTTTTTTATGAACGCTAAACGTAAAGAGAAACAGGGTGCCCCTATCGTGATTGACGGACATAAGCAATACATCACAGACAAGAACGAATTGTATAGCGGTTGCTACGGTAACGTGTCTCTGTCGGTATATGGTTACGAGCACACAGGCAGATACGGTGTTGGCATCGGGCTTAACGCTATTCAGAAGGCAGCGGACGGTGAACGTTTGGACGGTGGCGCAAGCATTGACGATTTCGATGCGCTGGATGATAACGACGATCTATTTAATTAAGTAAACCAAGTATTAAAAAATGGGGGTGTAACAGCCCCCACAAACAAAGTAGTAAAATGAAAAAGCTAAGAATGAAAGAAGCGTATTTAAACGAACAAGGCGTTAGAATCTCAACCGTTACAGGAAAGCCTGTAAGAAAGTATAATAAAACTTCACCCGTATGGGGAGAAAAAGCCACACAGCCACAACAAGAAATTAGCCCGATTATAGCAGAACTACAAAGTCTGTACACAGAGGACGAACTAAAAGGGATCATAGGTCTTAAGAAAGATGCAGCACCAGTAGAGCTGGTGGAAATTAAAACTAAGGAGCGTAATACACTAGACGAGGACAACACGGGAATAATTATAGCCAGTGATTGGCACGCCGAAGAAACGGTTAAATCGTCAACGGTTTTAGGTCTTAACGAGTTCAATCTTGAAATAGCTGAAAAGCGAATAAAGAACTTTTTCTCCAATTCCATCTATATGTTGAAAAAGAAACCAGTGGATAACTTGATCTTTGGGCTTCTAGGTGACTTGATAGGGGGATATATTCACGACGAGTTGATGCAAACAAATGGTCTTTCACCAATGGAGGGTATTGCATTCGTAAAGAAGCTGATCATATCGGGACTTAAAGCTATCCATGACGAACTGCCCGAACTGAAAAAGATCGTAGTAGTAGGCATAGGCGGAAACCATACTAGAACCACTAAGAAATTACAGTTCAACAATGGCTTTGCAATGAATATGGAATACTTCCTCTACAAGGACATAGAACAAACCTTAACAATGATGGGTCTAACAAAATTTGAATATGTTATTCCCGAAGGAGATTTGGCGTACCTTGACATATACGGTAAAAAGCTTTTGTTCTGTCATGGCTTCCAGTTTAGAAGTGCCGGTGGTATTGGGGGCGTGTATCCAAGTATGTTTAGATGGTTTGGAAAAATGAATCAAGTTATCAAAATAGATAAAGCCTTTATCGGACACTGGCATTCAAGCATATACACAAAAGAGGTTTGTGTAAACGGGTCTCTAAAGGGATACGACGCCTTCGCAATGGGGCATGGGCTGGCATACGAAGAACCACAACAAACGTTTGTCATTCTAAACAAGAAAAGAGGCTTTATTTTCTACTCACCTATTTT
>OGNS01000777.1_pt1 | contig 14284 bp, 10 predicted proteins | sample 1573571 | NCBI WGS metagenome assembly OGNS01 (sample SAMEA2581890, study PRJEB24529) | metagenome | biome: Human gut stool | place: China | collected 2011 | reverse complement strand
TACAGGCCATGCAGGCAGACCACAGCCGGGAGTGACGGGAAATGCAGCAGAAGCACATAATGGCGTTACAAACGAAAGATACCGAATACAAAAAAGAGGCGTCAAGGCTTATCCGTCTTGTCGAGAAACTGTGTGCTTGGTTCCCGTTGGCGAAGGAGGTGTTGAAAATAGAGAAACTTTGTCGGATTATCGGCTTCAACGAAAGGCAGACCGCAACACTCGTTTGTGGTAAACCTCTGGAATATGCAGGGGAACTCTATTCGGAGGAACACGGACGGAAATTCACGACCGAAAAGGCAGGGTTTCAAGTGCTGAAAGACCCAACGGACGGGACGAAATTGGTTCTTGCCATTGACCGAAAGCCCATTGCCGAGTGGTTCAAGGAACAGTTTGAGATGTTAAGGCAGAACATACAGCAACCATTCCAGCAGCAGAGAAAGAGAGGCGGAATCAAATTGTAAATATTGCACGTTATTGAATCTCAATGAAAAAGTATCGTTCATAATCCTTTGTGAATGGTACTTTTTGTATATTCACTTATAGAAAAGGCTCTCCGAGAACTATGTCATGTATATGAAAAACTTTCGAAAAAATAAAAGTAAGCACCGAATTAGGCTAATGTTATGCAAATTAGTTGATATATTGCTTATGTATATATTTTTAAGTGTTTATTACATGGAATGACACAGAAATAAAATCAGAATTATACGCCTCTTATTGTTGGAATATGTCCTTTATTTGTATCTTTAGAGGTCAAAGAAACAAATAAAATTGAGCAATATATTGACAAGCCTGCCAAACAAATAGAGGTTATCCAGATTTGTTCAATGGAAGATTTTCGAATAGACCACGAAAAAACAAAAGATAAATAACCTTTAATATTTGAATCGGCAAAATATTCGATCCATGTGCAAACGAATTAAGCAATTTGGTTAACAATAACAGTTAAAAAATGTTCTCAGAAAAGTTAAATGTTAGACCTAGAGAATATCATATTCCTTTTTTTCATACTTTTACGAAGTTCTTATTTATAAATAATAGTTCTTATGAAGAAATTTTTGTTTGCTTTAACAGCCTTAGCTTATCTAAGCTTTTTTGCATCATGCTCCAATGAAGAAGATGCGAATAACAACAGTTATTCTGACAAAGAAAAAGTAAAGATTGAAACATTAATGAATTTGTTTGAATCTTATGGTTGGGAACTCGATACGACTGTTAGTATAGAACAGCGTAACAAAGAGCTTTTAGAGATGGACTATGAAAAAACTAAAGGTTTTTTAGAGTACATGAGTAAAGGAATTGAATTCGATGATTCCGATTCAATTCCCCAAAACAAATCTAATAAATCAGAAATCTTGGGTAATACAAGAACTGCTATGACATACCCAATATACGGAAGTCACAGCAGTTCTGTTGCCTCATCGCAAACCACAATGATTCTATCTTATGATGCTCCAACAACATCAAGTGTAACAGTGCAAAGTACATCTGTATCTTCAAACCCTGCTACAACTTGGTCTCCTGATGAATATGGTTCTTTTAACTTTTCTGGGGATAAATGTGACAATATAAAAGCTACAGGAACAATTAAATATGGCAGCATCTATAATCATAAGTATGAAATGATAGGATGGTGTTCGAAAAATAGTACAGGTATAGTAAATGATGGAAAAATCACAGGATTTCATGCAATATAAATATTTAATATAGATTGACTTACTAAATAAAAAATATCACTAGAAAGATCAGCTCCTGATAATACATGAATAATAAAAATAGAAGCAGAAGATTATTTTCTTCTGCTTCTGATTTTTTCCTCTACTGCTGATAGTACTTATAGAGATGAAGTATTTTACTTTCCCTTTGTTGCGCCCACCAAAGATTGCACATGAGACAGGCAAACAATAGGAAAAAACGACACAAAGGATTGAGTTCATCAAAAGAATGGGAAAGCTTCGAGAATGGACGTACAATTCGCAGCAGCACTACACGGCAGGTTCTATCATAACGGAAAACTCAACGGTTCTCATCGTGTAGTCGACATGGGAGGCAAACCCGATATAACCATCAAGGGACAATATATTGACGCTGAGAAATCAGGGCATTGGAAACAGGACAAGGCCACCGATGACACAACCCATGAATGGGATGAATGATTATCTTTTTTTGCTAGCTGATAGGTTCGTACTTTCGAAAAAAGATATTATATTTGCAAATGAAAGAGTTATTTGACAGCAAAGCAACGTAAAACGCTGAAATTCGCACGGTTGCTAAATCGTTACCTCTATGTCCCAAATAATTCGCTAAAAGTTTATTTCTCAATCGGTTAAGTCAAACCGAGAAAAATCTAAAATAATAGAACAACACATCCAATTATTCCTAGTAATAGTTGGAAAGTTCATAATTTTGTATGTTTAAAGGTTGTTTTGATACACTTTTAAAAACAGTCCGATTTATGTAATCTCCAAGGGGGTCCAATCCAAGGGTGTACATATCGGGAAAGATAAAGGGAGATCGAAGGTCAGAGGTCGGTTTCCCTTTTTTATGTGGCTATGCTTAGGTCGTATCTTTCATGACAAATCGATTTTAAGGTTAATAACTCGTTTTGTATAACACGATCCGGTTTCCTTCCGTCCGGTATCGGATGCCGGTTGAATATTGAATCGCGTTCAGTACGGCTTCCAGACTTTTATTGTCGTGCTCGCCATAGATGTAATCGTCGAATACGCTATTCGGATCGAGTACGATCGCTTGATTATACATCCGTTCCAGATCATGTACAACGCTACTAATAGGTGTCCGGTTAAAATAAAGGCCGCCTTGCAACCATGCCGTTACTTTTTGGACGTCCTCGTTCTTTTTAAGGATCTCTCCATTCGCGTTATTCACGATTACTTGCTCGTTCGGTAATAGGCGCATTACGCTTTCGGGCATATCCACCTCAACTTTTCCGGTCCGAACGCTGACGGCCATCAACTCATCCTCTTGATAGGCTTTTACGTTGAAAGAGGTTCCGAGTACTTTTACGTCGGCTTGTCGGGTACGGACGATGAAGGGCTTGCCCTCGTCTCTCATGACATTGAAAAAAGCTTCTCCTTCCATTTCTACCAAACGGATGTCAGAGGTAAATTCCGTTGGGTATCGCATGACGGTACCGGCGTTTAGATGAACGACCGTGCCATCGGGAAGGGTGACTTGCTTATGTTCGCCATGATTGACGCTTATTTCCGTTAGGAGATGGTCGCTGGCAGATGTATGCTGCTTCGCTGAATGATTTAGGTATAGTTTCGCTCCGAATCCGATGGAAACGATAATCGCTATGCTCGCCGCATACTTGATGAAAGTGGATAGGGAGATTCTTCTTTCTCTTTTACGTGTCTTATCCAACAGGTCTTGCGCCTCCTTCTTATAAAGCAGATGATTATGGGAATCGGATTGAGGTAAGTCTTGCGCCTCGTTCCAGACCCGGTCCATTTCGCTTTCTAATTCTGCTCGCTCGGTTATGGATGAGGCTAACTTCCGCAAGGTCTCTATATCGTTCCGTGTATAGAGTCCATTTACATATCGGATTAATAAATCGCTTATATATTTGTTTTGTTCTTCCATTATTTCTCGTGCTATATTAATAGTACAAAGAAGTCCGGGAGAACTGGGATGTCATTAACTTTTATTAGTATATGATTTTATTATCTTCGCGAAACGATATGTGATGCTAAATGAAAGAGAGACAAATTATAAAGTCGTTGAAAGAAGGAGATAGGGAGGCTTTTTCGATGTTGTATAAACAATATTGGGAAAAGGTTTATCATTTCTGCGGGCTTTATTTGAATAATCGGGATGTGGCCGAGGATGTGGTACAAGAGGTGTTTATCAAGGTCTGGGAGTCGAGGGAATTCATCCGGGAGGATGATAACTTCAAGGGGCTTCTGTTTGTCATCACCCGTAACTTGATCTTCAATCAGCACCGGAAGAACGTGAACGAGGACTTTTATAAAATGACGGTCTTGTCCGCTATGGAGACCTCCTACGACTTAGAGGAAGAGATCACCGCCTATAACTTGGGGGAGTATATCGATCATTTGATAGAGGAATTGCCGGAAAGACGCCGGGTTATCTTTAATCTAAGCCGGAAGGAGCATAAAAGCTATAAAGAGATAGCCTTCCAACTCAATATTTCCGAGAAGACCGTTGAGAACCAGATCAGCGAAGCCTTGAAGTTCTTGAAGAAAAATATCATGTTACTTATCTGGTTTATCTAGCGCTTTCCTAGGTCACGTATTTATAGAGTCCGGAAGTGCCACTTTCGTCCTAAGTTTTAGTTTTGCTCGTCTTCTTTTTCAGGCAGCACATAAATCCGGTGTGTTCGATATCCTACGCTGGCTATTACGTTATCCTTGATAAATTGCTTGATATCCTCGCTCGCACGGTAGCGGGTACAATTGTTCAAGCCGGCGTAATCGGTGAGATTTATATATGAGTTTCTTTCTAGATAAGATAACATCTTAGCCTTCCTTCCCTCAATTCCCGTTTTGGGCAGATTTTCCCGTTTAACCAAGATGGGGGCGTTCTTTTTTACCATCTCCTTCAGTCGGGGAGAGCAGCGGAAGTTAACGCCGTGTATGCTAGCGCTTGATTTAGTATTTCCTTTCTGGTCCGTTACTTCTTTGCTTTTTACCGATGGCGAGAAATGTCCCAATCCTTCCAGTTCCACGCTGTACCCATAGGATAATTCCCTGCCGATATAGGAAGTAAGCGCCTCCAATACACCTTTTATGTCGGCGGAGGTGACGGATGAGCATTCGGAAATATACTCACATATATCGTTCATGCGTTTGGTATCTCTGGTGATGACTCGTGCGCAGGATGTTGGCCCGCGTTGTTCATTGCCCGGTGTATTATAAATACTGACTTGGATGCCACTTCTTGGTTTTCCCATGATTTTCTCGTTATTTAAATGGATAATGTATAGGATGCCTCGGAGATTTAACGTTTATCTCTTTGGCGTTTCTATTTGATGAAATCGGTTGCCGACGCCCTCGGCAATGCTGCTGACGCTGTCGGAAATATTGCTGACGGCGTCGGAAATACTGCCGACACCGTCGGCAACCAATTTCATTGAATACAAAGGACGGAAATATAAGGATGGAAAGCAAGGAAGATACTGATAAAATACAATTTCGTAAAGATAATTTTAAAGAGTACCTATAAGTAATGGACATTTAATTGTACTTGAGGCTTTAGGCATGATTATTTTTCAATCGTATTTGGGTATCTTATCTGAATTTGATTAACCTAAGCGAATTTTTTTATCTTCCAATAGGGGGGAGGGAGTCGTGGCGTGTATTTATAAATAGAACAAGAATAATAAACATGAGCGAAGATACGAGAACGATATTGAAGAAGTTGATGCGAGATGCTCTGGATGAGAAAGATCGGCAACGTTTGCTGTGTGACCCAAAAGTGGAAGAGCGTATGCGTTCCCAATGGGACGAGGCTGCGGATCGCGTGAATCCCGTGGTGGGGAATCGCATGTGGGAACGAATCATAGCCCGGACAATGGCGACAAACGGTGTCCGTAAACTCTGGGTCTATAAGATTACGGCGATAGCCGCCTCCATATTGCTACTTTTAGGTGTAGGAAGCGTAGTTTATTGGTCTCATACGAAAGAAGATCAATATATATATGTAATGGCCTCCGGTGTCCGTTGCATAGAGTCGGTTTCCTTATCGGACGGCACGACCGTGAGAATGGGGCCGAATAGCCAATTGATCTACCCAAAGAGTTTCGATGGCAAGACCCGTGATGTGGAATTAAAAGGGCAAGCCTTCTTCGACGTGGCGAAAGATCGGGAAAGACCATTTACCGTGCATACCAAGAACATGGATGTAACGGCCTTGGGCACGGCCTTCGAGGTTTTCAATTATGATTCCGAGAGCAAGTTGGAGACGATCCTGTTAAACGGTAAGGTGAAGATTGGCTTGGGAGGTCCCAATGTGAAGAACAGGCGTGAGGTGATATTGAATCCGAACGAGATGTTGGTTTTCGACAAACAAGCGAATACCGTTAGAGTTAAGACGGTTAATGCCGAGGAGTATTCGGGTTGGCGTAACGGTGTCCTCAGTTTTGAGAACGAACGCTTGAGCATGATCCTTACCCGTCTGGAGCCTTGGTTCGGGCGGAAGATAAAGTGCCCGAAGGAGATAGCGGAGAAATATCGGTTTACGTTTAAGGTACGGGATGAGTCCTTGGAGCGAATCCTGTTTATGCTGAGCAATACGTCGCCCATTAAATACAGAGAGAAAGACAATGAATATGAACTATATATAAAGGGAGATAAATGAGTGTCTAACGTTAAATTCTAAGAGATATGCTTGTTAACAGTTCTTGAGTCTAACAAAAAAACAGGAGGAAAAACTAGGTTTCTCCTCCTGATCAAATGTTCTTGACGGCAGGCGTTAGGAGTTGAGAGGCCGACACACCTGCTAATTTATTCATCAGAAACATTACAAAGTTATGAAAAAAATCAGAAAAGTAAACCGAGTCATGAAGATAAGTGCGTTGTTATCCTTGGCTTTCGCATGCACTGTATCCGCTTCTACCTATGGACAGAATTATAAGCTTTCCATGAATAAACAGGATTGCAGTATATCGGAAGTGCTAAAAGAAATAGAGAAAAATAGTGAGTACACGTTCTTCTTGAATGATAATCAAGTAAATGTAAATAGGAAAACGAGTGTAAAAGCAAATAATGCTTCGTTAGAGGAGGTCTTAGAGCAAGCCTTGAAAAATACGGGATACCAATATGAGATTGTAGACCGGCAGATTATAATTAAGTCAAAGAGTGTTTCAAGTGTCTCACATCCGAATGCCTTATTCCAGTCTTCGCCACGAAAGATTACCGGGCAAGTAAAAGATGCCTTGGGAGAACCTATTATCGGGGCGAATGTTGTCGTTAAAGGAACTACGAACGGAACGATTACGGATATCGATGGAAACTTCAGTCTGGAAGTACCGGACAATGCGATTTTGGTAGTTTCTTATATCGGTTATACGGATCGTACGGTCGAGGTTGGTAATTCTTCGAAAGTAATGGTTAGCCTGTCCGAGGATACCCAGAAGTTGGATGGGGTTGTGGTCGTAGGTTACGGAACGCAGAAGAAAGTGAATTTAACAGGAGCGATCTCCTCTTTGGATGCGGAGACGTTGGAGAATCGTCCGATCACCAACTCGACCCAAGCGTTGCAAGGTACGCAAGGTGTTTACGTAAATCAAGCGGGTGCTCAGCCGGGAGCGGACGGGGCGACGATTCGTATTCGTGGTCAGGGAACCTTGAACGATAATAATCCATTGATTTTGGTGGATGGCATCGAGTTCCCGTTGGAAGCGGTAAATCCGAATGATATTGAGAGTATTTCCGTATTGAAAGATGCGGCTTCTTCCGCTATCTACGGTTCTCGTGCGGCGAATGGCGTTGTCTTGGTAAAGACAAAGGGGGGAAAGAAAGGTAAGTTTACCGTCGATTATAATAACTATTTCGGCGTGCAGCAGGCTACCTATCTGCCTAACTTCGTATATGATCCGGTCGTGTTTATGGAAATGAGAAACCAAGCGCAACGGAACGAAGGTAAACTAACGGTGGATTATTCTGATGCGTTAATCGAGGAGTACAAACAAGGTATGTTAACAGACCCGATTATGTATCCGCAGAATAATTGGTTGGATATTATGTATAATAATGCCTTTATTATGGAGCATAACATGCGTTTCTCCGGAGGTGATGATAAATATACGTATTCCGTATCTTTAGGCTATGGTGATCAAAATGGAGTATTGCGTGGAACGGATTCCAATAAATATACCTTAGCTGTGAATACGACTGCTCAGGTAAATAGCCGTTTGAAGATCGGCGCTAATATCAATGCGCATTATCAGATCTATAATGAGCCGGTAGCGGGTGTGGCAAACTTAGTGGAGATGACTTATAAAGCGCAGGCTTTCCACCCGACTTATACGGCCGATGGTCGCTATGCGGATACTTTTATCCGTACTCCTGGGCATAATATCTATCGCCATCCGTTGGCGTTGGCCGATGAGGGCGAGAACAAGCATAAGTCCTTGCGTATGTTGGCGAATTTGTCTGCGGAATATAAGCTTCCGTTTGATATCGTTTATAACTTGAATGTCGGTTTAAACAAATATGATTATCTGCAATCTCGTTTTGCGCCTGATGTATACGAATATCAGTTGAAGACCAATGAGGAGAAACGAGTGGTTTATGACGGTCAGAATACACGCCATGCCTATAAAGGTGATAAGAATGACTTGGCAGTTACAGTATTCAATACTTTATCTTGGGGCAAGAAGTTCAATGATGCCCATGACGTAAAAGTATTGGCTGGCTATAGTTTTGAGAGCGATGATAAGACTGAGTTTTCCGCTAAGGTAGAAGGTTTCTTAGGGAACGAGTTGCACGAATTAAACGCAGGTTCTAGTAATCCGAGTGTAGCGGGTACTTCCTCGAGATCAGTCTTGATGTCTTACTTTGGTAGGGTGAATTATGGTTATAAGGACCGTTATTTATTTGAGGGTAACTTTCGTTATGATGGTTCGTCTCGTTTTGCCAAAGGAAATCGTTGGGGTATTTTCCCATCATTCTCTGCCGGATGGCGTTTGAGCGAGGAAGAGTTTATGAAAGATATTCCTTGGATCTACAATCTGAAATTGAGAGCTTCTTGGGGACAATTGGGTAACGAGCGTATCGATTTGTTCCGTTACGTGGACCTAATGAACTTGAAGGTGATAAAAAATGATGGTTCAATTACGGATTATAACTACCCGTTGAATGGAGCGATGCAATCCGGAGCAGCTATTACCGCCTATAACGATCCGAACATCACATGGGAGACAACGACCATGACGAATGTCGGTATTGACGCTAGCTTGTTAAACGGAAACTTAGATTTCTCTTTCGAGTTCTTTGATAAACGTACTTCCGACATCTTGCGAAAGGTTACTTTGCCGGATCAAGTAGGTGGTCTGGATGGCCCGATCCGTAATATCGGCGAGGTGAGCAATAAAGGTTTCGAGTTGAATATGGGGTATCGGAACAATATCGGGGACTTCCGTTACGAGGTAAATGGAAATATGACCTTTATCAAGAATAAGATCGTTAGCTTGAAGGGGCAAACAATTATTGATGGAATGTTTATCTTGGAAGAAGGAAAGCCTATCGATTCTTATTATATGCTTCATGCTATCGGTATTTTCCAATCTGAGGAGGAAATCAAGAATAGTCCGTATCAAACCGCGGCTACTAAACCGGGATATCTGAAGTTTGAGGATACGAATGGCGATGGGAAAATTACCGAAGATGACCGCCAGATACGTGGTGGTGTGATTCCAAAGATAACTTATGGATTCAATATCAACTTAGGATATAAGGATTGGGATCTGAGCGCATTCTTCCAAGGTGTAACTGATGTCTATACATATGGAGACCGCATTGGTGCTACTCCTTTATGGTTTGGCTGTGGTTTGCCGGAACAATGGTTGACGGATGCTTGGACTCCCGAGCGGGGAACCAGCGCTACATTGCCTATCTTGACTACGTATGAAGGATGCTTGAACGAGAATTTCCGTACAAATGATTTCTGGTTGAGAAATGCCTCTTATTTACGTTTGAAGAACTTGCAACTTTCTTATAACGTACCGGCCTCTTTTTTGAAAAGCGGTGTGGTTAAGAGATTAAAGGTCTTTGTCAATGCGCAAAACTTATTCACGTTCTCTCCGATGAAGGATTTTGATCCGGAGAAGAACTTGAAGGGAAGCAACTGGTATGACTATCCGTCTGTACGGACTTATACGGCAGGTGTTAATGTCACATTTTAAATAATAAGGAATAATAATATGAGACGTAAAATATATAAGATGATATGTGTCGCTGTCGCTTGTATGAGTTTAACCGCTTGCGATAGCTGGTTGGATGTAGATCCTTCCGATCAATATTCCACGGAAACATTCTGGAAGACAAAAGAGCATGCGAGCGCCGGTATAATGGGATGTTACAACGCATTGAAACCTTGGCGTTCATTGCATACGATGGAATTCGATATGCTGACAGCGAATGCGATGCCTTATAACGAGGCGAATGGTACGCAAGCGATTGGAAAGGGTGAACATTTGTCTACTACGGCTCTAATCGGAAGTTTATGGAAGAACTGTTACGTTGGTATTGGCCGTACGAATACTTTCATCGCTAATGTCGGAGGTGTCGATATGGATGAGTCGGAGAAGGCGAAGATGGTGGGTGAAGCCAAGTTCTTACGAGCTTTCTATTATTTAAGTCTGGTCGATAAATTCGGAGGTGTACCGCTGATTATAGATGCTCCCAATGCGGATGAGCAAGCCGAATTACCTCGCAATTCCAAGGAAGAGGTAGTGAATCAGATTGTCAAGGATTTGGAGGAGGCCACTGCCGTGCTACCGGACACCTATGCTAGCTCAGACTTGGGACGTGCGACAAAAGGTGCTGCGTTAGCGTTAAAAGCCCGTACTTTATTATATAATTCTCGTTGGGCGGAGGCGGCCCAAGCTGCTAAGCAGGTAATAGAGTCTGGCGTTTATCAATTATTCAATGATTATCGTCATTTCTTTAGCGAAGATAATAAATATAATTGTGAGGTAATCTTTGATATAGAAGCGAAATTGCCGGAGTATCCAACGGATTATGATCAGAATATCTGGCGCTTGAATCGTCCGGCTCCCTTGAAGGAACTGGTTGATACATATCTCTGTATTGACGGGAAGACGATAGAAGAGTCACCGCTTTATGATCCGGCTCGTCCGTATGAGAACAGAGATCCCCGTTTATTGAAATCGATCGTTTGCATCGGTTATCCGTATTTAGGAAAGACGATCACAAAAGAAGATGTGGCGACTACGGGTTTCGGTGTGAAGAAATACACTTCTTATGAGGATGATGTAACGATTCCTTTAGTAGAACGTTCGGCTTTCAATTTCATTTTGATTCGTTATGCGGAAGTTCTGTTGACGTATGCCGAGGCGCAGAATGAGGCGAGTGGTCCTGATCAGTCAGTTTATGATGCCATCAACCAATTGCGTAGGCGTCCGGATATCAATATGCCGGAAGTACCAAAAGGTTTGACGAAAGATCAGATGCGTGAGGTAATCCGCCGTGAACGCCGTATCGAGTTGACCTTTGAAGGACTCTACTATTCGGATATCTTGCGCTGGAAAACCGCCGAGAAAGAAAATAATGGTATGATGCATAATTATGAGGGAATAGAAGTCGTGAAACGTTCTTTTAATCCGAAACGAGATTATTTATGGCCGATCCCTTATAACCAAACAGTCTTGAACCCTAATTTGGAGCAAAATCCGAACTGGGATTAATTCTTGGGTAAATTAAAAACTGTTATCTTTGAAGTGCCAAACACAGGATGGCACTTCAAAGCCAATATTTCAATAAATAATATCATGAAGAATAAACTAATGTTACTGACGGCCGCCTCAGTTTTTTCAATGGCAGGCATAGCCGCTGATTACACGAATATCGTCCTAATCAATTTGGATGATGTGGGTTACGGAGATTTTTCTTTTAATGGAGCTTACGGATATACCACTCCGAATATCGATAAGATGGCGGCGGAAGGCATTCGTTTTACGCACTTTTTGGTAGGACAGCCGATCAGTGGAGCCTCTCGTGCCGGCTTGTTGACCGGCTGCTATCCGAATCGTATCGGTTTTTCCGGCGCTCCGGGGCCAGATTCGAACTACGGTGTCCATCCAGAGGAGATGACGATCGCAGAGGTATTGAAACAGAAAGGATATAGTACCGCTATCTTCGGTAAATGGCATTTAGGTAGCCAAAAGGAGTTCCTCCCCTTGCAAAATGGCTTCGATGAATATTATGGGTTGCCGTATTCTAACGATATGTGGCCTTTCCATCCGCAACAAGGTGAGGTCTTTAATTTCCCGGATTTGCCGACTTATGACGGAAATGAGATTATCGGTTATAATACGGACCAAACACGGTTGACTACGGATTATACCACCCGTTCTGTTAATTTCATCAAGAAGAATAAGAATAAGCCTTTCTTCTTGTATCTGGCCCATAATATGCCCCATGTACCGTTGGCCGTTTCCGATAAATTCAAGGGAAAGAGCGAGCAGGGTTTATATGGCGACGTGATGATGGAGATCGACTGGAGTGTAGGTGAGATATTCAAGGCATTGCGTGAGCTGGGCTTGGAAGATAATACGTTGGTGATCTTGACTTCCGATAATGGCCCTTGGACCAATTACGGGAATCATGCCGGTTCAGCCGGTGGGTTACGTGAGGCAAAGGCTACGACCTTTGATGGTGGTAACCGGGTTCCTTGTATCATGTACTGGAAAGGTAAGACGTTACCGGGCACGACTTGTAATAAGTTAGCTTCTAATATCGACCTTCTTCCTACGTTCGCCGAGATCACGCAGGCTCCGCTTCCTCCTCGCAAGATTGACGGAGTAAGTATCTTGCCGTTGATCGAGGGTAAAAAAGACGCCAACCCACGTGAGTCTTTCGTCTATTACTATCGAAAGAATGACTTGGAGGCTGTTACGGATGGAATGTTCAAATTGGTATTCCCCCATAAATACGTTACTTATGGGGCTTATGAGCCGGGAAACGACGGCCAGCCGGGTAAGTTAACGAATCTGGAGATCATGAAGCCGGAGATGTACGACCTGCGCCGTGATCCGGGAGAGCGTTATAACGTGATTACCCAATATCCGGAGGAAGCCGCTGAATTGATGAAGATCGCGGACCAGAAACGCCATGAGTTAGGGGATGACTTGACTCGTATGAAGGGTACGGAACGTAGGGAACCGGGTTTAGTACAAGGGAAAAAACGTCATGACTTATGAAACAATCGATCATTAGTATCGGAATGACTGCCTGTTGTCTTTCGGGAAACGGGCAGTCTCTCTTTGCCGCCAATAAACCGGCGCAAGAGGAACGTCCCAATATCTTGTTTATCCTATCGGATGATCATACTTCCCAATCGTGGGGTATTTACGGGGGCGTGTTGGGGGAATATGCCCGCAACGAGAATATCCGTCGCTTGGCTGCGGAGGGTTGCGTATTGGATAATTGTTTTTGTACGAACTCGATCTCTTCTCCGAGTCGCGCGGCGATCTTGACCGGAGCTTATAGTCACGTGAACGGTGTCTACACGTTAAGTGATTCTTTTGATCCGGAGCAGGATAATATCGCCAAGCAAATGCGGGCGGGAGGCTATCAGACCGCTTTGGTCGGTAAATGGCATCTGAAAACGCAACCGCAAGGTTTCGACTTCTATTCCGTGTTCCATGACCAAGGCGAGTACCGAGACCCTACTTTTATAAATTGTACGGAACCTTGGCCGGGTGAGCGTAATTTCGGGGAGCGGGTACGAGGTTTCTCCACGGATATCGTGACAGATAAGGCGATCCGTTGGATGAAAGAGGCCGATAAGGACCGGCCTTTCATGATGTGTTGTCATTTCAAGGCTACACACGAACCTTGGGATTTTCCAGAACGGATGAGGCATTTGTATGACGGCGTTGTTTTCCCGGAACCGGAGAACTTATTTGATTGGGGGCCGGAGACGAATGGACGTACTTTCTCCGGACAGCCTTTGGAGGAGTTGGCCCGTCGTTGGGACGTGGCGTCGCAAGACCCTGATAAATGGTGGTGCCGGTATCCGGAGTTGCCTTTTACGACGAAGGGGATGCATCGATCTGCCGCCCGTAGCGCCGCTTACCAGAAATTGGTGCGCGACTATCTGCGTTGCGGGGCTACGATCGACGATAATATCGGGAAGTTATTGAAAGCGCTGGACGATATGGGAATCGCCGATAATACGATCGTGGTGTACGTATCCGACCAAGGTTATTTCTTAGGAGAGCATGGTTTCTTCGATAAGCGTATGATGTATGAGGAGTCTCTACGTATGCCTTTCGTGATCCGTTACCCGAAAGAGATCCCGGCGGGGACCCGCAATAAGGATATGATCTTGAACGTGGATTTTGCCTCTTTGCTGGCGGATTACGCAGGCGTGAAGACCCCGAATGAATCGCAGGGCCATAGTTTTCGCGATAATCTGAAAGGAAATACCCCAAAGGATTGGCGTAAGGAGATGTATTATCGTTATTGGACCCAACATTCGAACCGTCCGGCCCATATGGGTATCCGTAATGAGCGGTATAAACTGATGTTTTTCTATGGCGACCGTCTGAATA
>OGNS01000775.1_pt1 | contig 14324 bp, 16 predicted proteins | sample 1573571 | NCBI WGS metagenome assembly OGNS01 (sample SAMEA2581890, study PRJEB24529) | metagenome | biome: Human gut stool | place: China | collected 2011 | reverse complement strand
CCTCTCCTTCACCTTCGATCTCAAGGATCGCTACGACTGTACCGACCGCTACGGTGTCTCCCTCATTAAAAAGAAGTTGTTTTACTTTTCCCTCAACGGGGGATGGAATCTCAGCGCTTACTTTCGCTGTGCTTACTTCGAAAAGGACATCATCTTCCTCTACGGTATCACCTACCTTTACCGACCATGAGATGATGGTTCCTTCTGTAATACTTTCGCCCAACTTAGGCATCTTTATCTCAAATGTAGCCATATTTTGATTTTTTAATTACTGTCATATAGTGGGAGACGGGGCGTACCCCGTCTCTACAAACGGTATATAATAAGAACAAAGATTAAGAAGGTAAGTTTCTGTATTATAGTGTATAAGTGTTAAAGTTCCAGCTGGCTGTAGCATATTTCTGCTCTTTAAGCCTATAGATGGCTTCCAAGTCTGCTTGCGTGAAGGAATAATCCTGTATGCCCGGATTATTGATCGTGAAATAATAAAGAAGCGCTTTCTTAAAATGCTGGATGGAGATAGATGCCGGAAGATGAGCGCTGATATTCGTGACCGGACTCCGTACAGATTTAACGAATGTCGATCGTTTGCCTCCTGTTTTCTCTGGTGTTTGACGGGATGTACTTTTCAAGGAGGTGACGAGCCTATCCAGATCGGTGGAAAACAATAAGGTAGCATGGTGCATATACCGATTCTTATGGATACTCTGTGCGCTACCCGATATTTTAAATCCTCCGATAGTTAGTCCTTTCCGTTCATCCATCTCGACATGTACTCCCAATGTCTTGAGAAAATTCATGATCTGGATGGTATATTTGTCGGTCTGCATAATCTGGCCGGTCTCTATAAATGTAAGATTCAGGTTTCCCGGATCATGGTAAACGGCACCACCACCGGAAAACCTGCGTGCTATCTTGATTTGTTGGTCTTGTACGAATTTGAGATTTACCTCGGCCCATACATCCTGATGCTTACCGATCACGATTGATGGTTCATTCTGCCAAAGCATGAAAATATTCTCTTTGAAATTCTTGAGCAGATACTCTTCGGCGGCCAAATTGAAGTATGGATCCGTTTGTGTATTGTGAATGCAAAGCATCAGGAAACTGTTTTAGTTAGGCGTTTTATTAGATATATAAACTTTCGTGGAGGATCTCACTGACTGTCGGATGCGGGAAAATATTTTTCTTAAATTCATCGACTGTATAACCATTCTCGACAGCGATTCCGGCGGTGACGATAATCTCGGATGCCGGATTCCCTAGTAGATGGCAACCGATGATACGATCCTCGTCGTCCGTGATCAGTTTACATAAACCATTACCATTCTCGTTCTCTGCGACGAAACGTCCGGAATAGGTCATCGGGATCTTTTGAACACGGAAACTTTCCCCATTCGCTACCAATTCCTCTTCTGTCTTACCCACGCTCGCCAATTCCGGATTCGTATAAACTACCGCCGGAATGGCTTTATAGCTCATCTCGTCCGGTATGCCTAGGATATGGTGTATGGCAACTTCCGCTTCCCGGTAAGCCGTATGTGCCAGCAGGGAAAAACCGGTAATATCTCCAGCCGCATATACATGTGGATGGGAAGTCAGCATATGTTCGTTTACCTTTACACCGGCCCCTTGTATTTCGATCGCTAGATTTTCTAGTCCCAGACTCTTTGTAATCGGACGGCGGCCCACGCTCACCAATATTTTATCGGCTTCAATCGTGTCTGCCTTGCCGTTTTTCTCAACAAAGACTTTCTCTGCGGATACCTCTGTAACTTTGGTATTCAAGAAAAACTCTACGCCTTTTTTCTTATACTCGGATCGAACCCTCGCTGAGGTTTCTTTATCCATATTCCCTAATATCTCGGGTAGCATCTCGATTACCTTCACCTTTACGCCCATACTGTTAAAGAATGAGGCGAACTCCATTCCGATCACGCCACCACCGATAATCGCTAACGATTTTGGCAAATCGTTGAGATCAAGGGCTTCCCGGGAAGTCCAATACTTGACCTCAGATAATCCTTTGATAGGAGGGATCACGGTTTCAGAGCCTGTACATACTAACACATTCTTCACTAAATACTCTTTTCCATCACAGTGAATCCGTATATTTCCAAACTCCTCTCCGGTGATTCGTGCCTCTCCTTCTACGATGGTGACGCCGTTACCCGTAAGCCGGGCTTTTACCCCGAGCGTAAGTTTACGGACGGTCTTGTTCTTCCGGTCGATAATCTTTGCCAAGTCGAAACTTGGGTCTTTCATCGCCACTATACCATATTTGGAGGCACTTTTGATACTGTCTAGTATCTTGGCGGAGTATAAAAGAGTTTTTGTCGGGATACATCCCTCGTTTAGGCAGACGCCACCGATAGCGTTCTTCTCGAAAAGGATCGTTTTTAATCCATTCTCCGAAGCCCTTTCGGCGGCGGTGTAACCCGCAGGTCCACCGCCTATGATTGCTATGTCATATTCCATATACATTAATTATAATTATTTGAATACTAAAATTCGTTCCTCTAATGGGGCGAATTGTTTTTCTCCCGGTTCTTGCGTAGAGGTACCGAACGGCATCTCGGCGATCAGTTTCCAGTTCGGATTGATATGCCATTGTTTAGCGACCGCCTCGTCGATCAACGGGTTGTAATGTTGCAGAGAAGCGCCGAAACCGGCGTCTTCCAGCATAGTCCATATCGCGAGTTGATGCATAGCCGATGTCTGTTGGGACCATACCGGGAAATTATCTTTATAAGAAGGGAATTGCTTCTGCAAGCCTTCTACTACCGCCGTATCCTCGAAAAAGAGGACCGTGCCATAGCCAGCCTCGAAAGAATTATCTATCTTTGCCTCGGTAGCCTTATAGGCTTCGGCGGGGACGATTTTACGAAGCGTGTCTTTTACGATTTCCCAAAGCTTCTTGTGGCTTTCACCCAGTAGCAGTACGATTCTCGTAGACTGCGAATTGAATGCGGAGGGAACGTGAGTGACCGCTGTCTTAATAATCTCATGAATCTCGTTGTCGGAAATGGGAGAGTTGTTACCTATTCCATAATGTGTCCGGCGATGCTGGATCGCTTCTTTAAAACTTCTTGCCATAATGAATATCATGTTATGTTGTTATATACCTATAACTAATTTAAGACATGATTTGTTGAGGAAAAAATATTTGAGAATTCTTGCGGATAAATCAAAATAATTCTTACCTTTGCACCCTGTAAAGATAAGACTCTATTAGAATCTTCGTTTTTGTTCATGATGCTAGTTCAGAAAGGGAAGACACATAGCAGGAGTTGACTTAAATTTCGTATAATTTAAAAGAACAGATTAGAAATGTCTAAAATTTGTCAAATTACTGGAAAGAGAGCAATGGTTGGAAACAACGTTTCTCACTCAAAGAGAAGAACGAAACGTAAGTTCAATGTCAACCTGTTTACGAAGAAGTTCTACTGGGTAGAGCAGGATTGCTGGGTTAGCTTGAATATATCTGCGGCTGGCTTACGTACAATCAATAAGTTAGGTTTGGATGCGGCTATCAAGATGGCGGCTGAAAAAGGTTATTTGAACGCATAATTTGTGGAGGATATAGAAAATGGCAAAAAAAGCAAAAGGAAATAGAGTACAGGTAATCCTTGAGTGTACAGAGCACAAGGAAAGTGGAATGCCGGGTATGTCTCGCTATATCACTACGAAGAATAGAAAGAATACTACTCAGAGATTGGAATTGATGAAATACAATCCGGTTTTGAAGAAGATGACGTTACACAAAGAAATTAAGTAATAGGAGATTTTAAACGATGGCAAAAAAAGCAGTTGCAACATTTAAGAAAGGTGACGGTCGTACTTATTCCAAAGTGATTAAAATGGTTAAGTCTCCGAAAACAGGTGCATACATCTTCCAAGAAGAAATGATCCCTAACGAAGCAGTAAAAGATTATTTCGCTAAATAATAAATTAGCGAATTAAAAGAATATAAGAGGCTTCTCTCCGATAAAGCGGAGGGGAGCTTTTTTTATGCCCTAAACTTTTGAAAGTATAGTTGGTTACAAACAAAATATTTTCTTAATTTTGTTGGGTTAATTTGTAGAGACAGGGCATGCCCCGTCTCTTCCCATCCAAATGGTAGTTTGTATGAAATAATAATATAACAAGATAAAATAATTAAAGCTATGAGATTCGATGTATCCAGCACTGCGCTATTATCACGTTTACAGTCTATAAGCAAGGTTATCGCTTCCAAGAACTCTTTACCGATTCTGGACAGCTTCCTTTTTAACCTAGAAGGAAATACGCTTACGGTGACAGCTTCCGATGCCGAGCCCCGGTTGGTGACTTCCGTAGACGTCATGAATGCCCAAGGTGCCGGACTCTTTGCGGTTTCCGCCAAGATATTGCTCGATCCGCTGAAAGAGCTTCCCGAACAACCGCTTACTTTTGATATCAATGATGAGAATTTGGAGATTTTCATTCATTTCCAGAATGGAAAGTATAATTTTATCGGTCAGAAAGGGGACACATATCCGCAGCAGAAGCCGTTGAATGATAACGCTATCTCTATCTCGATGGATGCCCAGATGCTGTTAAACGGCATCAGTCGTTCCTTGTTCGCCACAGCCGATGATGAGCTTCGCCCTGTAATGAATGGTGTCTATTTCGATATCCATACGGATGATTTGACGTTCGTGGCATCAGACGGACATAAATTGGTTCGCTTGCGTAACTTGGCGGTGAAATCCCCGGAACGGGCTTCTTTCATTTTGCCGAAGAAGCCGGCTAATTTATTGAAGAATTTGTTGGCGAAGGAGTCGGAGCAAGTATTGATTAAGTTTGATGATAACAATGCGTATATTACTTGCACGAACTTCGAGATGGTTTGTCGTTTGATCGAGGGGCGTTACCCGAACTATAATAGTGTGATTCCTCAAGAAAACCCGTTTAAGGTAACGATCGATCGTATCTCTTTCTTGAATGCTTTAAAGCGTGTTTCTGTCTTTTCTAATCCGGCGAGCAGCTTGGTGAAGTTGCACTTGAAGGATAGCTTGATTACGGTTTCCGCCCAAGATATCGATTTCTCCACTTCTGCGGAAGAGCGTATTGTTTGTCAGTTTGACGGGACGGAGTTAAGCATCGGTTTTAAGGCTACATATCTGATCGAGATCCTTGGAAATATCAGCTCGGAAGAGGTTGTATTAGAATTAGCGGACCCTTCACGTGCCGGCTTGATCGTTCCTTCTGAGAATGATGAGGACGAGGACTTGCTCATGTTGCTGATGCCGATGATGTTGAATGACTAATAAATAAATAATGCAGTTAAACTTAAGGAACCCGCTGGTCTTTTTTGATTTAGAGACCACGGGTATAAATATCGTAAAGGACCGTATCGTAGAGATTTCCTACGTGAAGGTCTTCCCAAATGGGAAAGAAGAAACGAAGACACGCCGGATAAATCCCGGTATGCCTATTCCCCCCGAATCTACCGCTATTCATGGCATAACCGATGAAGATGTAAAAGATTGTCCGACCTTTAAGGAGATCGCTAAATCTTTGGCAACCCAGATCGAGGGTTGTGATTTGGCCGGATATAATTCCAACCGTTTTGATATACCCATGCTTGCCGAGGAGTTTCTGCGTGCGGGTGTGGATATCGATTTGAACCGGCGCAAATTTATCGATGTACAGACGATTTTCCATAAGATGGAGCAACGTACGTTATCTGCCGCTTATAAATTCTATTGCAATAAAAGCTTGGAGAACGCTCATACGGCTGAGGCTGATACGTTGGCTACATATGAGGTGTTGAAAGCGCAGCTGGATCGCTATCCGGATTTGAAGAATGACGTTGCTTTCCTTTCCCAATATTCCTGCTACTCGAATAATGTGGATTTCGCCGGACGTATGGTTTACAACGATAAAGGCGAGGAGGTTATTAACTTCGGTAAGTATAAAGGCCGTTTGGTAACGGAGATCTTGAAGTCGGATCCGGGTTATTATTCTTGGATCATGAATGGCGATTTCCCGTTGAATACGAAGAAAATGTTGACAGAGATCCGTTTGAGAGACTTTAATTCAAAATAAGGCGATGAATAATTTTGAGTTTTGCAATCCTGTAAAGGTTGTGTTCGGCAAAGGAAGTATTGCCCGTTTGTCTGCGTTACTTCCAGAAGGAAGTAAGGTTCTGGTGGTATACGGTGGCGGTAGCATTAAGAAAAATGGCATTTATGAGCAGGTGACGGCAGCTTTGAAAGACTTCCATACCTATGAGTTTGGTGGTATTGAGGCGAATCCCCGTTATGAGACTTGTATGAAGGCTGTTGAGTTGGTGAAGGGGGAGAATATCGATTTCTTGCTGGCGGTAGGCGGCGGATCAGTGATCGACGCTACGAAATTTATCGCTTCGGCTACGTTTTTCGAGGGAGATCCTTGGGATATCTTGTCGAAAGGTGGCGTGATAAAGAAAGCGCTTCCTTTAGGAGGAGGGCTGACTTTGGCCGATACCGGTTCGGAAATGAATGAACGGGCGGTAATTTCCCGGGAATCTGTCCATGAGAAATTAAATTTCATGTCTCCGTTGGTGTTCCCTAAGTTCGCTATCTTAGATCCGCAGGTAACTTATTCTTTACCTGAGCGACAGGTGGCTAACGGTGTCGTTGACTCGTTTATCCATGTGGTCGAGCAATACCTGACTTATCCGGTGAACGCTAAGGTTCAAGATTATTTTGCCGAGGGATTGATGAAGACAATTGTGGAAGAAGGCCGCAAGGTCTTGCAAAATCCGAATGATTATGATATTCGTGCTAATTTGATGTGGGCGGCTACGAATGCCTTGAACTGTTGGATCGGCCAAGGAGTACCCCAAGACTGGTCCTCACACCGTATGGGATATGCATTGACGGCGCAGTTCGGCTTGGATCATGCCCAGACTTTGGCGGTTATCTTGCCGGGTGTCATGACCTATATGCGTAAGGAGAAAGCGGCGAAACTGATCCGGATGGGAGAGGTCATATTTGGTATTACCGAAGGATCTGCCGATGAAAAGGCGCAAAAGTCAATAGAGGCTACGGAAGATTTTTTCCATTTCATGGGATTAAAGACCCGTCTTTCCGACTATGGGATCAAGGAGTCCGACTTGGATGCTTTGGTGGAACCTATCGATCGAATGGGATGGAAACTTGGCGAATATGGCAATATAAACTCAAAAGTAGCCAAAGAGATTCTTTTGTTGAGGTTGTAGAGACGCAACGTGCTACGTCTCTACTGGCAAAGATAAATTGATTCGATATATGATATTGAAAGATAAACATATTATATTAGGGATTACGGGGAGTATAGCCGCATACAAAGCCGCTTATATCATCCGGGGATTGGTGAAAAAAGGAGCCGAGGTACAAGTGGTTATCACGCCGGCGGGAAAAGAGTTTATCACTCCGCTTACGTTATCGACGTTGAGTAGCCACCCTGTAATCAGCGAGTTTTTTTCCAATAGGGATGGTACATGGAATAGTCATGTGGATCTGGGGCTTTGGGCGGATGCCATGTTGATTGCTCCGGCTACCGCTTCCACGATCGGTAAGATGGCGAACGGAATCGCCGATAATATGCTGATAACTACTTATCTTTCTTGTAAAGCCCCTGTATTCGTGGCTCCGGCCATGGATTTGGATATGTTCGCTCATCCGAGTACCCAACAGAATCTGGAGCGCTTGCGTTCATTCGGTAACCGGATTATCGAACCTGCCGAGGGGGAATTGGCGAGCCATTTGGTTGGTAAAGGCCGGATGGAAGAACCCGATAAGATTATCGAGGTTTTGGAAGACTTCTTTTCCGCTCAAAAAGATCTTGAAAAAAAAAAGATCTTAATAACAGCAGGTCCGACATATGAAAAGATAGATCCCGTACGTTTTATAGGTAATTACTCTTCCGGTAAGATGGGGTTCGCTTTAGCGGAAGCTTGTGCGGAGAGAGGGGCGGAGGTGACTTTGGTCGCTGGTCCAGTCTCTTTAAAAACACATCATCCAGCTATTAAACGAATCGATGTTGAGTCTGCCGGGGAAATGTACCAAGCGGCGATGACCGCATTCCCGAGTAGCGATGCTGCCATATTATGTGCCGCTGTCGCCGATTACCGTCCGGAGAATGCTTCCGAGCAGAAGATCAAACGGGAAACGGAGAGAGAGATGACGCTTCATTTGGTTCCGAACCCGGATATCGCCGCCTCTTTGGGTGCGATCAAGCGGGAAGGACAGGTCATGGTGGGGTTCGCCTTGGAGACGAACGACGAGGCTACTCATGCCGAAGGTAAACTGAAGAGGAAGAATCTCGATTTCATCGTCTTGAATTCTTTACGAGACCAAGGTGCCGGTTTCCGTTGCGATACCAATAAGATCACGATTATCGACAATGCCGGAGGAGTAACGAGCTATCCGCTCAAAACGAAGCGGGAGGTAGCCTGTGATATCGTAAATAAGTTGGTAACATTATTGAAATGAGAAAAGTAAGAAGACTGTTTTATCTATTCATGCTTTGCGCCGCTCCTTTTTGTGGGAAGGCGCAAGAGTTGAACGCCCGTATCACGGTGAACGGAGACAAAATTGCGACCGCTAACAAGCAAATCTTCACGACCTTACAGAACTCCTTGACTGAGTTCGTGAATAACCGGAAATGGACGGATGCCACGTTTGCCGTCAATGAGAAGATCGATTGTACGATGACGATTATCGTGAATGAATTGGATGAGACGAACTTCAAGAGCGAGATCCAGATACAAGCCCGCCGTCCGGTCTATAATTCCAGTTATACAACTACTCTTCTGAATTTCAGGGATCAACAGTTGGATTTTGAGTATACGGAGGGCGAGCCGTTGGACTATAACTCAAATACGCTGACCAGCAATCTTACGGCCACTATCGTGTTTTACGTCTATGTGATCTTGGGGCTTGATTTCGATAGTTTCGCTCCGAAAGGTGGAACTACCTATATACAACAAGCCCAGCAAATCGTGAACATGGCCCAGTCTGAGATGTCGTGGACGGGCTGGAAAGCTTTTGATAGCAACCAGAACCGCCATGCCGTAGCGACGGCTTTGCAAGATAACGCATCCGACGCTTTCCGGGAAATGTGGTACACGTATCACCGGAAAGGACTCGATGAAATGGCAGCAAATCCGGATCGTGGACGTACGACGATCATTAGTGCGCTTCCCGCCTTGCAGGAAGTAAAGAAAGCCCGGCCTACCTCTGTGCTTCTACAAATGTTCGCCGACGCTAAATTAGATGAGATTATCGCAATTTATTCGAAAGCGACCACACAAGAGCGGCAAGAGGGCTATAAGATGCTGTTCGAGATCTATCCGGCACAATCCACTCGCTTGGAAGAGCTTCAAAAACCAGTAAGGTAAAATAGTTATGTTGAAATCCTTATTTATACAGAACTTTGTCTTGATAGACAATTTGGATATCCGCTTTGATAAAGGCTTCTCGGTGATAACGGGTGAGACCGGAGCGGGAAAATCAATTATATTAGGAGCCTTGTCTTTGGTGCTGGGACAGCGTGCGGATGGCAAGAGTATAAAGAAAGGTTCGGATAAATGTGTGATCGAGGCCGTATTTGATGTCTCAAAATATCAGTTGGAGCCTTTCTTCCTAAGTAACGACCTTGAGTACGACGCGGATAGCTGTATCTTGCGTCGGGAACTTTATGCCTCCGGCAAATCCCGTGCCTTCGTCAATGATTCTCCGGTTTCCCTTACGATCTTAAAAGAGTTGGGAAGCCGCTTGATTGATATCCATTCGCAGCATCAGAACCTATTGTTGGGCGACAACCGTTTCCAGCTGAAAGTGATCGATGTAATGGCCGAAAATGAGATCTTGCTCATTCTTTATAAGAAGGAATTTACTCGTTATCAGGCGTTGCGAAGGGAACTGAAAGATTTGAGGGACAAAGCGGCTCAAAGCAAGCAGGAGGAGGACTATATCCGTTTTCAATTGGAACAATTGGACGAAGCCAACCTTCAACCGGATGAGCAGGATGAGTTGGAGCAAGAGCAAGAAACTCTCTCGCATGCGGAGGAGATCAAAAGCTCTTTATATAAGGTAACCGAACTCTTGGACGGCGAGGAGCAAGGAGCCATCCAAATACTCAAGGAAGCCCTTTCCACCGTGGATTCCTTAGAAAGATATTTCCCGAAAGCCAAGGAGATCTCCGAGCGAATCCGCTCGGCTTATATCGACTTGAATGATCTGGCTTCCGAGACAGACGTTTTAAAGGAAGATGTAGAGTTCAACCCGGAACGATTGGAATGGGTGAATGAACGCTTGAATATCCTTTATACACTTCTGCAAAAACACCGTGTCTCCACCGTGGATGAATTGATTGCTATACGGGATCAATACCAAGAGCAATTGCGTGCGATCGATTCTTTCGATGAGCAAATCGGTTTGTTAGAGAGTCAATTGGATGCCTCGTATAAAGAGTTGCTTCAACAAGCCTCCGTGCTTAGCGAGCAGCGTAAAGTCGCTTCCACGGCGATGGCCTCGCAATTGGTCAAGATGATTATTCCGTTGGGGATGCCGAATACCCGTTTCCGTGTGGACATCCTTCCTCGCAAAGAGCCGGAGAGCGATGGAATGGACGATATCCGATTTATGTTCTCCGCCAATAAGAGCGCGGAATTGCAGCCGGTAGCCCAAACCGCTTCCGGAGGTGAGATCTCCCGGTTGATGCTCTGCATTAAGGCTATGATTGCCGGGTTCACCGCTTTACCTACTATTATCTTTGATGAGGTAGATACGGGGGTATCGGGTGATATCGCCGATAAAATGGGGGATATCATGCAAGAACTCGGAACAAAGATGCAAGTTTTCGCTATCACTCACTTACCTCAGATAGCGGCGAAGGGGCAAGCTCATTATTTTGTTTATAAGAAGGATACCAAAGACCGTACGCTGACCCGTATCAAGCAATTAGAGGGGGAGGAACGTGTGAACGAGGGGGCCCGTATGTTGAGCGGAGCCTCGTTGACAGAGGCTTCTCTTGCCAATGCGAAAGATTTGTTGGGTATCAAGGATTAAACCTTTCTGAAGTAGGGCAGTCTTAGATAAAAGAACAAACGATTCGCTTTATTATTAACTTAAAATTGAAAAGACATGAAACGATTCAGCTTACTATGTGTGTTGGCTATATTGTGCAGTTTACCCGCTTACAGCCAGTTTTGGATCAGTTTTGGGTGGAATGAACCGCATTGTCAAAATTGTCTTTGGATGGAGCAAGCGATGCATTTGCCCGCTCGCCAAGCAGCGGAATACCATAAGATTATCCATAAGTACGGACAGAAAATAGAGAAGGAGGCCCGCCGTGACTATCGGTATTGGGACCGTGCGGCTCGCCGTATTTACGATTTGCGTATGGAAAGGGATCGTAAGATCCAACGTCTATTGACTCCGGCCCAGTTCAATCTATATGTCCGTTTTGTAAGGGAGCATCCGCAACGTATCCATGATTATCGGGGATGGTATGCGAATCCGAGATATCCGGATCGCCGCCCGTCCCATGACTGCCGTCGATATGAGGATAACTATTGGAATTACCGCTGGGGTACCATTCACCATGACAATCATTGGAGAGACGACCGGCATGACTCAGATAGACATTGGGATCGTGACAACCATCGTCATGACTATCGGAAACCAGCGAAACCGGATAAGCCCAAACCTAAAAAGAATAAGAAGGATCGGGACGATAGAAAAGAACGGTATTATAGCAATGGGCGAAAGGTCTAATAATTCAACCATAGCTTGAAAGAGGCCCATTTTTCTTTGCTGACCAATATTTTCTCTTTATGTTCCGGCTTTATGTGGACAATGACCTTATTCTGAAAATAGGGCTCTATTTTCACGATGGATTCGATATTTATGATCGTCTGCCGGTTCGTCCGGAAAAATTTATCGGGATCTAATTGTTCCATGAGTTTATCCAGCGGGAAATCGATTATGTACTCCTTGTTTTGGCGTGTGACAGCGAAGGTGATCTTGTTTAATGAATAAAAGTAGGGATATCCTCCACCTGTAAAGTGATCAGTTTCTCGTTGCCGGAAATAAGGAAACGGGTCCTGTATTTCTTGCCGGGATACGTGAGGGAATGGAGTACTTCCAATAAATCATTTTGCTCTAAGAGCTTCTGGTTGTACTTAGACGTGACATGCTCGAATTTTTGGATGGCTTCCTCCAATCTCTCTTGTCGTATCGGTTTGAGTAGATAATCAATACTGTTTACCGTAAAGGCCCGGACTGCATATTCATCGTAAGCGGTCGTAAAGATAATGAGACTTGTAGGACAAGCCTGTTCTATAAATAAAAAAGAATTTCCATCCGACAACTGGATATCCAGAAAAACGATATCCGGATGCGGATGGAAAGCGAACCAAGCCACGGATGATTCGATGCTTCCGGGTATCTTGATGATATCCCATTGCGGGCGTAATTTCTTTATCATACCTTCCAGTAACCGGGCGGCCGGTTTCTCATCTTCGATAATGGCTACTTGGATATTATTCATAAATAAGTGGGATTGATACGGTGAATTGGTGATCATTTTTTCGGATCTGGATATCCTGCTTACATAGTAATTGATAACGCTCCGACAAATTCTTTAATCCTTTACCGGATGCGTTTGAGACTTTTTTAGGCCGTAATGTATTGCTGACGCATAGATATCGACTGTTCCTTTCAGTATATACCCGTATGGTCATCGGGTTAAAATCGTCGATATAATTATGTTTCACGACATTCTCGGCTAGTAGTTGCAGTGTCAGAGGGGGCAATTGATGGTCAATGACGTTGTCGGGAAGATCGCGTTCCAACGACAAACAATCTCCCAGCCGGACTTGATGGAGGAATATATAGGAATCCAGAAAATCAAGCTCCTCTTTTAAAGAGACGATCTGGCACTGTTGCTGGCGGAGCACGTAACGGTATACCTCGGATAGATGCTGCGTAAACTTGACCGCCGTAGCCGGATCATACTCTATCTCTGCTATCAATGTATTCAAGCTATTGAATAGGAAATGAGGATTTAGCTGGCTTTGGAGAGCGGTATATTTAGCTTGTATAGATTCTGCTTCCAATCTTTGTTTCTCCTTATATAAATTCAATGTATAACGCATCGAATAATTAATCAAGAGAAGGCTGAAAATGATCATCTCCACGAACCAGACGGCTATTACCAAACCGGCCCCTTTTGCCCGGATCACGAAAGGATCGCCAATGCTTGTGATCCATTTCAACGAGATAAACAGGGTACAATTCATAAGTAGCAATAGGATCGCTACCAGCAGATAATGCCATAACATCCGGCTTTTATCGATATAATATAATGGATAGTTGGTAGCCATCCAATGGCTGCTGACCAGTAAACTGAAACCGAACAAGTTGAATACCGCTATCGTGATGGACAAAGCGATCAATGAGATCTTTATATCGGGGATGCGCTCTTGTAGCTCCGTATGATATAACAGCAAGAAATAGGAAAAGACCCCTAATGCCGAAAACAAAAGGATACATGCCGATTTCCCGTATGATATTTCTTTCATGACCTATTCTTTTTCGCGAAGATAATAAATTGCCCGTTCGAAATCCGTCTTCGCCATCTGTGCGTTTAGTTTGGATTGTATATAATTAACCTGAGCTTGCTGATGATATAATTGAGCGTTGATAACCTCGACGATGGAAACATTCCCCTCCTTATAACGCTCCATGGCCATTTGCTCACTTTCGGATGCTTTTGATAATGAGCTCTCGGTTAGTTCGACTTTATCGATAGCTTGTTTATAGTTGTAATGGGCGGTTTGTATTTCCAGCCGGATCTTATCTTGCGTCTTGCTGAGATTCTGTTGAGCCATATTGATGGCGTACGAGGAAGCGTTGCGGGTACTCTTACGTTTTCCCCATTCGAAGAGCGGGATACTGAGCTTGGCGTAGATCGCATAGTTCGGATCTAGGTCGGATTTGAAGTTATAGCCCGGTGAGGAATAACTTCCATCTACTCCAATATGGAATTGGGGTAAGAAATGGGCATCCGCTATTTTCCGGGATGATTCCTGTAACTCGATCTTGTTTTTGGCGATCCGGTATTCCGGCCTGCTGGTTATCGCGTTATCTATCTCATCCGATAAAGGGATAAATTGTTTGAGGGCGATTACGGAATGATCGATCGGCAAGGGATCGCTCGGGTTTACACCAGCGAAAGAATTAAGGGCCAAACGTGCGATCTCGGCGTTATCACGAGTTTGCAATAACTGGAAATCTGCATCGTTTAGCTTTACCTCCGCCATAAGA
>OGNS01000774.1_pt1 | contig 14339 bp, 13 predicted proteins | sample 1573571 | NCBI WGS metagenome assembly OGNS01 (sample SAMEA2581890, study PRJEB24529) | metagenome | biome: Human gut stool | place: China | collected 2011 | reverse complement strand
ATGATGTGTATTTCAGGGCATTGGACAGTATCTGCTCGATCACGAACAGCAGCCACTTTTCATCGGTGAGCACCATCTGCCTGCTGTCCTGAAAATTCAAATGGATCTTTTTCAAAATGAAGATCTGGGAATATTTGCGAACTGCCTGCCGCATAATATCACCGATCGGATACCACTGGAATTTCAGGTCATTCCCCATATCCTCCATCCGCAGATAAGACAGTACCATTCCCACATATTCTTCCGTCTGAAAAATCTTCATTTTCATCTCATTTAGGAAATCCAGTGTCTCCTCTGCATGTTCCTCAAATTCCATTGCCTGTTCTTCAAAAGACTGGATCAGAAGATGCATAGCGGAAATCGGTGTCTTGATCTGATGCACCCACAGACTGTAATAGTCAGATGCATCCTTTTTGCTAAGGAGTACTTCATTTTCCAGCATCTCTCTCCATGCAAAAATTGTCTCCGTGATTTCCTGATATTCTGCTTCAATCCGGCTCTTTGGATCCGGAAACTCTTTCAATTCATGCGGAAGTGCCGCAGACAGATCCAGCAGACTTTGATACCGCTTCCGATAAAACCAGAAATTCAGCGCTCCCACAAATAAAAGCCAGATTGCAGAGAGCTCTGCTCCATACTCGATCACATCAAAGGGAACTTCTTTTAACCAGAATAATATACAGAAAATCACAAGCATTACGGCATATACTCCGACAACCGGAAGTTTTTCTTTCAAATAAGAAATCAACAATCTCATTCTATCACGTACCCGATTCCTTTCTTTGTAGCAATAAAATCACAGATTCCAATACTTTCCAGTTTCTTTCTGAGTCTGGTCATATTTACAGTCAGTGTGTTGTCATCAATAAACTCATCACTCTCCCAGAGACGTTCCATGATCCGATCCCTTTTTACGATCTTTCCCGCATTCTCCATCAGGATCTGCAGGATTTTGAAATCATTTTTCGTCAGCTCCATACGCTCTCCGTGAAATGTCACTGCCGCATCGTTCAGATTTAAGATCACATCCCGATACTCCAACACATTTAACTGCCCGGTACAAGAATACGCTCTCCTTAATAATGCCTGGATTTTTGCCGTCAGGACATTCAGATCAAACGGTTTTTCCACAAAGTCATCCCCTCCCATATTCATCGCCATCACAATATTCATATTATCATTTGCTGAAGATAAAAACAGAATCGGTACACTGGAAATCTGTCGGATCTGAGTACACCAGTGAAATCCATTATAAAACGGCAAAATAATATCCATGATCACAAGCTGCGGATCAAACGCTGTATACTCCTCCTGTACGCGTTTGAAATCCTGCACACATGCCACCTCATAATCCCACTTTTCCAGATGTTCCTTCATTTTATCCGCGATGACACGGTCATCTTCCACAATCAGTATTTTATACATCGTCTTCCCCTTTCACGCTCTTATATATAGAAATAATATCCTTGCTTTTGCTCACTGTCAACGACAAGAATGCTCACCTTTAGAAAGTCTTTAGAATTCTTAAGTTTATATATATTGACCGTATATATTATATTTTCTATAATATGCTCAAAAGATAGATATACGGTTTTCTTACCTATCAAATATACGAAAGGAAGGGATGGATTTTATGACATTTACACTCAACACACCCATGTTTGATTTTCTTGTTCTTTCTATTATCGCCGAGGGTGATGCCTATGGATATCAGATCAGCCAGATCATCAAACGAGTATCTGATACCAAAGATTCTGCCCTGTATCCGATTTTAAAGAAATTACAGGAAAACGGCTATGTAGAGACCTATGACCAGCAGTTTCAGGGACGGAACCGCAAATATTATAAGATTACACAAAGCGGAAAGATCCGGCAGGAACACCTAAAAAAGGAATGGAAAGAGTACATTACGATCATTGACGATATTGTAAATGGAGGAATGGGAAATGACTAAGAAAGAGTATATGAAAAAACTTGCATACCAGCTTCGTCGTCTTCCTAAAGAGGATTTCGATAAAGCAATGGACTACTTTGAAGAATATTTTGAAGATGCAGGCATCGAAAATGAGCAAAAAGCCATCGAGGACCTAGGCGCTCCGGAAGAAGCCGCTTCCGCACTGATTCTGGATCTGGCACAGGAAAATGCTGTCAAACCGCCAAAAACAAGGAAACGGCGCTTTTCGGCTTTATGGATCGCTATTCTGGCACTTTTTGCAGCCCCGATCGCACTGCCTCTGGCACTTTGTATCCTGGCTGTGCTCGCATCCCTGATCCTTGGAATACTTGCAGTCGTTGGAGGTATCTTAGTCACTGCACTTGCCGCAGTGGCAGGAAGCGTGCTTGGCATCATTGGAGGAATTGCGATCATCCCTCAGACTCTTGGGGGAGGACTGGTTACGATCGGTCTGTCTCTGATGCTGATCGGTTGTGGAATCCTGGTCACATATTTCACCATATTACTGGCTCGCTGGGCAATCATCAAACTTGCCGGACTGCTCGGCAGACTTGTCAAAAAAGGAGGACGAAGACATGAAGAAAAGTAAAAAAATCATTCTGACAATTTCCGCAGTCACACTGACTGCCGGAGTCCTTTTAACTGGAATCGGATATATGAAGGGCGGTCGGTTTGGATTCGTCTTCTCTGACGGCAAATTTATCTCTGCTGACAGTATAGAAGAGGAAACAACCATTTATTCTGGAAAAAAAGAAGCTGGATTCTGTAAAAGACATTGACATTAACATTTTGTCCTATGCCGACATCCGGATTCTGCCGTCTGCAGACAACTCCTTTTACCTGGAGTATAATCTGCCCGGTGAATACCCAAAGCCGTCTTTCTCCTGTACAGACGGCAAGCTCACCCTGACTCAGGAGAACCGGGAGCCCATTGCCATCATAGGATTTGGTTTTCACGATTCCCAAAGCTCCGAACGCGAAGTGACACTGTACGTTCCCTCAAAAGCGGAATTAAACAGCTGCAATCTCTACAGTGACTCCGGAAATATCCAGGCATCGGATCTTACTTCCTCCGTTTTTGGCATCGGATGTAACTATGGAGATGTCACACTTAAGAATATCAAAAGCAAGGAACAGCTTGCTCTGAATTTAAGTGCCGGACAGCTAAATGCTGATACACTCTCCGGAAAGACAGTCACGATTTACAATGACAGCGGGAACATTTCTCTGGATTCCTGCACTTCGGATGATCTTCATCTCGAAACGGACTACGGAGATATCCAGCTTGATAACGCTGCTGTGAAAAATGCATCCGACATGACTTTAGACTCCGGAACCCTCACGATCAAAAACAGTGCTCTGGGCGCTGCCAGGATCACCAATGATAGTGGAACTATTTCTCTGGCTCAAGTAACCGGAAAATCCCTGGAGGCAACTTCGGAATATGGGGATATTTCCCTGACAGATACCCAGCTTTCTGATAACGCTGTTTTAACTCTGGATTCCGGTAATCTTTCGGCGGATACCAGCAGCGTAAAAAAGATTTCTGTAAAAAATGACAGCGGCAGTATTTCTCTGAATCAATTTTCCAGTGAAAATGCGGACTTTATGTTATCCTATGGTGATCTGGATCTGATCGCAACAAAACTTGGCTCTCTTAGCTGCAAGAGCGAAAACGGAGATGTTGCCATACAACTGCCGGACAAATTTGATTCCTACGGATTTAATCTTCTTACAGAATACGGAGATATCTCACTCCCTTCCGGCAAGGCTGACGGCATTGTTTCTGATGAAGACGACTCCTCTGAGGTTTCCTACAGTGCAAATCCAGAGGCAAAAAATAAAATTCAGGTAGAATGTGAAAGCGGAAATATCCAGATCCGTTAGCAGGAAAGACGACTGACTCCACTTTCTGAAAAAGTGGAGCCGCCGTCTTTTTTATTCCTTTGAAACCACATATAAGGAATAGAAAAATCCTTTCTTTTGCATCAACTCCTGAAATGTTCCCTTTTCGACAATTTCTCCTGCATGCATAACCAAAATCTCATCATACTGATACAACAGCTTTTCCTCTAGCCGGTGCGTTACAATAATCTCCGTCATTTCTTTCATTGATAAAACAGCATCAATCACTGCGTACGATGTTTGATTGTCCAATGCTGCGGTTGCTTCATCCAGTAATAACACCTGACTTCCTCTCAGCAATGCCCTTGCTATTGCAATGCGCTGTCTTTCCCCATTTTCTCCACAACTGTCATTTAATCCGCGTTTGTCTATCAATTCTCGCAAACCAGCCTGATCTGCTGCTTTTTTCACTTTTTCCTCATCAAATTCTTTGAATAATGTGATATTATTTCGGATCGTATCACGGAATACAAATACCGATTGCTGCACCAGTGCCATCACCTGAAACAAAGATTCCGGCTGAATCTCTCTGCTGTCTATTCCATCAAATAAAACTTCTCCCTGCACTGGTGAAAATCCACCCATAATTGTATTGATCAGTGTTGATTTTCCTGCTCCGGAACTTCCCACAACTGCATACTTTTTTCCAATTTCAAACTCAAAGTTTAAATGATGAAGAACATTCTTGTTGCCGATACTGACACTGACATCCTTCAACGAAATTCCTTTTTTCAGCATTCCTATTTTGTTTTCCTTCATTTGCTCCTGATTGATCTGCACACTTACCAGCATTTTTTCAATCAACCCAATCGCGGCTTTTCGCTTTGCCAAAATAGACGGTATCCTCTCGATCGGGGAAATCACATAATTCATTAATTGAAGAAATACCAACACAATCCCCGGTGTAACACCATATCCTGAAACTGACATCCAGGCTCCGATCAGAAAAATTCCCAATCGCATCATTACACTTGCTGCTGTTCCCCACAAATTGATGCTTTCTTCTATGTAACGACTTTGATACTTCAGATGTTCCATTCTTTCATTTTCCCTGAAAAAATTCTTCTTCATTTCTTTTTCTGCCTGAAAGCTTTTGATAACAGGAAATCCCTGAAGAATGTCTCTTACAATACTCACAAACTCACCGTTTCCATCAGAAACTTTCCTTTCAGCCTCCGCCATTCTATTTGCAATCGGAAACGATGCTGCAATCGGCAGAACAGACAGTATCAACCCAAATACCGTCAGTATCGGACTATACCATAACATCAGCAGCAATGCTCCCACAAAACTGACCGTCAGATCAATCATTTCCAGAACACTGTCAAAATAATACATTTCTATCATTTTTGCATCATTTGTATACATGGAAAGATACTGGCTGGTATTTTCTTTGCGAAAGGACGAAAGATTTTTATCAATCATTTTACAAAATATCTTTTGTTTATAACACAACATCGCCTGATATAAATATTTTGGTCGTGCCACTCGATAAATCACGTACGCCGCTATAAATATCAAAAATGTTATCATTGCAATTATACCAACCTGCAAAATCGTCATTGAGCTGTCTCCTGATACAATGTCAATGATCGTCTGCAGCAGCCATGAAATCACAATATTATAAATACTTAAAATCAACATCGCAATTCCTGCCATCACAAGCCATTTTCTGCTTTGACAAACAATTTCTTTCAAATACCGTTTACGTATTCTCTGAATCTCAATTTCTTTTTTCATTCTCTGCTCCTTCTATTTGCACTGTCTTTGTCGCCACGGCCTCCCGAAATGCCTGATCATGCTCGACCAGAAGCATCGTCGGGGAGAATTCCCGGATCAGCTGTTCAATCTGCATCCTGGAATACAGATCCACAAAATTCAGCGGTTCATCCCACACATATAAGTGTGCCTGTTCGCAGAGACTTTTTGCGATCAGCACCTTTTTCTTCTGACCACCGGAAAAATCCTGTATTTCCTTTTCAAACTGAATCCTCTCAAAATCCAGTTTCCGCAGGATTGCTTTGAATAAAGCTTCCTCGATCTGGTTCTTTTTCGCAAAATCAGAAAGTGTCCCCTGCAAATGTGACGCATCCTGTGGTACATAAGAAATGACAAGTCCAGATCCCATCGTGATCGTCCCTGTATGCTCCAAAGCTTCTCCCACCACGAATTTGAGCAGACTGCTTTTGCCGCTTCCATTGCTTCCTTCTAATACCACCCGCTCTCCACGACGGATAGAAAAGGACACCGGACAGCTTACCGGATTTTTCTCATAACAGACTGACACCTCTGAAAAAGTAACCAGAGTATCCGAACGATATTGCAAGGGCAGCAGCTTTAACTCTTCTGCCCTTTCCTGGTTTTTCAAAAGGCCTGACTTCTGCTCGATTGCCTTTTGTTGTCTCGCTTCGATCGACTTGGCCCGTTTCATCATCTTCGCAGACTTATGCCCGATATACCCTTTATCCGCAGCCCCGGTTTTGGAGGCTTCCACTCGGTCTGACCATCCTTGTGTACGTTTTGCTGACTGCGAAAGTCTTCGGATATCCTTTTTCAAAGACGCATTCTGCGCTTCTTCCAACCGCTGCTGTTGTTCAAAATTTTGAAGAAACGCAGAAAAAGTCCCGCTCTGTACTTCAATATTACTTCGATTCAAGGATAAAATATGATCCACACACCCATCCAGGAAACACCTGTCATGGGACACCAGAATAAATCCCTTCCTTTTTCTCAAATACTCCGATACAATCTGTCTGCCATGTGTATCCAGATGATTGGTCGGCTCATCGATCAACAGAAAATGTCCTTCATTCAAAAACAGTGCTGCAAGAAGGACTTTCGTCTGTTCTCCGTTGGAAAGCGTCTCAAAAGGACGCCAAAGCACTTCTTCATCCACTTCCAAAGCGTAAAGTTCCTTCCGTATCTGCCACTCTTCTGCCTGCGGACACACCTCATTCAGTACTTCCATCGTCCACTTTTTTGTATCTTTTACCAAATACGGAAAATAATCAAACCGGACTGATTTTATAATTTTCCCCCGATACTCATACTGATCCATCAAAAGATTTAAAAACGTCGTCTTTCCTCTGCCGTTTCTCCCCACAAATCCCAGTTTCCAGTCTGTGTCGATCTGAAAACTCACATTTTCAAAAATAGGATCATAACTGGACGGATAAGAAAACGTAAGATTTTCTACTTTTATCATCGACATTGCTCTCTACCTCCTAACATCAAAAAAAGCTACAAGAAAGTCAATTCCTGCAGCTTCTCATAGCACAAACCATCCCCATATCAGACGTATGCGGCCAATGATCCATATCTGTGAACAAGACTCTTAACTTTCCTGCAAAAAGGCGCAATCATTGCGTATCTGCACAATCACTGCTGTTTTCCATTCTACTTGCAAGAAAAATTAATCATCCTTCCACCTCTTTCATTTCAAATCTGTTTCTAACATATCACAAGATGAAAAAACAGGCAAGCCTTTTTTTGCCTGCCTGTCAGAACTCTTTGTTTCGATTACAGCTCTTCTTCCCACTGTGCTTCTTTAAACCCAACAAGAACGCTCTCTTTTGTCACAACAATCGGACGCTTTACGAGCATTCCGTCTGAAGCAAGCAGTGCCAGCTGTTCGTCCTCGCTCATTTCCGGAAGTTTATCTTTTAGCTTCATCTCTTTGTAAAGCATCCCGCTTGTATTAAAGAAGCGCTTAAGAGGAAGCCCGCTTCTCTGATACCATTCTTTTAACTCTTCCAGTGACGGGTTATTCTCTTTGATATCTCGTTCTTCATAAGAAATCTGATGCTCATCCAGCCACTTTTTGGCACGTTTGCATGTGGTACATTTCGGATAGTGTACAAATAACATCGGTCTGTCTTCCTTTCTTTTCGTATTAGATTTCGTTTGTATTCTATATCCTTTTTCAAACTTTTGCAATTACTTATTTCTGGGATTCTTTCGCAATCCGCAGTCTTACCCATGCTCCTTTCATCCTCGTAGAGTTGGCCAATGTAAGACTTCCTCCGTTTTCTTTTGCAAATTGCTCTGCCAGATACAATCCCATCCCGTAATGTTTCCTGGAATGTCTGCTTTTGTCTCCCTGATAAAACAGGTTTTTCGCAGACTGCAGATCTTCCGCCGAAAATCCGCTCCCCTCATCCTCTACGGAAATTTCCAGTTGTTCCTTTCCCTCAGATATACAGATTCGTATCATTCCTCCCTGTGGCGTATATTCGATTGCGTTATATACCAGATTTTCCCAGGACCGTATCAACAGTTTCTCATTGACACAAATCCACTTTGGAAGATTTTCACATTCAAACTGAATCGTTTGCTTCTTCCCGGCAGCCGCCGCTTCGATCCGCTCTCTGAATTGTCCTGTCAGTTCTCGTATGTCCACCTGCTCTTTTTTGTACATCTGATAACCTCCTGTGGAGATCATCTCCTGCAAAATCTGCAAATATTCTTCGATTCCCTGAATTTCCTGTTCCAATGCAAGGCTGTACTTTTGTGCTTCTTCCAGACTCTCTGCCTCTCCCATCAGCTGTACGTTCCCCCGGATCACAGTCAAAGGCGTCTTCAGATCATGTGCCAGCGCTCCCATCTGCTCTTTTCTGGCTGATTCAAGCTCCCACTGCTTCATCAGAGACTCTTTCAGTGTATCCCGCATTCTTCCGAACGTCTCCAGGATTTTTTTGATTTCAAGAACCTGAGAATCCGGACATGGAAATTCCAGATCCTGATGCTCAATTTTTTCTGTCATCCATTCAATTTTTTGAAGTTCTTGTTTAATCTTCCGGCTGAAATATCGGATCAAAAACATCACTTCCGCACAAAAAATCAAAAGCGCTGCCAGCAAAAGTAATTCCAGAACATGCGGAAACCGTTCTCTGAGTGCCGGATTTCCAAATTGAACACGAAGCTGATAGGATACCAGACAGATTTCCTCTTCTCTCTGGAATCGTTTCAGATATCCACTTCTGATTTCATTTTTCTCTTCCAGAACAGCTTTCCATACTTCTTCTCTTTCTGATTCTGTAAATGTTCCGTAAAGCCACCTGCCTGAATTATCAAACACTCCAAACCTGGTTCCGTATGGGAGCATTCTTTCTTCCACTTTTTCTGCTTCCTGGATTTCTTCCCTTTTTTGCTCCAACTGCTGTTCATCATAATTAGCGGGATGTATCACCGCCTTTATGGTCAAAATCTGGACAATCACTCCCAAAACCAGTATAGTTGCTGCTCCTGCAAGTAAAAAACTAAACAGAAAACGTCTGAAAATCCCTGAAATATTCTTTTGCCTTACTCCCACTTGTACCCGATCCCCCACACTGTCTGTATATTCTTCTTCCCATATCTGGCAAATTTTGCCCGAATATTTTTCACATGCTCTGTAATTGCGGAGCTGTCACTTTCTCTCTCATATCCAAATACACTCTCAAAAATTTTCTCTTTAGAAAAAACCTGTCCATGGTTCAATGCCAGAAGCTCACTGATCTCATATTCACTTTTCGTCAGAGGAATTTTCTCTTCCCCCACCTGAACACTCTTTCCCGCCAGATCAAAACGTACTCCTGAAATTTCCACTGCATGTGTTTTTTCTCTGGCTTCTCTTCGCAAATGTGCCGCAACCCTTGCCCGGAGTTCTCCGATTCCAAACGGCTTACAGATATAATCATCTCCACCGGAACCAAGCCCTTCCATGATACTTTTTTCCTCCGCTTTTGCTGTCAGAAATAAAATCGGGCAGTCCACATACCGTCTGATCTTTTTGCACCAGGTGATGCCGTCTGTTCCCGGCATCATGATATCCAGTAAAATCAGATCATAGTGAATCAAATCCTTTTCCTTTATCACCTCTGTATTTTTACATACACTCACCCGATGTCCATCTTTTTCCAATGCATTCTGAATCAGATTCCGAATCCCTTCTTCATCATCTACCGCCAATATCCATGCCATTTTGACTCCTCTTTCCTGTCATTGTGAAATGCTTTTCCTGTCGTGATGCTGTATCCAGATACACCAGAGGATCAGCCCTGTTATCGTCATTCCCACCATTGAGAGAACGCCCGTCCTGATCTGTTCTTTCAGCATTTCTCCCGCCATTTTAAACACTTCGCTCTCTGTTTTCCATTTTACATAATACAACAGCAGATGTCCACTCCATCCACATGGAAACCACATCCAGAGTCCATCTCCTAATCCAGTAAAGAGCAATGCCGCAATCAGACTCTGCGTCACCCCTGCTGCCAGACAGGCTCCACTTCCGAAACGCATTGCCAGAAAAAAGTGCAGAAGATAGATTCCTGCCTGCGTTATCCACAAGATCAGCCCGCATATAAGATATTCTTTTACCGACAGATTCCACGCAGCTTTCGTTCCCCAGACGCCCATTCCAAAGAGTAAAAAAGCAAGCAGTGATGCCGCCAATCCGAGAATCCAAAGTGTGAGTATCTTTCTCAACACTGCGCTCCAGCGCAATGTTGACACACACAGCAGATTTTGAAAATTTCCCGCCTTTAATTCCTGCATCACAGACTGCATACAGATGATCGCAGAAACAGACGGGTACACGATCGCGAGTGTTTCTGCATAAAATTCCAGTACACTCTGCCATTCTCTTTTTGCAGCCACTCCATACAATAAAAACAATCCCGCGCCTGCAACAGGAACTCCCAAATGGATCCAGAAAATCCAGGTTCCTTTCAATTTTAGGAATTCACTTCCCACCAGTTTTTTTATTTTTCCCATCCGACTTCCATCCTCCTCTGATACCATCTTGCTGTCATAGCTGTCAACAGGGCAAATAATCCCATACTGAGTAAGATTCCCGGAACGATCACACTCTTTTCCAGTACCTGCGGCGTAAACATGACACTTTCCGGCACTGCCGGAAGTCCGTTTGGCAGTATTTGAAGAACCGGACACATCAGCCTTGGCAAAATTGCAAACGGATTCATCCACCATCTGGATCCTGTTGTCCAAACAGTCGAAAGAATCGAATTCGCTCCCATCCCAAGTAAAAAGGTCAGGACCATCCCCGTCTTTTGATAACAAAACATCCACAAAGGAATCTGCCAGCATATCGCGCAGACTAACAGTCCCCATGCTGCTGCCACAGTAATCGGGGAAAACAGATTTCCTCCTGTAAATAATTGTTTCAAAACCAAACTGATTCCGGCCACCGCCGCTGCGATCATTCCTGTACTTACAATGATCTGCCCAATGCAGCTGACAACCTTTGCTATCCAGATCTTCCCTGCTGATACAGGAAGCATCTGCACTGCTCTGTACTTCAGACGTTTCTCCCTCCGGCAGATAAAAATACTGCCTGCGATTACCTGGATTGGAAGGAAACACATATACCACCAGTTATACTGATTCATCTGATAATATGCTGCATTTCCAAACGAAAAATATACGGAACATAAAATCAATATTGTAGGAAAAATAACCATCAGTCTTGCCCATTCGGAATGTCTGTTTTTCAGAAGCTCTGCCTTGATATATGCTCTCATATCCGTTCACCCCCTGTTTCTGCTCACAATTTCCGTGAACAATTCTTCCAGATTTTCCTGGTGTCCCCCCTGATATCCCAATACTCCATTTGCCAGGATTCCAATGTAGTCTGCCGTTTGCTGGATTTCACCTAAAATATGGCTGGAGACAAGTACTGTCATCCCACTTTCTGCAAAAGAAACCAGCATTTCCCGAAGCTGACGGATTCCAAACGGATCCAGTCCGTTCGCCGGTTCGTCCAGGATCAGAAAATCCGGATCATTTAACAATGCCACCGCAATTCCCAGCCGCTGCTTCATTCCCATAGAAAACTTTCCCACCTGCTTTTTCCCCGTATTTTTCAGATCCACAATATCAAGTACCTCCAGGATCCGGGCATCTGAAATCCCAAGCGTCCATGTCCGCACTTTCAGATTATCCACTGCACTTAAATTTTCATAAACAGGAGGCAGCTCGATCAAAGCCCCAATCCGTTCTATGCACTTTCGACTCCATATTTTTCCGTCAAAAAATACTTCCCCGGCATCTGCCCGCGTCATCCCGCACAATATTTTCATCAATGTCGATTTTCCTGCGCCATTTGCTCCCAAAAGCCCGTATACACACCCTTTCGGAATTCTCATATTGATATTTTTCAGCACAGTCTGTTTGTGATACTGCTTGCATAGTTCTTTTGTTTCCAAAATTATTTCTTCCATAAAATGATTCTCCCTTCTCTTTGTACAGCTTTACTTTAAGAGCGAATTCTAAGGATTTTATAAGGAACTGTCATTTTTTTGCACAAAAACCCATACCCGCCTTGCGAATTTATCTCAATATGTTAAAATATAGACGTTAATATGTGAACTTCTATAGATTGACAGAATCATAGTGAAAATAAAGGAGGAACTTTAACATGCATTGTGTCAGAAAAGTAACCGAAGATTTATACTGGGTCGGAAGCAATGACAGAAGACTGGAATTATTTGAAAACATTTTTCCGATTCAGAAAGGAGTTTCCTACAACTCTTATCTGCTGCTGGATGAAAAGACAGTCCTTTTCGATACGGTAGACAACGCTGTAGGCAGACAGTTTCTGGAAAATATCGCGGCTGTTTTGAACGGGCGTACTCTGGATTACCTTGTGATCAATCACATGGAACCGGATCATTGCGCTTTGATCGAGGATCTGCACCTGCGTTATCCGGATATGAAGCTGATCGGAAACGCCAAAACATTTCCGATGATCGATCAGTTCTACGGCATGGATCTTGGAGATAAAAAGATCATCATCAAAGAAGGCGAGACATTCTCCTGCGGAAAACACACACTTCACTTTGTGATGGCGCCAATGGTGCACTGGCCGGAAGCTATGATGACTTACGATGAGACCGATAAAGTTTTGTTCTCTGCCGATGCATTCGGTACTTTCGGAGCACTGGACGGAGTGATCTTCAACGATGAGATGGATTTCGACCGTGATTATCTGGACGAAGCCCGCCGCTATTACACAAATATTGTCGGAAAATATGGGATTCAGGTACAGAATGTCCTGAAAAAAGCAGCTGCATTGGATATTCAGATGATCTGCCCTCTCCACGGACCTGTATGGAGAAGTAACCTCTCCTATATTCTGGAAAAATACGATATCTGGAGCAAATATGAAGCAGAGACAAAGGGTGTTATGATTGCCTATGCTTCCATGTATGGCAATACAGAAAATATGGTCAATGTTCTGGCTGCCATGCTCGCTGATGCCGGAATCACAAATATCAAGATCCACAATATTTCCAAAACACATGTATCTGAGCTGATTTCTGACAGTTTCAAATACAGCCATCTTGTACTTGCCGCACCAACCTACAACAATGGAATTTATCCTCTGATGGCAAACTATCTGGAAGATATGAAAGCTTTGATGGTACAGGGGCGCACCGTAGCTGTTTTAGGAAACGGAAGCTGGGCTCCGCAGTCCGCAAAACTGATGGAAGCAAAGCTTGCAGAACTGAAAAACATGACACTTCTGACAGAAAACTTCGCTGTAAAATCAGCACTGCATGATTCTCAAATGGAACAACTGCAGGAACTGTGCACAAAAATCACAGATTCTGTCAACGCATAAATTCTGACAAATACAAAGGAGGAATTCATATGAAATTAGTAATCACCATGAGCCGTCGTTTCGGAACCGGTGCAAGTATCATTGCAGATGAACTTTCCAAAAGACTGGACATTCCTGTCTATGACCGTGCCTATATTGAACAGCAGGTCAATGACCGCATGTATGACTCCGAGGCAGAAGCCATCCGTAATCTTGCCGAAAAACCATGTATCATTCTCGGACGGTGCGCTTCTGATATTTTAAAAGACCGCATGAATGTTCTGAATATTTTCGTATGTGCTGATAAAGAAGACCGTATCAAACGCATTATGAAGCTGGAAGACCTTTCCTACGAGGATGCAAAAGAGAAAATCGATAAGACTGATGAACAGCGTGCTTCTTATTATTATGAACATACAGGAAAAACCTGGGGTGATGTAAATGACTATCATATGATTCTGGATACCTCCGCACTGGGAGTCGAAAATTGTCCGGATATTTTAATGCACTATTTCGAAAAACTGGAATACATTTAAATCGAATGTAAAAATAAAAATCTTCCATAGAATTCCGTGTTTCCCGACACATGATCTTCTATGGAAGATTTTTTACATCACTCTCTGAATCCATACGAATGACAAGTCAGAAGTGTAATCATTTTCTCGCCCGAACAGATTTTTGTATCATCTCTGCAATGACCTCTTCCTCTTCTTCCAGCTCCTCTGCAATCTCAGAAATTGACTTTCCTTTTACCAGCTTCTTTTGAATCAGCCTTTCTAAAAGCTCCTGTTTTCCCTTTTTAATTCCTTCTTCTATCCCCTCTTCTCTGCCCTCTTCCCAGGACGCTTCCCGCTCCTGCCGCATATGCTTTCCTCATCA
>OGNS01000757.1_pt1 | contig 14582 bp, 6 predicted proteins | sample 1573571 | NCBI WGS metagenome assembly OGNS01 (sample SAMEA2581890, study PRJEB24529) | metagenome | biome: Human gut stool | place: China | collected 2011 | reverse complement strand
TATTTTAGATTTAATTGGTAATACCCCAATGTTAAAAATAAATAATTTAAATACATATGGAAATAATATTTTTCTTAAACTAGAAGGTTATAATCCTAGTAGAAGTACAAAAGATAGAATTGTTTTAGAAATGATAGAGGATGCAGAGAAAAAAGGAATAATAAAAGATAGTACTACTATAATGGAAGCTACTAGTGGAAATACTGGAATCTCTTTAGCTATGATTTGTGCTATTAAAAAATATCCTTTGAAAATAGTTATGCCTGATACTATGAGCATAGAAAGAATTCAATTAATGAAAGCTTATGGTGCTGAAGTTATTCTTACTCCTGGTATTTTAGGAATGAAAGCTTGTTTAGAAAAATTAGAAGAATTAAAAAATAATATCAAAGATGTCTTTATACCTAATCAATTTGATAATATCAATAATCCTAAAGCTCATTATAAAACTACTGCTAATGAAATTTTAAAAGATTTAAATTATAAACTTGATATATTTTTTTGTGGTACTGGAACTGGAGGAAGCTTTTCTGGGATATCTAAAAAATTAAAAGAGGTTCTTCCAAATATAAAAACTTTTCCTGTTGAACCACTTAATTCCCCTCTATTATCTAAAGGATACATTGGTAATCATAAAATACAAGGAATGGGAATGAGTACTGGAAAAATTCCAAGTGTCTATGATAAAACCTTAGCTGATAATATTTTTACTGCAAGTTGTGAATCTGCCTTTGATATAACTAAAACTTTAGCTCTAAAAGAAGGAATCCTTGCTGGTATTTCTACTGGTGCAGTTCTTAGTTGTGCTTTAGAATTTTCTAAAAATAATCCAAATAAAAATTTAAATATAGTAATTTTATCTACAGATTCTGGAGAAAAATATCTATCTAGCAGTGTATTTTAAAAGTTAATTATAATTTTACTTATAAAAAACTCAAGAATAACTTTTATTTAATCTATAAGCAATATTCTTGAGTTTTTATTTAAATTAATTTATAGATTTACCCCTCTACTAAAACTCCCTTTTTCAAATAAAGTTGTTTATCAGAAATTTCTGCTAAATCTTTAGAGTGAGTAACAACTATTATGGTTTGTTTCTCATTTTTATTGATATCTTTTAAAATTTTAAATATCATCTCACTTGTTTCTTCATCAAGATTTCCAGTAGGTTCATCTGCTAATAGTATTTTAGGGGAGTTTATAAGGGCTCTAGCTATTGCTACTCTCTGTTTTTCTCCACCAGAAAGTTGTGATGGCTTATGATTCTCTCTCTCTCCTAGTCCTACCTTTTCAAGTAACTCTTTAGCTCTTTTCTCTATCTCTAACTTTTTATCAAAATTATTTAAGAGTGCTGGTAACATTACATTTTCCAATGCTGTAAACTCTGGTAAAAGATAGTGAAACTGAAATACAAAGCCTATCATCTGGTTTTTTATTTTATCTCTTTCCTCTTCAGAAAGTTTATCTACTTCCTGCCCACCTATAAATATTTTTCCACCATCTACTCTATCTAGTAGACCCATTATATTTAAAAGCGTAGATTTACCAGAACCTGAACGTCCAAGTATAGATATAAATTCTCCCTCTTCCACTGAAAAGCTTAAATTATTTATTATATGTAACTCTTCTACACTTCCACTATATTTTTTTTCTACATTCTCCAGTTTTAAAATTTCCTTACTCATGTCTTAATGCCTCCACTGTTTCCATTTTTGCTCCTCTATATGCTGGAAATATACTTGATATAAATATTATTCCAAAATTAGCTCCTGTGGAAATATCTTTCAAATAATCTCTTTGAAAGATATTTCCACAGGAATTTTAGTAATATAATATATAGAAGTTATAAAGTCCAATGTGTTATTTTTTATATACCAAAGAAATGTAAGGGAGATAAGAGTTCCTATTGCTATACCTATCCCACCTAATATCATTCCTTGTATTAAAAATATTTTCATAATATTTTTTTTAGAAAATCCCATTGCTCTCATTATTCCAATATCTTTTATCTTCTCTCTCACTAACATATTGAGAGTTACCCATACTACAAATCCAGCTATTACAACTATCAAAGAAAAGACAAGTATCATTACAGTTTTTTCTAAAGAGAGAGCTGATAAAAGATTTCTATTCATCTCTCCCCAAGTTCTTGAATATATTCCTGTAACTGCCATTATCTTATCTGATATCTCAGGAGCTCTATATGGATTAAAAAGTGTTACATCTATCTTAGATGATATATCCTCTCCATAGGTTAGGTACTGTACAGCTTTTAATGGAAGTATTACCATATTTATGTCATAATCATAATAGCCACTTTGGAATACTCCCTCTATCTCAAATTTTATCTCCTTATTCTCTGAAGAGATTATACTGACCTTATCTCCTATCTTTGCTCCTATGGAATTAAAGAGTTCTTTTCCAATAAGAATACCATTTATTTTATCTGGAGAAATATTTCCAGATACAATTTTTTTATCTAAATCCATAGCTTTTTTAGCACTCTCTAAATCATAGCCTTCTATTTTTACTCCAGAAACATAACCACCATAAACCCCATTATATTTAAAAATTCCTTGGGTAGATATACTTGGTACTGCTCCCTTTACTCCCTCTATCTTCTCTATATCTCTTTTTATATCTTTATAATTGCTAATCTTCTCTCCATTGGATACCATTATATGACTTGTTACTGAAAGTATACTATTTATCATATTCTTATCCAATCCATTAGCTATTCCAATAGACACCATCAATACAACTACTCCAATAGTTATCCCCACTACTGATATTAAACTCTGTTTTTTCCTCTCTATTATATGCTTCTTAGCTATAAAAAACTCTATCATCAGTTACCTCTTTTCCTTATGTATTACTTTTTCTTAGCAATTAATTTTACCATATTTTGCAATATAAGTCTATTTTCCTCTCAATATATAAAATTTTACCTCTACTACCTCTCCACTTTCTGAAACCAGTGTAAGTCTATGCTCTCCTTCTAAAAAATCAAAAGCTCTCTCCCTATCTCTGCCACTAAAAATATATTTTCCATTGTGATACCAATAAAGTTTTTTATTTTTAGGATTAGCCACTTTCACTATCAAGCTTTTTCTCTCCTCAAAATCTTTAGGCAAAAATATTTTTATATTATTAAGTGGATAGATAATTTTTATCTTCTCATCTCTTACATTGGATATGGATATATTTTCTCTAGCCATATAGTCTAATAACTCTATTGGATAACTTAAAACTATTTTCTCTTTACTCTCTATAAACTCTTCGTTTCTTGAATCTATCTCCTCTCCTTTGGAGTTTATAAAAACTTTTTTATAATAGGGAGATACTTTTAAACTTTTAGCATCTTTTGGATAATCTATCTCTTCACTAGGTACATCATATCTCAACCTATATCCTGTTTCACTATCTATCTCCACTTTTTTTAACTCTTCACTTGGTTTTATAAAACTCTCATTTTCGTTTGGAAGTACCTTAAAGATTTTAAATAAAAGCTGTCCAGCAGTAACTACTCCAGAGATATTTCTATTTCCCTCTCCAGTGAAGTTTCCACACCAAACCACTACTGTCCATCTAGGAGATATTCCCCCAGCCCAAGCATCTCTTTGTCCATAGCTAGTCCCTGTCTTCCAAGCTATTCCATCTCTGCCTAAATAGAGATTATCTATCCCATATCTTTGTACACCTTGCATAGCTTCAAGAGTGAGATAACTAGCCCCTTTGGATATAAGCTTTCTTCCCTCTATTTTTTTATCATCTCTTATATATTTTAAATCTTTAAACTCTCCATATTGAGAGAGTCCATAATAAAGCTTGGCAATATTTTCTACACTCATCTCTTTAGTTCCCAATATAAGAGATAATCCATAGTTAGAATAATCTCTTTCTGGAAAATCTATTACATCTTTTAGAAAATAAAAAAATTTATCTACTCCATACTCATCTAAAAGCTTTACAAAAGGAATATTTAGAGATTTTTTTAGAGCCTCTCTTGCTTCTACTAATCCTTGATATTTTTTATTGGCATTTTGAGGATTGAAGTTTGAAAAATAAAGAGGTACATCTAAAAGTTTTGACTTTGGAGTAATAAGTCCTTCATCAATAGAAAGAGCATAAAGGAAAGGCTTTAACACAGAGCCTACTGACCTTTGAGCTACTACACCATCTACCTGTCCATTTCTTTGAAAATCATAAAAATTTTGTGAGCCTACATAGGATCTTACCTCTCCACTATGATTATCTACCACTATGATAGCTGTATTTTTTATCCCTCTATTATTTAGATAATCTCCATACTCTCTAGCTATTCTTTCAATATTTTTTTGTAACTCACTATTTATTGTACTTTTTATTATTTTATTGTCATATTCATTAACTAACCTTCTAGTGAGATGTGGAGCTAAGGAGTTAAAATATTTTCTCTCCTTTGGTAACTCCTCTTTTATAGAGAGTCTATACTGCTTTTTATCTATCACTCCTCTCTCGTACATATTTTTTAGAAGATTATTCCTCTTATTTAAAAGCTTATCTCTATTTTTCTCTATCCATATAAGTCCAGGAGAGTTAGGAAGTACTGCTAAAGTAGCACCTTCAGCCCAAGTAAGATTTTTAGCACTCTTTCCAAAATAAAGTTGTGAGGCTGTTTCATATCCTACTATATTACTTCCATAGGGAGCATTATTTAGATAGAGTTCTAAAATCTCATCTTTAGAGAGATATTTTTCTAACTTATAACTTTCTATTATCTCCTCTATTTTACTAAGATATGTTCTCTCTCTCCTCTTATAAAGTTTTACTCCCTGCATAGTTATAGTACTAGCTCCCACTCTTCTTTTTTCTAAAAGATTCGTTTTTACTGCTCTTACTATTGCAAGATAGTCCACTCCATTATGAGAATAAAATTTTCTATCTTCATAGTTAAGTACCGCTAATTTTAATCTAGGGGGTATCTCTACCCCCTTGATTTGCCACTGCTCCTCACTATTTAAGTAAGCCCCTATTATATTATCTCTATCATCTAGTACAACTTGACTGTATCTTTTTTCTATCTCATCTCTCATCTTTTCAACATCAAATTCTCTATATATTTTGATACAGAATATTATAGGTATGATGAGGATTAGAGGTAAAAATCTTAACTTTCTCATTATTTTACCTCTACACTAAAGCCATTTAAATAAGCTCTATACTCATTATTATACATTCCCTCTGCTTTAGCTCCTGAAAGATTATATTTTCCTTTAGTTACAGCATTAAGTTTGATAAAGAAACTTTGTCCTTGTTTATTGTAATTGTTAAAATCAAAGAAGAAATTAACTCTGTCATCTCTTATATCTTCATATTCCAAATTGTTGTTAGAAGTTTTTTCTACTACCCATTGAGGTGGATTTATTTTTAATAGCCTACTATTTTCTATCTCCCAACCACTAGGAATAATTTGTGTAAGAGCTATATTATCTTGATAGAAATATCCATTTACATCATCAGCAGGTAAAACTTTTAATTCCATATAGAAACTACTTCCTTTTACTAGTGATTTTACATCTATCTCCTCTCCATTATCTCCATAGAATTTTCTCTCTATTTTTATATTTTTACTCTCATCACTTTGAGTATAATTGATAGGTATTCCTTCCCAATATTGATTTACATAGAGTTTATCTCCTATGACTTTTACCTCTTTCATATTCTCTTCTGAGTACTCCCATACTCCATCTTTTTCATCAAAGTTTATCTCTTTACCATCTACTATTAGTTTTCCTACTACCTTTTCTCCCTTACTATTTTCTACAACTTGTGCTATAGAGATTAGAGAGTAACCTATACTTTGAGTAGATAACCAATTTTGTGATTGTAGTGTACTAACTATATCTTCATAAAGTTTTTTATCTACTTTATTATAGATAGTATAGTAAGAGTTAAGGACAACTGCCTTATCTCTTAATTTTGAACCATAGTTATCTGTATAATAATCAAAAGGCTTATCTTTTATCTCTGTTGAAAGTTTGTCGGCAATCTCTCTAGCTATCTCTTTTTCTCCTATCAATGCATAAGCAGAAGCTAGATACCATTTAGATATCTCATCTAAATTTTTAAGATTATTATCATAGATATAGTTCATCTCACTTATTTGTGCTTCTTGTCCAAGGGCTAATATATATAATAAATATGTTTTATAGTTTAAGTTATAGCTACTGTCTTTACTTTTCTCAATTGAAAACTTAAGCCAAGAGTTATATAAAGAATCTGGAACATAGTAACCTCTTTCTTTTGCCATTACCATAAAGTGTCCTACATAGTTAGTTGCCCATAAATCTCCATCACTATTTCCAGCCCAATAACTAAACGAACCATCTTCTAATTGGAAACTACTTAACTTAGCTATACCAGCATTTACATTTTTTACACTTTGCTCCTTAGATATATCCTTACTATTTGATAGTATATCAATAAATAGTTGTGGGAAAATAGTAGATACAGTTTGCTCTACACAACCATATGGATATCTAATCAGCTCTTTTAATCTATTATCTATTGCTAAAATTGGAGTTGAAGAGATAACAACCTTTCCATTTGCACTTCCTATTATACTTTCTTCTGGGAATTTAAAAGTTTTTTCCTTTTCTACATACTCAACTTTATTGATATATGTATAAGGATTATTAGAAGTAATATCTATTTTTACTATCTCTTCATTTGAGTAACTTGAAGAGTTTATTCTTAGTTTAGCTTCCCTGTTTCCTATCTCATCTCCTACTTTTACATCAAAGAAGATATCTTTGCTCTCTCCATTTTTTAACTCTACACTTTGAGTATATCTCTTACCTAAAAATTCAAACTCTACATCTATCTTTCCTATATTTTCTTCTGTAGCAAAAATTTTTACAGGTACTTGGAACTCATCTCCTACTTTTAATACTCTAGGTATAGAGAAATTTGTTACAATTGGAGCTTTTACTTCCACTCTTTCCTGTGCCATACCATAGCTCTCTCCACTTGCTCCTGTTACCATTACTCTTACAGCTCCTGTATAATTTGGTAACTCTAAGTCTACACTTCCTCTTCCCTCATCATCAGTAGTTAGTACTCCTTTAAATATTGCAAGTGGCTCAAATCTCTCTGATTGCTCAAATCCAAAAGAGTTAGCTGACTTATTCATTCTAGCTTCCGCCATTAGATAACCATCTCCACCAGCAGTTAATACCTGATGTATATCTCCAAAAGTTCTACCTATTATCTCTGAATAGTTGTCATAAGCAGAAAGTTGTAATCCTTCCTTTTGATAAAAATAATCATATGGATTAGGTGCTTTATAGTTAGTTATCTGTAGTAATCCCTCATCTACTACTGAGATTGTATACTCCATTTTTTTATCAGCTTCCACATTGACTTTGAATTTTTCATTAGGTTTTAAAACTACAGGAGTATCTAATTTTATATTCAATTTTTTACTCTCATCTTTTACAACTATTGGTACTGCCCCATAAAGCCTAATAGGTCTATCATTGTTAGAATTTTCATAGCTTTGGAAAAGTGCCACTGTTACATAACCATTTGGGAAAAGTTTTTCATCTACATCTATCTCTATAATAGTACTTGTATCCTCTATATCTTTCCAATATCTTTGTATTATCTCTCCAGATTTTTCTATAGTTACTAAAGCTTTAGTTCCCTTTTCTCCTTCAAAATTTATCTTAGCCTTCTCTCCTATATTATACTCTTTTTTATCTGCTTCTATTTTTAATTTATCTATTTTTTTACTTACACTTGAATCTTGCCAAGTAGAAGCATATAGATTTATTCCAGCACTTTGATGAGTTTTCATATCTTCTACTTCTACAAATATCTCTCCACTTCCATCTATCTCATAATCTAAAAGATATGGTTTATCAGTTGTAGTTATCTCTCCCTCATATAGAAGAATACTATTTTTATCTGTCTTAATAGATTTTAAGAAATTATTGTAGTCATAGTAATCCCACCACCAAGAGTACTCATTTTTATATACTCTATATTTTAATTTTCTACCACTTATTAATTTTTCTCCATCTTCAGATACAGATACTACTTGTAAGTTTAGTTTATCTCCACTTTTAATATATCTATCTTCAGGATTTTCTATTCCTACATATGAATCGAATCTATTTACCTTAACTCTATCTATATCTATATCTATTACTGGTCTACCATTTGGTTCTATTACACGAGTTACTATCTCTCCTTCTAAATTTAAATTTTTAGGTATGTTATCTGAAAGATTGAAGTTTATTTTTCCTTTTCCATCATTGTCTAATTCTCCCCTTTGACTCAATCTTATATCAGCTGTATAGGTAGTTGGATTTGAAAAAGTAAACTTTTTATATCTTTCGAATCTTAATTTTTTCTCTCTAATTGTTAAATCACTTTGGTATTTAAGATTTTCAGCTGGTGCTCCAAAAAGATATTGTGCTGTAACCTCTCCTAAAAGATTTGCTCCATCATCTACACTCTCAGGAAAATCTCCGTCTACCTCTATCTTATATGGTACTATACTTTCAACAGGAAGTTTTATTGGAAACTTTTTCTCCTTTTCTCCACCTACATAGATAGTAGCTTCCCATATTCCAGTTTCACTCTCTTTTTTAGTTTCAAAGGAATAAGTGAAGAAGCCATTTTCTCCACTAGTTATTACCTTACCATCTATATATTTATCTCCTCTAGGAGTAAATACATCTATTTTTATAGGCTGTCCCTCTGGGTATTTTCCATCATTATCTCTAGCTATAACTCCAATATTTACAGTATCTCCAGGTCTATATACTCCTCTATCTGAATAGACAAAGGCTCTCATTCCATCATCTTTATACTCTCCATCTACTAAAAATCCATCATAAGATAGTTTCGAATCAGATAGTTTTAATATAGAGATTTCATCTTTATTTTGAGCTAATAGATAAAATATCTTATCTCCCTTTTCAAAAACAACCTCTCCATTTTTATCTGTCTTTTTCTCCTCTAGGATTTGATTATTTACACTGATAGCTTTTATATCTACATCTTTTAGTGGAGTATTTTTTATGACATCTAAAATATTCACTATGAGTTTATTGTTACTTTCTTTTTGAGCCACTATTCCCATATCAGAGATTAGGATTCCCTTTCCTATTCTTCCCTTTGTATCAAAAAAATTATCTCTTTGCCACTGTGCTACACTGCTAGGAAAAGTATAATCCACTCCATCTTTATCAAAAGAGAGCTCCACTATATATATTCCCTTCTCATTAGTAAGATTTTTTAGTTCTATCTCATTTTGATTCCAAATATTTTTCTTATAATCTAAGGTATAATCTTTTTCAAAAATAGTTTCTCCTACTTTATAGAAATTATTTTGTACATAATAGTCAAAAATATTTCCATCTCCTTGAAATTTAAAATCCTGTAAAAATTGTGTAGTATTATTCAAAAATATTTTTTTTATCTTTAAATTAACCCTCTTAACATTAACTGATTTAAAAGTTATTCTATTTTCATTTAATTTTGGTAAAATTATTCCCTCATTTGAAAAAATAATTTTTGGCTCTACCTCTTTAAACTTTATAGTTTCATTTTTATTCTCGGCTAGTTTACTCTTCTCTCCTTTTAATCCCTTGAGTAACTCTATCTCATACTCACTATTTATATCAAAATCTCCAGTGATTATAATATGCTCTCTCATTTTTAAAGCTTTATATTTTACTTTTGGATTTACTTTAATATATCCCTCAAGATTTTCCTCTTTTATCTCCTCACTCATAGTGATATCTATACTTGGGTTTCCTCCAGTTGTTGTAGATATATTTTTTATCTCTAAATTTTTCTCTTCTTTTGCTTCAATATTTTTTTCCTCTACAACCTTTACCTCTTTTTGTTTCTCTATCTCTTTTTTCTCTCCATTACATGCTACCAATAAAAGAGATAAAAATAGTGCCATCTTCTTTTTCATCTGCCTCACTCCTTTTCAATCTCCCCTAATATATTTTATCCTATATTATTAAAGTTTCATAGAGGATATCCTTTAATTTTTCACTATCTATATTTAATCCTAATCTTTTTTTCAATTTTTCTATTCTCTCATCTTCTAACCATTCATATTTAGTATCCTCTTTTTCTAATCTAGCTATATCCTCATCACTGTATCTATTTATTACTCTTAAAAAATCTTCCCCATAATTTTTAAACTTCTGATTTCCAACTCCACGTATTTTAAGCATCTCCCATCTATTTTTAGGTTTGTACTCTGCCATTTCAAGTAGTGTCATATCTGAAAATACTATGTATGGAGCTACATCTTCTCTCTTTGCTATCTCACTTCTTAACTGATTAAGTTCCTCAAATAGTGAATCTTCAAAGTAATCAAAGCTAATCTTCTCATCTACTCTTCTAAATACTGAGATTTCATTTTTTAAAACTCTTCTAGACTTATCATTAAATCTAAGTACAGGAAAACTTCCAGCACTTTGCTCAAAATATCCTTCAGAGATTAAAAAATTCACAAACTCCTCTATCCACTTTATCTCTTTATCACTCATAATACCAAAGGTAGAAAGTTTATTAAACTCCTTTCTCTCCATCTTAGTATCACTTCTTCCATAGAGAATATTTACAAGGGTAGATATCCCAATACTCTCCTTTGCCCTTCCTATACAGGAAATTACTTTCTGAGCTTCTATTGTCAAATCCTCTATATTTTTGAGGGTTTTACAATTTCCACACTTACCACAATAGTTTTTTATTCTCTTATCTCCAAAATATTTAAGAATATACTCTCTATAACAACTTTCTAAATAAGCATACTCTACCATAGCATCAAGCTTTTTCATCTTTTCTCTCTTTAAATCATCACTTGTTTCTTCGTTGCTGTCTATTAAAAAAGTTTGTGTACTTACATCCTCTTCATAAAACATAAGAATAGCTTCTGCTGGTGCTCCATCTCTTCCAGCACGTCCAGCCTCTTGATAATAACTTTCCATATCCTTAGGAATATTTCTATGTATTACAAATCTTACATTGGATTTATCTATTCCCATTCCAAAAGCATTAGTTGCGACCATTATCTGTATCTCATCTTTTATAAATCTCTCTTGATTTTCACGTCTTTCGTCTTCTGTAAGTCCTGCATGGTATTTTCCTACACTTATATCTCTAAGTTTTAAATAAGCATAGAGGTTATCTACCTCTTTTCTAGTTGAGGCGTAAATTATTCCAGATTTTTTTTGAGCTTTTTTCAGATAATCAACTATATAAGCTTCAGCTACTACATTTCTTACTACCTTAAAAAATATATTCTCTCTATCAAAGCCATGAACATAAACAAATGGATCATGTAGTGTAAGTTTATCCTCTATATCTTTTCTTACCTCTTTTGTTGCTGTAGCTGTCAAAGCTAATATTTGCACTCTCTGCCCTATTTTTTGCATAAATGTAGGTATCTCTAAATAACTTTTTCTAAAGTCATGCCCCCATTGTGATATGCAGTGTGCCTCATCTACAGCTATCATAGAAATTTTAAATCTCTTTATAAACTCTACAAATTTTTCATTAGCCAACCTCTCTGGAGCTACATATACTATCTTAGCTTCTCCACTTTTTAATTTTTTTACACTTACCAAATACTCTTCCTTTGAAAGTGTAGAGTTTATATAGATGCTCTTTACTCCTAAGAGCCTTAAACTATCTACTTGATCTTTCATAAGAGAGATCAGTGGAGAGATTACAATAGTTATTCCCTTAAAAAGAAGAGCTGGTACTTGATAACAGATAGATTTTCCTCCACCTGTACTCATTACTCCCAGTGTATCCCTTCCTTTCAAAACTGAATCTACTATTATTTTTTGTCCTCTTCTAAAATCATCATATCCATATATCTCTTTTAATAGTCTTCTTGCTTCCTTTATCATCATTTATCCTCTAATTTGTAAAAAAGGAACTGTCAAAAACTCTTGCTCTAACAGTTCCTCTTATTTTATAATTCTATTTTTATTATTTTCTCTATAATTAAAATATAGAGAAACTCTCTTTTTACATTATTATAGCATTTTCAAGCTCTAATGTAAACTATTCACATTTAGAATATCCACAATTTCTACAAGTATAGCATCCTCCTGTTATCTCTAATTCTACACCACATTCTGGACATATAGTTTTTCTTTTTTCTGATTCTGCTACTAACTCTTTTTCTTTTCTTTCCTCTTCATCTATTTTTTGTATAGCCTCACTATGTCCACTTAACCCCATATTTTTTTCAAATTTTTTTAAAACATTTAAAATAGCAGATGGACAAGTACTTCCTTGGCTTACATCTAAATTTTTACTTCTAGCTACAGCAAAAGATGTGCAACCACTTACACCATCTATTGCATCTTCAAGCATAAATAGATTTCCACCAAGTCTTAAAATTCCAGACATATAAATAGCTACAGCTTGAATATTTTTCTCACATCCTCCTGTACCACTTCTGATTACATATAAATCTTGAATCGCTCTCTCTCTAGGAGAATATCCTATCATAACTTTTAATTTCCCACAACCTATTCTCATCTTATGAGGATAGTATATAGTATCTGGTGCTATTGGTTTTAATTCTCCTCTTGCTATTGTTTCCATTTTCTCTTTTAAAGCTTGCTCAGGATTTTTTTCCTCTTTTTTCTCTACAGTAAGTATTCCCTCTCTATCACAACCAGCACGATAGATAGTCATACCTTTAAGCCCATTTTTCCATCCCTCTATATATAGATGTTCTACTTCTTCCACAGAAACTTTATTAACTAGATTTATTGTAGATGAGATACTTGCATCTATTCTTTTTTGCCACACACCTTGCATCTTTATTCTATCATATGGATTTAAATTTTGAGCTGTTACAAAATAATCAGGTAATTCATCCTCTTCAGTAAGATTATTATCCTCCATATATTTTTTTGCAATAGGAATAAATACTTTATAATAAACATCTTCACCATGTAAGCTCTCTGTTTTTCTAGTAAAAGAGAAAGCAAAATTAGGCTCTATTCCTGTACTTATCTCAAGCATAGTTCCTATAGACCCAGTAGGAGCAATAGTTAAAAGTTGAGAGTTTCTTAATCCATATTCTTTTATTAATTCCATTGTTTCAGTACTTGCATTTTCTAATAAAAATGGAGATTGTAAAATTTTTTCCTCTTTATATCTTGGAAAAGCTCCATACTCTTTAGCTAGTAATGCACTAGCACTCAAAGCTGTATCTATTATTGTTCTTGCTACCTTATCACAAAACTCCAATGATTCAGGAGCACCATATTTAAGTCCTAATTTAATAAGTAAATCTCCTACTCCCAATACTCCAAGTCCTATCTGTCTCCAATCTCTTACAGATTCTCTCTGCTCTTCTAATGGATGTAATGGTAATCCTTCATCTAATACATCATTTAAAGCTTTTACTGATTTTACTACTGCTGATTTTAATTTTTCAAAATCAAAACCATTTTCTCCTACAAAACTAGGCAAGATAAGAGAACCTAAAAGACAACTTCCTCCTGCTGGTAGTGGCTCTTCTGCACAAGGATTTGTTCCAGCATACTCAAACTCTTCATCTTCACTAAGTAGATTCCAATTAGAAATTCTATCCCAAAATAGTATTCCTGGCTCGGCAAATCTCCAGTTTTGTATAGCTAATTCCTTAAAAAGTTTCTTAGCATCTATACTCTTTTTTATTATCTCTCCAGTATCTTCTACTTTAAAAACTGTTTCATAATTTCTATCCTCTATAACAGCTTTCATAAAATTTTCATCTACTCTTACTGAAATATTAGCTTTTTGAACCTTATTTAAATCCGATTTTACTTTTATAAACTCCTCTACATCTGGATGATTTACATCTATAGAAATCATCAAGGCTCCTCTTCTTCCTTTCTGCCCAATTATATCAGTTGTCATATTATATAAATCCATAAAAGATATTGAACCAGTAGTATATTTAGCTGAGTTATTTACCTCTGCTCCCTTTGGACGAAGTTTAGAAATATCTACTCCACATCCTCCTCCATAAGAGTATGTTCTAGCAAGTTTTTTAGCAGTATCAAATATTGACTCTAAATTATCCTCAGGTGGAGTAACTACATAACAGTTACTATAAGTTATCTTTCTTCCAAGTTTAGCTAGCCCTCTATTTGATAATATACGTCCAGCAAAAATAAATTCCTTATTTATAATCATCTCTTTTAACTCTTTATCTCCACCAGATACTCTATTAAGCCAAGCTTCAAAAGTTTCACCATCATATTTATATTTTTTTTCCCAGATATCCAATCCTAGTTTATTATCTTTACCAAGCCATTCCCTTATCTCCATTATTTTCCCTCTCCTGTTTTAAGTTACTATATCCATTATATCACTTTCTTTAAATTTTTACACTCTATTCTACTAAATATTGTGTTTCATCTTTTTTACTTTACCTATATATAGTATAAATTTGACTTTTTATATTTTTTATACCTCATCACATTTTTCACTCTTTCCTTACACTTTTTATTCTTATTTTAAATAGTATTTCTAATTTTTTACATAGATGTTTA
>OGNS01000722.1_pt1 | contig 15270 bp, 6 predicted proteins | sample 1573571 | NCBI WGS metagenome assembly OGNS01 (sample SAMEA2581890, study PRJEB24529) | metagenome | biome: Human gut stool | place: China | collected 2011 | reverse complement strand
TGAATCCACATGTGGCGGGATGGTTTGACACAGCCTTCGAATGGCTGGAAGAATGAGTCCATGAGGTGGTATCAGTAGAAGCCTGCGTGATAATATCACAGAAAACAACATATGTATCTTATATAATGACAGAGTCAGCAGACAAAGAAAACAAATTTGTCTGCTGACTCTATATTATTTTTAGGAGGATTCTTATGAATCAGGTAAAACGAAAAAAGAGAAAAGCCCATGTGGAAGAAAGGGATTGTGTTGCCTGCGGATGCTGTGTCAAGGTATGTCCGATGTCGGCAATTCAGATATTTCATGGAGTGATGGCAGTGGTGGATCAGGAAAAATGTGTTGGCTGCGGAAAGTGTGTAAAAGCGTGTCCGGCAACGGTTATTTCAATTCAGGAGGCGGCAGAATGAAAAAGAGTTGGTATGATTATTTGTGGATTGCTTCTCTGATGTATCTGGTGTTGGGATTTTTTCAGATTCTATTTGCATGGCTGGGACTGTTATGCTTTTTTATTCCGCTGATCATTGCAATTGTGAAGGGGAACAAGGGGTACTGCAATCGTTATTGCGGAAGAGGACAGCTGTTTGAGCTGATCGGAGGCAGATTTGGGTTATCCCGCAGGAAGGATGTTCCTAAATGGATGAAAAGCAAAGCGTTCCGTTATGGATTTCTGATTTTCTTTTTTGCGATGTTTTTTCAAATGCTGTGGACGACGTATCTTGTGTTTTCAGGAGTAGAAAGTCTGCATCAGGCAGTTACCTTGTTATGGACCTGGAAGCTTCCGTGGAACTGGGCGTATCATGGCGTGAATGTTTCGCCGGGAATCGCGCAGTTCGCATTTGGATTTTACAGTGTGATGCTGACTTCTACCGTACTTGGATTTGTGACGATGCTGTTGTTTAAGCCACGCTCCTGGTGCGTATATTGCCCGATGGGAACGATGACGCAGTTCATCTGTAAAGGAAAGATGAGGATAGAAAAATAAGTATAGATGAAAAAGCGGCTATTTACAGCTGCTTTTTTTCGTTTTATAGAGAAAAAAAGTAAAAAATGTCTGACAAATTAAAGAAAAATGCGAAAAATATGCGGGGGGGGGTAATAAAAAAGAAGAAAAAAGCAGAAAAAAAGAATGAAAACAGGAAAATGTATTGATAATAAAAATGAAAGTGGTATAATACTCAATGTTATCGACAGATTTTTTGCGCTGTGTCGAAAAAGCAGAGATTTTAGACCTAGATATTGAGGAATGAAAAGAGATCGAATGAGGAGTTTGGATATGTCAAAGAAGAAATATCGAAAAGTGTGCAGACAGTGGATCGCATGGCTTTTGTGTATTGCAGTCCTGTTTCAAAGCGTTCCTGTATATGCAGGAGAGACAAAAGAAACATATGGGGAGTCGCAGATAAAAACTACCGGACAAGAGGAGTCCGTGATGGATTCGGAGAAAGCTGCGCCGCAGGAAGAAAATTTCCATACAGAACTATTGGAAAACGGAGTAATCAAATTATATAACCGGGAACAGTTAAAAGCGGTTGGAAGCGGACGGGAAATCCGAACAGGGGACATAAAGGAGGAGACCTTTGGTCAGGGTGAACCGCTTGTATTAGAAGGACAGACTGTTACATATGCAGTAGACGGAACCTATCAGATGATGAATGATATTGTCTGGGATCCGAACGATATCTGGCAGCTGCCGGCAGGTTTTTGCGGCAATTTTATCGGGAATGAGACACCAGCGGAACCGGTTGTGTATCAGGAAGAGACAGATACGGTATATCTCTATCATTTCTATCAATTGATGACGATGGGGCTGGAGACGGCGGAACAGGAACCGATCATGAGCAACGATTATGACCCGGAACTTTTTGGAACCGGAAATCTGGTGTTTCCGTCCAGCGGGGATCAATACGTTACATACAGTCACTTCCATCAATATGTGATTTCCAGACATTTTACGACAGAGATGCCAGAGTCGAAAGTACAGACCCTTGCTTCAGCACAGGATGGAAGAACATTCCAGGGACAAGTCATCTATACTGATGAACATGGAGAAGAATTTATTCTGATCGGAAATAAAGAACAGCTCCAGGCGATAGGTTCTGATAAAAAGGTATATACAGCGGTATATCAGGCAAAACGGCATGGGATTACATGGGAGGTAGATAAGGACAAGCAAGGGAATCCCATTATGCTCTATGGCGGAGATGCAGATCTTTTGCAGGATCAGAATGGAAAAAAAGAATATGGATTTCAGGAGTTGGAGCATGCTTCAGGAGCGTTGACCGGAAGATGTGGAGTGAATCAGAAAACCGGGGAAATTGATCCGAATATGGACATTGAAGATTCCGGACATCATTACAGCCGGAGTGAGAAATACATCATCTTCCGTGACATCGATCTGGCAGGTGTTGCTTGGACGCCATTGATGTTTTCCGGAAAGATGGAAGGACGGCTGAATATGCAGCCAGGTGTCAATCCGACCATATCCAATATAGAAGTGGTACAAAACGGAGATCTGGACATGGAAAAAAATATGGGAATCGGTTTTTTCGGAACCATTGCCTGTGAGAGAGCAGATTATGTGAGGTCTGCAGGTCTGGTTTCTGTGTCGAATCTCACGCTGGATACTGTACATGTGCAAAATAACAGTACGAAGATCAAAGATAATACCTCATTGGTGGAAGGATTGGTTGGATTATTAGGGGGACTTCTGGGATTATTGCTAAAACCAATTCTGGATCTTGTAGGGTTAGGATCTTTGTCAGAGTTGTTAATGAATTTGACGAACATTGCAGGAAAGGATCCTTCGTATTTTGCAGCCGGCGGATTTGTCGGACGAGTATATGGAGAAGTTCAGATTTCCGGATGCGAAGTAAAGAATCTCTCCATAGGAAATGTAAAGGACATTACCGGTGGATTTGCAGGAAATGTAGAAGGAATGACCCAGTATGAAGGTCTGAGTGGACTGCTGGGTGGAATTACCACATTATTGGAGAAGTTATTAAATGTGCTTCCGTTTGTGGGTCTGGGAGATCTGATTACGATTCTGTTGGATGGGAATTTATTGAATGTGAAGCAGTTGATTCCGGTTGGCTATTACAATCCGGTGATCGACGGGTGTCATGTGACATATGCTTCGGGATTCGGACAGTTAGGTGAGAAGACGACCAGCTATAATGGTGGATTTGTCGGAAAGCAGACCGGAAGTTATATTACAAATTCTTCGGTATCAGCAGAGAATCTGCAGATACAGGGAAAGGTATTCGCCGGTGGTTTTTCCGGGATTACAGCCAATGCAGAGATCAAAGGAGCGCTTCATGATCTTGGGGTGAATCTGGTGGATGGATTGATGATCCAGTCTGTGACAGCAGGTTCAACGGTGACAGGCGTGTCAGGAATTTCGGCTGAGAATTTTGCGGGTGGTTTTACCGGAAGTATGGCAAACAGTTATGCGGTTGACTGCAGCGTATCCGGCGTGGAACAGGTACATGCGGAACAGGAGTATGCAGGTGGCTTTACCGGATTTGCATCCCTTGGAACGGCGATTTCTCTGGAACAATATTTTGGAAGCAGTCAGAATAACCTGCTCAATGTGATCAAAGAAGGGCTGGGAACCATATTAGGCGGAAATGCAGAAAAAGAAGCAGCACTGTTATCTCTTGTTGGAATTAAGCCGTCAGAAATTTTAGGATGTACGGTACAGGGAAGTGAAAAAGGTCTTCAGCTTCATGCCTCTCAATATGCAGGTGGAATCGCCGGAAGAGGAGACGGATGTAAGATTTTGTCATCTTCACTGGAAAATGTACAGGAATTGCGTCCATTTGCAAGAGGAAAAGTGAATTATGCGGGAACCGGTGCAGTAAATACAGTTCTGAACCTGCAACAGATTCAAGTGGAACAAGGATATGCAGGCGGCGTGATCGGATATGCGGGCACAGCAAGTGCCGGAGGAATCCTGGATACGACACTTGGAATTGGGGATTATCTTCCATTTTCCATTCAAGATGTGACGGTGCAGGGAGAAGCGGCCGGATACAGTGTCTCTGCAAAAGGAGATTACGCAGGAGGAGCAGTCGGACAGGGGATCGGTGGAAATATCACGAATGTAACCGTAAAGAATCTTGGCAGTGTATCTGCAAAGAATCTTGCCGGTGGATTTGCCGGAAGCGCCGGAACCGGAAGTCTGGTCAACAGTGGAGGACTGGATCTTTTAGGACTTAATTTATTGAAGATCAGCAGTCTGCTTTCCCTGGCACAGGGAGTTGTCCTGAAAGTAGACAACAGCAGTGTGGAAGGAATCGCATCTGGATTTGAAGTGACAGCAGCAGGTACCAATAAGGCAGGGGCGAAGGATCAATTTGCAGCCGGTGGATTTTTAGGTGAGAGTGGAAGTGCAGAAGCAGCAAATTGTACGGTCCGTAATCTGAAAGTTGTTCATGCAGATCTGGAAGATGGAGCTGTGGGTGGTTTTTGCGGAATTTCGAAAACTGGAGGCCTTGCATCTCTGGCAGATCAGGGGGCAGGAAGTGAAGTGAAGCTTCCTGGAATTTTGAGCATTGATCATCTGCTCAGTGCAGCGGCGTATTTGATTCCGGAGTATAACTCCTGTACGGTTTTTTATGTTTCCAATGCAGGAGGAGCTCAGGCGGAGGCAGCTGTTGCCGGAGGTTTTCTGGGAGACATGCAGAGTGGAACGGTAAATAACAGTGGTCTTGAGAAGCCGTATGCAGTCTATCAGCTGGAATCGGTAAAAGGAACTTATTACGCCGGAGGATTTGCCGGAAAGGCATATTCCGGGGGTCTTGCGGAGAGCGGAGGTCTGAGTCTTCTTGGCGGAATCAAAGGATTGAATATTTCTATCAGCGATCTGTTGAGTGTTGTGAATGCGTATATTCCAATCATCACGGCGGCAGGTGTCCATTCTGAGACAGGGTTTACCGTATTCGCAGAAAAAACAAAAGAGACAGACAGCCATTCTGGAAGTGCAGGAGGGCTGATCGGTTGGGGAAGCGGGGTTCAAGTTTCACGTTCCGCAGTGGATGGACTGAAGCACACAAAGGTTGTGCCGCCAAAAGAGCTGGAAAACAACAATGCCCCATCGTACTTTGATGCAAGCAGCGTATATGCGGTGACCGCACCGAAATATGCCGGTGGATGCATCGGATTTATGGATATCGGAAGTGCAGCTTCTCTTGGAAGCGGACTGGAACTTCTGGGACAGAGCCTTCAGCTTACAGATGTGTTATCTGCATTGTCGGTGGTTGTCTCGGTGATTGAATTTTCACCGGTTTATGGAAAACCAGGTGGATTTAGCGTGAAAGCCAGTGGAGAAGACAGTACGGGAAGGATTGGTTATGCCGGTGGTTATGCGGGACTGATCAACGGAGGACATATTCAGAATTCTCATGTGGAAAACTTTGAGTATATCATCGGACAAGAGACAGCCGGTGGCTATGTAGGAGAATTGCAGCCGGGAGATGTTGCTTCCTTGTTAGACAAGACAGGAGGCGACTTACTGACACATTTGCTGAATGTAGATGGGCTGCTGAGTCTGGGTCAGACGTTTGTTCCGACCATCCGTAACAGCCATACATCCTGTGTTCCGTGTGGTGGTGCAGTACGTGCAGATGCAGCATCGGATCGGGCGGTATTCCGGGGAATGGCTGGAGGTTATGCAGGACATAATGCAGGTGGTCATATCTGGGGAAATGATGCAAGAGACTGGAAAGGGGCAGCCTACACAGGAGAGCAGACAGCGTGTTCGGCGATCCGGCTGCGTTCGGTTTATGGATATGAGTATGCCGGAGGATTCACAGGTTTCATGGAATGTGCATCCACGGCAGAGCTTGGAAGCGTAGAGATCCTGGATGGTCTTATAAAAGTGGGAAATGTGCTTGGAATTTTGAACGCAATGTACCCCACAGAAGAACATACGGCAGTGTATGGACCATTGAAATTTTTGGATATTGCAACATGGAATGCATGGGTAGAGTATGTAGGAAGTGACAAGACCTATGGAGAATGGGTTCAGAAAGTAGAGACCGAAGAACAGCTGCAGGCAATGCTGGAGCAGTATACCTATGGATTTCAGGTAAAAGCCGGAAGAGACCGGTCTGAGCTGGAGCAGGGCATTCAGGCGGATTCCGGATGTGCCGGAGGCTATAACGGAAGAATGAAAGGTGGAACGGTTACCGACGCGCAGGTAGAAGATCTCAAGAAGGTGTCTGCGATGCGAAGCGCCGGAGGTTTTTCCGGAGAAATGCTGACAGGAGGAGCCGCACAGTTTGGAAGTGTTTCCTTACTGGGCCTTTTGGATCTTGGCTTGGGAGATTTGCTCAAAGCAGTGGAGGTGTTTGTTCCGGTTGTAAAGAAAGCGTCGGTATCGGGATATCGTTCTGGAGTGAATGTAGAAGCGTTTGGAACTGCATATCAAATGGGACAGGGAAATGCCGGCGGATTTGCAGGCGTTGTGATCGGCGGACAGATATGGGGAACGCAGGAGTCTCCTTGTAAGGCGGATGCAGTGCGTTCTGTCAAAGGCGGCAATGCAGTTGGAGGATTCGCCGGAAAGATCGATCCGGGATCCGTTGCAGATGTAAGTACAGGCAATACAGCGGGTCTGATCGGTGGAATTTTGGATGTCCTTTTAATAAAAGACATAGACAATCTGGCCAAAGTACTGCAGGCAACGGTTTCTACCGTACATTATGCACAGGTAAATGGTGTGGCGGACGGACTGAGAATAGAAGGATATTATTCGCAGCAGACACCGGATTATGCCGGAGGCTTTGCCGGTGAGATCACAGGAGCTGTCATTGGAGATCAGAAGGAACAAAAAGGGATTCATGTATCTGGATTGCAGAAAGTAGCCGGAGGATATTATGCCGGAGGATTTGTGGGACTTTCAGATGTGGCAAGCGTGGCTTCCCTTTCCGATGATCACAAGACTGGAATTTTAGGTCTGATCACAGCCGGAAATATCAGTGTGCTGGATGCATTTAGAAGTTATATTTATGAGGCAGAAGTGACTGCTTCCGGAGAAGGAATTTCCGTATCGGCAGATCGGGAAGAAAAATTTGGACAGCAGGAATCCATTGTATACAGTGGAAGTGCGGGAGGATTTGCAGGAGCAGTATTAAACGGAAGCATAAAGAATTGTGAAGCACAGGGAATCAATCAGATTCATGCTCCAAACTATGCCGGAGGCTTTGCTGGACACTTGGGAAAAAGCGGAACAGTGGACATTGACTCTGCGAATGTCGCCGGAGGTATTTTGGGAGTGACAGCCGGAGTTCTGGATGTTTGTGGTTCTACGATTGAATCTTGCCGTGTCATCGGAATCCCGGCCGGTTTTACAGTAAACGGACAGGGCGGCTCAGAAGAGATTGCCGGAGGTTTTACAGGGCTTGCAGATCTTGGAAGAATTCGGGACTGTCATGTGAACAATATCAAAAAAGTTTCTAGTGAGGAGATTGCCGGAGGTTTTGCCGGAAAAACAACCATGGCGTATTTGGTAGAAGCAGAAGCCAATTCTGTAGTACTAAATGCCGTACTGCAAATCGTGAATAAACTTTTGGAGATTCTTTATATAGGGAATCTGCAGGATTTGGGTGTAATCAATGTAGGACTTGGCGGCTTGCTGAAAATTCAACTTTTGGCAGATGGAAAGACACTGGGAGTGACGCTGCTTGGACTGGAGATCAGCGTTGCGCTGAATCGGGCAGACCCAAATGAAGGAGGAGACGATGTTGCGATCATAACGATCGGGGATTCGACTGTGAAGCTTCCATGCTCACCGGATGGTGTGAAGGACAATTCCAATTTACAGATTAATCTGATCAAAGCCAATCGAACGAAAATTACAGAAAGCAGTATTCAGGGAGTTTCATACGGATATGATGTGTATGGAGGAAATGCAGAGTTCGACCGGGATGGACAGGGCGTGAAAGGAATCGCCGGAGGATTTATTGGATTGGATCAGGAAGGCTATGTGATCCAGAATCAGATGATCCAGGCAGATGAGATTCGTGGCGCTTCCGGAAAAATCGGAGAGTTTATTGGTCAGATGGAACTAAGCAGCCATTATCAGGAGGAAATTGATGTGGTTGGTCAGGGAAACAGCTATCAGATCTACCGGCAGGAAAATGCAGATCTAAAGCAGGCTGTAGCACCGGGAAAGGGAGTATTTCAGACAGAATTTCGACAGGGAGAAGTAGAAGGAAAGCTGTTTAATATCTACACTGTAACACATTTCCCGATCATGAGCCGACATAAAGACTATCAGGACGCATATTTGACCAATGCAAGCGGAAGTGAAAAGAAACAGTTGCACGTATGGGAATCAAGTGCGTCGGCAGTTCTGATGGAAGGAACTCGAACAATGGAGAATGGAGATACTGAGAAGCCGGAGACACCAGAGATGCAGGATCCTTGTGCGGAGAAATTCTTCCTGACGATTCAGAAAGTGTGGAAAGACTTTTCCAATCCAAATCGTCCAAAGGAAATTCAGATAAAAATTACGAGAAAATACGAAAAAGACGGACAGGAGATCTGGGATACCACATTCAATGAAGACCCGTCGCATACCATTACTTTAAATGGAAAAGATCAGGAAAAGAACGTATGGAAGACGATCCTTCCGGATCTGGAAGTCTATCATGTAGAAACAGACAGTGCGGGGAATGTACTGGCGTCTTATAAATATCAATATATCGTAGAAGAGCTGAAGCCGGATGGCAGTGTTTTGAAGAAATATACGACCACATACGAATGGGGAAAAGATGCTTATTCGGTTGTGATCACAAATAAATATTGGGGATTCCTTCCGGGAACCGGGGGAATCGGTGCATGGATCTTCATGTTGGCAGGTGTTGCAGTTCTGGCGGTTACAATTTGCAGCAGGAAGAAAAAAGAAAGTCAGGGGGATAGAAAAAGAAAGCAAAATGCACACAGGTAGACCGGAAAAAAGGTAAAAGGAGAAAAAAGATGAAAACACAAAAGAAATGGATCAAAAGTATGTTGTCAATTATCATGGCAGGAATCATGTTGTTTGGAATGACATTGACAACTCTGGCAGCAGGAGAATTAGAAACCAGGGCTGCTAAGACAGGAACTGTTACAATCAATAATACGGTTGCGGGCAAGAACTTGACATATTATCAGATTTTCAGTGCAACAAAAAGTGGAACAGCGGTTGCATATACGCTGAGTCAGGATTTCGAAGGATTTTTTACATCAGATGCAAAGTATGGGTGTACAGGTCTGACAGGAGAGGCTCTTTCTCAGAAGGCATATGAGTATGTCAGCAATCAGACAGCACCAGATGCAAAAAAAGCATTGTCTCAGGAACTTTTGGCCTGGACATTAGCGAATAAAAAGATTGGTACAACGATAACAACAACAGAAACGACAACAATGGTACCTGATCTTGCATATGGATTTTATCTGTTTAATTTCGCAGGGGCAACCAACGTGGATGGAATTACAGGTGACGTAGCAACTCCGGCGATGCTGATCAATGTCACAGATCCTACTGTTACAATCAATATGAAGAGTTCTTATCCGGTCGTAGATAAGATTGCAGACGACCAGAGCACAGCAATCGGAGATACAGTGACTTATACACTGACTTCTCATGTTCCGGATATGACAGGATATGATTCTTATGTATTCAAATTTAAAGATACTCTGTCAGCGGGACTGACATTTGGGGGAGTTACAGAAGTTAAGATTGGAAATCAGACACTGGTAGCAGATACAGGGTATCAACTGACTCATGAGCCAGGGAATCCGAATGCAATCACGATTGAAATTTTAGATTTTATCAACTACCAAAATCAGGCAGGACAACCGATTGTTGTGAAATATACAGCTACCGTGAATGAGAAGGCAGTTGTTGGTATGAATCCGAATACCAATGAGGCGAAGGTAGAGTATAGCAATGATCCTTCCAATCCAACCCTTGGAGTTCCATCTGTTCCGGATGTGGTAGATGTTCATACCTTTGATTTTACAGTAAACAAATATTTCATGGCAGATAAAAACGAATCCCCACTGAGCGGAGTTGGATTTAAACTATATAAAAATAAAGACTGTACTGAAGAAGTGAACGTTGTACGAGAGTCTGAAGGAAATGATCAAAACGCAGCAGTTTATCGGAAAGCAAAAGCAGAGGAGTCAGGGGTAGAAGCAATCACTCCGGCATCTGGTAAAATTCAGTTCAAAGGATTGGATGCAGGAACCTATTATCTGAAAGAGACCACCACACCGGATGGATACAACAAGTTGACGGGGTCGATCGAGATCGTGATTAAACCAACTTATAGTCAGGAAGGAAAACTGACGGAATATGAGGTGAAATATACATATAATGGCATTACAGAGACAGTTTCGTCTAATCAGGTGAATCAATCTCCGACAATCAAAGTTGAAAATAAATCCGGAACACAACTTCCAAATACCGGAGGTATCGGAGCAGTCATCTTTACAATTGCAGGTGTTGCCATTCTGGCAGTTGTGATGATCTGTTCAATGAGAAGTAAAAAACGTAAACATTCATAAGAGAAGTATCATGCGGTCAGCATCTGACCGCATGATATTCATAATAATAGAGGAAAGGAAATAAGATATGCGAAAGACAGGACTGAAATTATTGAGGATCATGGGCTATCTTCTTGGCTTTTCTGTATTATTATACCCGACTGTGAGTAATTACTTGCAGGAAAAGAATGCAACGACGATTGTTTCGTCCTATGAGCAGATCCTGCAGGACATACAGCCGGAAGAGGAACGGCAGATCCTGGAGCAGGCAGCAGCATACAATGCGTCACTTACAGCGTTAAATGCTATCGAAGATCCATTTTCCAACGGGACACAGACAGAGGATGAAGCGTATCTGAATGCATTGGATCTGGATGGAAACGGGATGATGGGGTATTTGAAGATTCCAAAGATCCGCGTGACTCTTCCGATCTATCATGGAACAGAAGAGCGGGTCTTGCAAAGTGGAGTTGGACATGTAGGAAATACGTCCCTTCCGGTTGGAGGAGATTCTACGCACAGTGTCCTGACCGGGCACAGGGGGCTGCCTTCGGCGGAGCTGTTTACAGATTTGGATCAGCTGGAGGTGGGCGATGTCTTCTTTGTCAAAGTCATGCATGAAACACTGGCATATGAAGTAGATCAGATTTTGACGGTTCTGCCAACGCAGATCGATGCGTTGAAAATTGAGCAGGGGCAGGATCTGATGACTTTGGTTACGTGTACCCCGTATTCTGTCAATACTCATCGGCTCTTAGTGCGGGGACACAGAATTCCGTATGAAGAGAAGATTGAAGAGCAGGCAATGGCACAGAAAGCCAGGATGCCGCTGCATCTGAAAATATTGCTGATCGGCTTGATCTGTCTGGGATTGATCTGGGGAACGATGAAGCTGATCAGTTTGAGAACGCAGCCAAAGAAGCAGAAGAGGAGAAAAAAGAATGAGAAAAGGCGCAGACATTAGATTCAGAGTGCTGGTTTGCATCGCAGTTTTGGTCTGTATGGGGATATTCGGAACAAGAGCAGTTCATGCGCAGGAAACAGGACGGATAGAAATCCTATGCAAAGGAACGTCGATGCACCAGAAAGAAGTTGTTTTTGAAGGAGCAAAGTTCGCATTATATCAGGTTGGAAATTCAACAGAAAATGGCTGGGAACTGACAGATGAATTTAGAAGAGCACAGGTTGTGCTGAATGATTCTTCTGCCTCCGGACAGCGGGAGAATGCAGAATTGTTGTGGAAGTATGCAAAAGAGCAAAAGCTGAAAGGCGTGAATCGGGAGACAGATAAAAATGGAAAACTTGTATTTTCCAATTTGAAAGAGGGGTTATATCTTATTGGTCAGACAGAGCGATATTCTGCGGAGGAAGGATTTTTTGCAGTGGCTCCGTTTTTGGTTGCAGTACCGGTGTTGGAACAAGGAATGCCTGTATATGAGATCGAAATCCATCCCAAAAGTGAGTGGGAGGAAAAACCAGAAACTCCGGCAGAAAACATCCCAACCGGACGTCCGTCAGGAACCGGAGTTGTAACAGGAGATGCGGCGAATCCGGCACCGTACTGTATTCTGGCACTCCTTTCCATGACTGTGATCCTGGCGGTTGAAAAAAGAAAATAGAAAGAACAGAAAATCTTCGGGGCAGCCCGGAGATTTTTTAATTCAGACTAGAAGCAGGAGTACAGGTCTGCTACAATAAGACAAACAGGAGAAATGGACAAGAAAGGACACAGCATGCTTCAATTTATTTTAGGAAATTCAGGTGCGGGAAAATCGCATTATTTATATGAAAAGATCATTCAGGAGTCAATGAAACATCCGGAAATAAACTATCTGGTCATCGTGCCGGAACAGTTTACGATGCAGACGCAGCAGGATCTGTGCATACTGCACCCGAATCACGGGATCATGAATATCGATGTTTTAAGTTTTGGACGAATGGCACACCGCATTTTTGAGGAAGTGGGACAGTCGAGAGGACAGGTTCTGGATGATGAAGGAAAGAATCTGATTCTTCGGAAAATCGCCGGACAATACGAAGATCATCTGATGGTATTAAAAGGGAACTTGAAAAAGCAGGGATACATCAGTGAGGTCAAGTCGGTGATCTCTGAGTTTACACAGTATGGAGTCGGATTCGAAGAGCTGGATGTGCTGATGGAAAATCTGGATGAAGAAAGTTTTCTATATTATAAGCTGTCAGATATCCGCATGATATACGAGGGGTTCGAGCAGTTTCTTGCAGAAAAATATATTACAAAAGAAGAACTGCTGGATGTGCTCAGTCAGATGGTGGCAAAGTCGGAGATTTTGAAAAACAGTGTGATCGCACTGGATGGATTTACCGGATTTACACCAGTGCAGAATCGGCTTCTTGGAGAGCTGATGAGCATTTGCAAAGAAGTTTTAATAACAGTTGAGATGGATGGAAGGGAGGATGCGTTTCGGTATACGCATCCGTATCAGTTGTTTGCACTCAGTAAGCAGATGGTGACGGGTCTGGTACAGATTGCGGGAGAGCGAAAAATAGAAATTGCCGATCCAATTTATTTGTATGACAAGCCGGTTTACCGGTTTCGCAGCAATCCGGAGCTTGGCTTTCTGGAATCTGAGTTGTTCCGCTATTCCAGAAAACAGTATCCGGATGAAACAGATCATCTTTCGGTGTATGCAGCGGGCAGTCCGGATATGGAGGCAAAGCTGACTGCACAGAAGATCCGCAGACTGGTGCGGGAAAAAGGATACCACTACCGGGATATCGCAGTAATCTGTAGTGATATGGGAACATATGCAGATCATCTGGAGAGGGCATGCACAGAGTATCAGATTCCGGTGTTTATGGACTACAAAAAGAGTATTCTTTTGAATGCATTTGTAGAATATGTGAGGAGTGTCCTGTCCATGGTGGAGCAGGACTTTTCCTATGGGAGTGTGTTCCGTTTTCTAAGGACCGGATTTACGGAATTTACAAGAGATGAGATCGATCGTCTGGAAAATTATGTGGTAGCAGTGGGCTTAAGAGGCTATAAAAAATGGCAGGCAGTCTGGGCGAGAAAGACAAGTTCGGCTGATGAAGAAGAGCTGGCAGTACTAAATGGTCTGCGGGTCCGGTTTGTAGAGATGACACAGTCACTGGTTTTTGTTTTGAAACAGCGAAAAAAGACAGTGCGTGATATTTGTGAAGCAGTGTATCGCTTCTTTGTGGAAAATCAGATTCAGCAGAAGCTGAAAGTGATGGAAAACTGTTTTGCGGAAAAGAAAGAGCTGGCACTGGCGAAAGAGTACGCACAGATCTATCGTATTGTGTTGGAATTGTTTGACAAATTTGCAGAACTTTTGGGAGACGAGGGGATTTCTCTGAAAGAGTACTGTGAGCTTCTGGATGCAGGACTGGAAGAGGCAAAAGTCGGTGTGATCCCGCCGGGTATGGATCAGGTTGTGATTGGAGATGTGCAGAGAACCCGTCTGAAAAGCAATCTGAAAGCCCTGTTTTTTGTGGGGGCGAATGATACCCTGCTTCCGGGAAATATGGGGCAGGGAGGACTGCTTACCGAACGGGACCGGGAATGGTTTCAGAAAGAAAAGCAGGCACTTTCTCCGGGCGCAAAAGAAAAGACGTATATTCAGAAATTTTATCTGTATATGAATCTGACCAAACCGGAAGAGTTTCTTCATATTTCATATAGTAAGGTTTCGTCTGACGGAAAAACATTGCGTCCGGCGTATCTGGTCTGGGATTTGAAAAAACTGTTTCCGAAGCTTGTTGTTACAGAAGAAGAGGCGCTTCTCATGACACAGAGGGAGCTGACTCCGGGAGAAGGGCTGGAATTTGTGATCCGCGGAGTTCGGGACCGGTATCTGGGTGTGGATGAATCCTGGAAAGAACTCTATACCTGGTATCGGCAGAATGAAGGGCAGAAAGTGGACAGAATTCTGGATGCAGGATTTTTCAAAAAGAAACCGGATGCGCTTACAGGAGAAGAAGCAGCAGAATTATACGGGGAGAAAAAGCAGTTCAGTGTTACAAGGATGGAGCGGTTCTCGGCCTGTGCCTATGCGCATTTTCTGACTTATGGACTGCATCTTTCGGATCGGGAGCGATATGAGTTTGAGGCGATGGATCTGGGAAATATTGCCCATCAGTCCATGGAGCGGTTTGCAAGAAAGGCGCAGGAAAAGCGGATGCCGTGGCCGAAACTGGAAGAGGTGCAGAGAGATGCCATGATCGAGGAGAGTGTGGAGGAAAGTATCAAAGACTACGGAAATACGGTACTCTACAGTACTGCCCGCAATGAGTATATGATCGTGCGCATCAAACAGCTGATCCGTCGTTCGGTGTGGGCGCTGACCAGGCAGATGGAAAAAGGGGATTTTGAACCGAGCGGATATGAAATGAATTTCGGAAGTGGAAAGATCGACCGGGTCGATACCTGCGAGGATGAAGATGTGGTTTACGTGAAAGTGACAGACTACAAGACCGGGATGAAGAGTTTTGATATTGTGGCATTGTATCACGGGCTGCAGATGCAGCTTCCGGTGTATCTGAATGCGGCACTGGAGCTGGAAGAACGACGTGCATCGGGAAAAACAGTAGAGCCTGCCGGTATCTTTTATTATCGGATCAAAGACCCGATCGTGGACAGAGAAAAAGATGATCATGCACTGGAGGAGAAGATTTTAAAAGAGCTCAGGCTGGATGGAATGATCAATGCGAAGGAAGAGGTGATCGAGCATC
>OGNS01000688.1_pt1 | contig 15950 bp, 18 predicted proteins | sample 1573571 | NCBI WGS metagenome assembly OGNS01 (sample SAMEA2581890, study PRJEB24529) | metagenome | biome: Human gut stool | place: China | collected 2011 | reverse complement strand
TAGCTTGTGAATATGGTCCTAAAGCTGCTGGTGCTTTTTCTGTGTGAATTACTTTACTCATTTTCTTAATCCTCCTACATTTTTCTTTTATGTAAATCTTTACTTTTGTAAAGAATTTTACCTAATTTCCAAAAAATTTACTAAATAATAGATCTAGTTCAGGTTCGTGTACAACATAACCTACAGCAATTTCTGAATTAGTCATTTCTACAATCTCTTGAGCTCTCTCCTTACCAAAAGCTCCGCATAATTCTATTGCTCCTACTCCCTCTTTTTGTAGATATTCTATTGTTTCTTTTAACATATTCCAATTATTGATAGTACAAATATATGTTATTTGAGAAGTAGTTTCGAACTTAGCTTTGTGTTCATTAGGATTATATTCATTTCCCATTATTATCATTGCAAATTTCTTTTTCATAAAGAATTTCTCCTTTTTAAATAATTGTTCTATGAATTAACTCTCCATTATTTTTAATTTTTAGTATCTCAGCTAAAATCTCTATAGCTATCTCTTCTGGTGTTCCATTAGATAATTTTAATCCTATTGGAGCATAGATATTGTCTTCTATCTTTCCAACTTTTTCAAGATTTTCTTTCAAAGTTGTAATTTTTCTTCTGCTTCCAATAATACCTATATATTTTGCTCCTCTATTTTTTACAAGATTAAGAACCTCTTCATCTAACAAATGACCTCTTGTTACTATTACTATATATGTATTACCATCAATTCTCTCTTTTGTCAAGATATCTTTAAAATTTCCTAGAGTTAGTTCAGGTATATCAAACTTTAACTCCTCTCTATCATCTATAATTTTTAAGTCAAAATCTAGTGTTTTTGTTACTTTAAAAAGTTTTTGCCCCACATGTCCAGCTCCACAGATTAATAATTTAGGAAAAGGAGAAAAAACTTTAATAAATCCTTTCATTGTTCCACCACAATTCATCTGTAATTCATCTGTAGTAGTAAGATTGTATTCAAAATTTTCACTCTCTCCTGTTTCTAGAAGTTGCCTAGCTCTATCTATAACAACACTCTCTATCTTTCCACCACCTATAGTTCCTACTAGCTCATCTTTAAATACTCCCATAATAGTTCCACTTTTTCTGGGAGTAGAACCAGTAGCACCAGTTACAGTAACTAAAGCACCTCTCTCTCCTTGAGATAATTTTTCCTCTATCTTCTTTAAAATAGTTAATTCCATATTACACCTCTATATATTTTTTTCATTTTTTAAATATAGTACAGCTTCTAATACAGCCCCACCTATTGCTCTAGCTTTATCAGAAATAGTGAAACAGTTAGCTTGTTCCTCTTCTCTTGGGTCTATATCTGCCATTTTAAATTTTTCTGGCACTTCATATCCCTCTCTAATAAGTCCTCTCAATACTCCACTTATAGTAGCTAATACTTCTACTCCATCAACTGTAGCAATAACTTGATTTTTCTCTACCATATCCCCTATTTTACAAATGTTTTTTACTACACCAGCACATGGGCTATATATTACTCTCTCTTTTCCTACCCCTTTTATAATTCCTGGAATTCCAGTATTAGCCATAGGCTTACCTTCAAAGATAAGTTTTCCTAGATTATGCCCTCTCATAGTTTCAATAACTACATCTACATCTTCTCCAGCTGTAAATCCGGGTCCTAGCCCTATTGTAATTGGAGCCATCTCTCTATTTGTTCCGTAATTTTTTTTAGCTAAAATACCATCTATTACTACTTGTGGTTTTAATTTATATATAGATTCTCCAGTAGAATCAACTAATACAGGAATCTTTTTTTCTCTCCAGACTTGTTCAATATCTTCAATAGAGTTACAAAGTTTAGCTGTAACTCCCTCTATTGTCATCTCTTTTTCATAGATAGCTTCACAAAAAGCTACCTCTCTTCTTATAGCAGAAGGTTTTTCAATCTCTAAAACCAACACTTTAAATCCTGCTCTATATAATTTTTGAATACTACCAGTGGCTATATCTCCACCACCTCTAACAATAACCAAAGTTTTATTAATTTCTAACATTTTCTCAACCCCTTTACCTCATCCTTACTTCTAGCATAATCTAGTTTATAAAATATGTCAATATAATTTTTTATATAGAAATATTTTGATAAATATGTTATATTAGAAGTGTAGAAAAAATTAGAAAAGAGGAAAAAATTAGATATAAATGAGAGATAAGTTAAATAGAAATATAGATTATTTAAGGCTCTCTATAACTGATAGATGTAATCTCAGATGTAAATATTGTATGGGGGATAAAGATATAGTTTTTCTTCCTAAAGATGAGTTGTTGTCAGTTGAAGAGATAGGAAGGGTAACAAAGATATTTTCAGACTTAGGAATAAAAAAAATTCGTATCACTGGAGGAGAACCGTTAGTTAGAAGGAATTTTAGAGATATTGTTGAAACTATAAATAATATTGAAGATATTGAAGAGATTAATATTACTACTAATGGAATTAGGTTAAGTGAGGAGTTAGAATTTTTAAAAGATAAAAAAATTCATAGTTTAAATATAAGCTTGGATACATTGAAAAAAGATTTATTTAAAGAGATTACTGGTGGTGGAGATTTAGATAAGGTATTATTCTCTTTACATAGAGCTATAGAGCTAAAATTTAAAAGAATTAAACTCAATGTTGTCCTTGTTAGAGGAAAAAATGACAGTGAGATAATGGATTTTGTAAATCTAACAGAAAAGTATCCAATCGATATTAGATTTATTGAGCTTATGCCAATAGGATTGGGAAAAGAGTATGTTCCAATCTCAAATGATGAGGTTAAAGATATTATTTTAAAAGAGAAAAAACTAACTCCATTTGATGAAAAAATAGGTTCGGGGCCTGCAACTTATTACAAAACAGAAAAAGGAATAGGGTGTGTAGGATTTATTACTCCTATATCACATAATTTTTGTGAAAAATGTAATAGGGTAAGAGTAACACCAGAGGGATTTTTAAAACTTTGTTTACATTGGAATGATGGTTTAAATTTAAAAGGGTTACTTAGAGCAGGTGTATCTGATGAATTAATAAAAGAAAAAATACAATTAGCTATAGACAGTAAACCAGATAGACATAAAATGGAAAAAAAAGATGATGAAAATTTTGACAAAAGATATATGAATGAAATTGGAGGATAAGATGGCAAAAATAGTAGCAGTATGTATCAGTGAAAAGAAAGGAACTCAAAAGGTTAATGTACATGAGGGAGTTTTAATTGAAAACTTTGGTTTAGAAGGAGATGCTCATGCTGGAAACTGGCATAGACAAGTGAGTCTACTTTCTAAAGAAAAAGTTACAGATTTCATTGCAAGAGGTGGAAATGTAGTAGATGGAGATTTTGGAGAAAATCTTATAGTAGAGGGAATGGATTGTGCAAAACTACCTGTTGGAACTAGATTAAAAATCAATGATGATATTATATTAGAAGTAACTCAAATTGGTAAAGAGTGTCATTCACATTGTGCAATCTACCATGCTGTAGGAGATTGTATTATGCCTAGAGAGGGAATATTTACCATTGTAATAAAAGGTGGAAAAGTAAAAGAGGGAGATAGTATTGAGATAATTTAATTATTATCTCTTTTCTTTTTTTATAATATATGATATAATCATCAAAGTGATTAAAAAATAAAAATATTTTAAATAATAAAAAAAATATATTAAACTAAAAGAATTGAACATAATAATTCTGAGTAATGGAGGTATGAGATTGAAAAAAGACATAAGTATTAAAAATGTTACTAAAAGCTATGATGGAGTTCAAGTATTGAAAAACATCGACTTAGATATAAAAGATGGAGAAATTTTTTCTATTTTGGGACCTTCGGGGTGTGGTAAAACCACCTTGCTTAGAATGATAGCAGGATTTACAGAGCCAGATGGGGGAGCTATCTATTTAGGAGATGAGGATATTACAAAACTTCCACCTAATAAAAGAAATGTAAATACAATATTTCAAAAATATGCACTATTTCCACATTTGACTGTATATGAAAATGTAGCTTTTCCTTTGAGATTAAAGAAAATAGATGATGCAACTATAGATAGTGAAGTTAAAAAATTTGTAAAATTAGTGGGACTTTCTGAGCATATTAATAAGATGCCTAATCAGCTTTCTGGAGGGCAACAACAAAGGGTATCCATAGCTAGAGCTTTGATTAATAAGCCAGGACTCCTATTATTAGATGAACCTCTTTCAGCACTAGATGCCAAGTTAAGACAAAATCTATTGATTGAATTGGACTTGATACATGAAGAGGTAGGAATTACATTTATATTTATAACACATGACCAGCAAGAAGCTCTATCAATATCAGATAGAATAGCTGTAATGAATAAAGGGGAGATTTTACAAGTAGGAACTCCAGCAGAGGTATATGAATCTCCAGCTGACTCTTTTGTTGCTGACTTTATAGGGGAGAATAACTTCTTTGAAGGAACAGTTACAGAGATTATGGATAAAGAGTTTGCAAAACTTTATAATGAGAAATTAGGAAGTCTAGTTTTTGAAATGGACAAACCTGTAAAAGTTGGAGATAGAGTTAAGGTATCTATTAGACCAGAGAAGATTAAATTATCTAAAACTATGCCAAAGGCTGTAAATGAAAATGAAAAAATAAATGTTTTAAAAGTATATGTAAATGAATTAATTTATTCTGGATTCCAAAGTAAATACTTCGTTTTCTTAAATAATGATAAAGAGTTAACTTTTAAAGTATTTAAGCAACATGCTGTGTATTTTGATGATAATGATGAGGGAGCTATCTGGTGGGACGAAGAAGCATATATAGCTTGGGACGCTGATGATGGTTTCTTAGTAGAGGTGATATCTGGTGAAGAAAAGTAAACTTGGTACATACTACACTCTTCCAATAGCACTTTGGTTGATAGTTTTCTTTGCTATCCCAATGGTTATTGTATTAGCATATGCCTTTTTGAAAAAGGGAACTTATGGTGGAGTAGAGATGGAACTTTCACTAGCTAGTTTCTATATATTTACAGACAAGGTTTTTTTGACAATTCTGTTTAAAACAGTTTATATATCTATTATGGTAACTATATTTACAGTACTATTATCAATACCTACTGCTTATTATATAGCTAGGTCTAAATATAAAAAAGAATTACTATTTTTAGTAATTATTCCTTTCTGGACAAATTTTTTAATTAGAATCTATGCTTGGATAGCTGTATTGGGAAATAATGGATTTTTAAATAATGTATTATTGAAATTAGGAATAATAGATGCTCCATTACAACTATTGTACAATACAGGAGCTGTTATACTTATCTCTGTATATACTAGCTTACCATTTGCTATACTTCCTCTATATGCTGTAATAGAGAAGTTTGATTTCTCTCTTATAGAGGCAGCTAGAGATTTAGGGGCTACTAATAGAGAAGCTTTTTTCAAAGTTTTTATTCCTAATATAAAACCGGGAATTATAACTGCTGTACTGTTTACATTTATTCCAGCTCTAGGTTCATATGCTGTACCGAAGTTAGTAGGAGGAACACAGGCTACAATGTTAGGAAATATAATTGCTCAACATCTTACTGTTACTAGAAACTGGCCTCTAGCTTCTACAATTTCAGCAGCTCTTATAATAGTAACTTCAATAGCTATACTATTATTTATGAAGCTTAGCAATAAAGAAACAAAACTAGAGGTGGTGGCTGAAGATGAATAAAAGAAGAACTTCATTATTCTTTTTTATACTTTCAATGTTATTTTTCTATATTCCCTTAGTTATATTGATAGTATATTCATTTAATGATGGAAAATCTATGGTATGGAAAGGATTTTCATTAAAATGGTATAGAGAGTTATTTATGTATTCAGATAATATTTGGAAAGCTTTTAGATATAGTGTAGGAATAGCTATTGTATCTGGGCTTACTTCTACAATTATTGGAACTCTTGGAGCTATTGGACTTCAATGGTATGACTTTAAAGGAAAAAAATATTTACAAACACTTACTTATGTTCCTTTAGTTATTCCAGAGATAATTTTAGGGGTTTCTCTTCTTATTTTATTTGCTACAATAAAGTTTGAATTGGGACTTACTACTATATTTATAGCTCATACAACATTTAACATTCCTTTTGTACTATTTATAATACTATCTAGACTAGAGGAATTTGATTATTCCATAGTAGAGGCTGCTTATGACCTTGGAGCAACAGAGTGGCAAGCTCTTACAAAGGTAATTATTCCTGCCATACTTCCAGGGATAATATCTGGATTTTTAATAGCTGTAACTCTATCTTTTGATGATTTTGTTACTACATTCTTTGTGGCAGGACCAGGTTCATCAACACTTCCACTTAGAATCTATTCTATGATAAGATTAGGAGTTTCTCCTGTTATCAATGCACTATCAGTTTTACTAATTGGTATATCTATAATTTTAACTCTATCTACTAAGAGTCTACAAAAATATTTGATAAAATAATCTCTTGGAAAATAGAGAAAATTATAGTATAATCTAGTAAAGAAAACTTTGGGAGGACTTAACAATGAAGAAACTATTAAAATTTTTACTAACTTTAATACTTGTACTTACTGCTTTTTCTTGTACTAGTCTAAGAGATATAGCTAGAAGAGAGGAAGCTGCTAAATATAATGACATCAGAGCAACTTTTATTACAACACAGGGAGATATTACTTTTTATCTTTATCCAGAAGCTGCTCCTATAACAGTGGCAAACTTTATAAACCTTGCTCAAAGAGGTTACTATAACAATACTAAAATACATAGAGCTGTTGAAAACTTTGTTGTTCAAGGGGGAGATCCTACAGGAACTGGTACAGGAGGACCTGGATACTCTATTCCAGATGAATTTGTAAACTGGTTAGACTTTTTCCAACAAGGTATGTTAGCTATGGCAAATGCTGGACCTGGTACAGGAGGTTCACAATTTTTTATGACTCTATATCCTGCTGATTGGTTAAATGGTAAACATACTATATTTGGAGAGTATGTAAGTGATGTAGATTTTGAAAGAATCAAAAAATTAGAAGTAGGAGATATAATTAAAGAGATTAGATTTAGTGGAGATATTGATTTCTTCTTATCACTTCACAAAGAGCAAATAGATGAGTGGAATAAAATATTAGATACTACTTACCCAGGATTAAAAGAGTATCCTGTAAAACCAATAGAGGAGTATCAAGGGGAAGCTCTTGCTTATAAAGAGGAGTTAACTAGAATATATACAAGACAAGAAGAGAAAAAAGAGGATAAAGAGTGGCCTATTCCTAGATTTATCAGAGCTGTTGAGAAAAAAATCAAGGGAGAAGAGGCAACATCTTCTTATGAGTTTTAATTGTTAGATATTAATTAAAAAGTAACTTTGTTTAAAGAGTAAGGAGCAAGTACGGCTTAGCTTACTAAAAACACAAATTTTAAATTTATAGTTGTGTTTTTAATGTTCGCTTTTGCTGACTTGCTCTATTTATTCTCTTTATTATTTAATTTAAGAAGGAGCTGAAATGGGAATAAGATATAATAAAATAAAAGATAAGCATCAGAGAGAGATAGTTTTATTAAAAAGTTTTCCATGTAAATATGGAAAGTGTAGTTTCTGTAACTATATAGAGGATAATTCTTTAAATGAAGAGGAGATAGATAGAGTAAATTTTGAAGTATTAAAAGAGATAACAGGAGAATATGGAGTTTTAGAGGTAATCAATTCTGGCTCTGTGTTTGAGTTAACTCCAAAAACTTTAGCTGAAATCAAAAGAATAGTAATAGAAAAAAATATTAAAACTCTATATTTTGAAATTTATTATGGATATATCAAAAGGCTTAAGGAGATAAGAGATTATTTCAAAGGAATAGAAATTAGATTTAGAATGGGACTAGAAACTTTTGATAATGAGTATAGAATAAAAGGGTATAATAAAAATTTTTCTTTAAATGAGGAGCAACTTTTAGAAATAGGAAAAGAGGTTTATTCTGTATGTTTACTTATCTGTACTAAAGGACAGAGTAAAGAGATGATCAAAAGAGATATTGAGTTAGGGCTAAAATATTTTAAAGCAATCACTATTAATATCTTTATAGATAATGGAACTATTGTAAAAAGAGATAATGAATTAGTTAAATGGTTCGTTGAAAATTACTCCTATTTAGCTGATGATGATAGAGTAGAGCTTTTGATAGATAATAAAGACTTAGGAGTTTTTGAGCAATAATTGAATTTATAAAGTAAATATGATATAATTTAAAAAAGTTGCTCTAGTAGCTCACTAGGCAGAGCACTTGCATGGTAAGCAAGAGGCAGGTGGTTCGAATCCACTCTGGAGCACCATTTTATTTTAGAGGGTGAAGACTATGAATTTAGGAAAATCTAATTTAAAAGTTCCAAGAGTAGCTATTGGTTGTATGAGAATTAATAGTATGAATATTGAAGAACTTGCAGAGTATATAAAGTTTTGTGTAGATAATGGATTAAATTTTTTTGACCATGCTGATATCTATGGAAGAGGAGAGTGTGAAAGACTTTTTGGCAAAGCTTTAAAACTCTCTGGAATAAAAAGAGAGGATATAGTCATACAATCAAAATGTGGAATAGTTCCAGGAAAGATGTATGATTTTTCTAAAGAGTATATTATAAAATCTGTTGATGAAATTTTAGAGCGTTTAGATATAGATTATTTAGATATTTTAGTACTACATAGACCAGATGTTTTAGTAGAGCCTGAAGAGGTAGCAGAAGCTTTTGAAATTTTACATTCTAGTGGTAAAGTAAGATATTTTGGAGTATCTAATCATAAACCTTCACAGATAGAGTTATTAAAAAAATATTTAAAGCAAGATTTATTAGTCAATTGCAATTTAGTCTTCCTTTTTCTAATATGATAGCTAGTGGAATGGAAGTAAATATGCTTACTGATGGTAGTTTTGATAGAGATGGAAGTGTTCTTGATTATTGCCGTCTACATGATATGACAATACAAGCTTGGTCACCTTTTCAATATGGATTTTTTGAAGGGGTATTTATAGGAAGTGAAAAATACCCAGAGTTAAATAAAAATTTAGAAGAGTTAGCTAAAAAATATGGGATAACACCTACTGGAATAGCAACAGCTTGGATATTAAGACACCCAGCTAAGATACAGATGATAGCTGGTACGACAAAAATTTCAAGACTACAAGAGATAATAGATGGAAGTAAGGTAACTCTTAGTAGAGAAGAATGGTATAAACTATATCTAAGTGCTGGACATATTTTACCATAATATTTGTTTAAAACTTATTGAAATTTAAAGGGAGTCTCAATATAAATTTGAAAACTCCCTTTATTATTTTATAAAAATTCTGATCTATTGCTCAATATTATTTATTAAAATGATTTCCGTGGATATCATCATAGTTGTCAGTAGCATACTCTTTTTCTTGGATTTTTTTCATATCATATTTGATTTGCTCAGCAATGATAGAAACATATTTAGCTAAAGTTTCTTGTTTTTCTAATAAAAGTTTCTTTTGTTCAGCGTCAGTAGAAGTTTCAAACTCTTCACTTTTAATAAAATTATTAAGTCTTTCTAGTCTTGCAACTTCTGCATCATACTCATCTCTGATGTATTTCATATTTCTTTCGATACTCATAATTGTTCCTCCTATTAGTTTAATATAATATTTGTTCTATGCTCATATTATACTACTTTTATAGAAATTTACAAGAAAAATTTAAATTAATTGTGGAGCTAAATTTTCATATTCCTTCATAGAAGTTCTAGCATATTTTCCTAGAGCTAAAAGAGCTATAAGATTAGGAAGTACCATCATTCCATTAAACATATCAGCCATTTCCCAAACTAAGCTAACCTTTAAAGTTGAACCAACAATAATCATCAACATAACAACAACTCTATAAATATTTATTGAAATATTATTTTTGAAAAGGTATCTAATATTAGCTTCTCCAAAAAAGTACCAACCAACAATAGTAGAGAAAGCAAAGAAAAATAAGCATATAGCTATAAAACTATCACCAAAACTTCCAAGAGTATTGATAAAAGCGTTTTGAGTAAGAATAATACCCTCTCCCTCTTTAACTCCAGATGTAAGAATAACAAGAGCTGTTCCAGTAAGAACAACGAATGTGTCTATGAATACTGTAATCATAGCTACTATTCCTTGCTCTCCACAGTGTTCAACCTTAGCAATAGCATGTGCATGAGGAGTAGAACCCATACCAGCTTCATTAGAGAAAAGTCCTCTAGCAACTCCATATCTAATAGCTTTTTTTACACTGATTCCCATAGCTCCTCCAAGAGCTGCTTCTGGATTAAAAGCTGAATAGAATATTGATGTAATAGCTGGAATAATCTCTTTATAATTTAAGAATATAATTATGATACAAGCTAATATATATAGCCCAGCCATTATAGGTACGATTTTTTCTGTAACTGAGGCTATTCTTTTTATTCCTCCAAAGAATACAAATCCAGCTAAAATTGATATTATTACTCCAACAAATAGAGGAGATACTCCAAAGGCGTTATTGAAAGCTACGGATATAGAGTTAGCTTGTACAGCGTTTCCCATAAGACCAAGAGCTAAGATACAAGCTACTGAGAAGAAAATAGCTAACCCTTTAGAAAGCCATCTATTTTTTAAAGAGTTTTCTATATAGTAAGCTGGACCTCCTGTAATATGCCCATCTACTCTTCTTTTAAATACTTGTCCTAATATAGCCTCTACATATACAGTTGCCATACCAAAGAAAGCACTTATCCACATCCAAAATATAGCTCCTGGACCTCCTGAAGCTATTGCTGTAGCAGCTCCAGCTAGGTTTCCTGTTCCTACTTGAGCAGCAACAGCTGTGGCTAAAGCTTGGAAAGAAGACATTCCATTTTTATCAGCTTTTTTACCATTTAGATTTACAGAACCAGTTACCTGTTTTAAACCTTCTCCAAATTTTCTGATTTGAATAAAGTTAAGCTTTAATGTAAAATAAACTCCAGTTCCCATTAATAAAATAATAAGAAAGTTTCCCCATAAAAATTCATTGACTTTTGTTACAATCTCCTGCATTGTAATTCCTCCTGTTTTCCATTTTTTAAATTGAATAAAAAAAGAAGGTAGAGTCTACCTTCTGGGAATCAAAAAAGAATTATACAAAAAAATAAATATATATTGCATAATTCCTCTGTCCTTTTACCTGAGAGTTTAGTCCAATTACTTGGGTTTGCTCCTTCGGTGCTCTACGAGTCTCTCCAGAGGTTCGTCCAATATAGGTCCATTTGCCTGAAAGATTTACTTCGTCGGCGGTTAGATTAAACTAACTCTCTCCCTATATCTTCATCCGAGTTTTTATTCAATTTTCTTATAGCATTAATGATAAAATATTTTTTATATTTTGTCAACAGAAATTTTGAAATAAAATTTTAAAATGAAAATCTATTCAAAAAATAAATAAAAGGAGCTATTTTTGTATAACTCCTTTAATCTTTTAAATCTTTTAAATATTGTAACTTAATAGAACTCTCTTTCATATAGTAATTTAAATATCTAGTATCTAAATCTTTATTTTTCTCTTTGTAATCTTTCATACCTTGAAAAAAGTTAGAGAAATCTTTTTCAAGACTAGCCCGTTTTTTTTCATTTATCTCGTCGTCCATAAGGTAGTCTAAATTTTTAGATAGTTTTAAATATCTAGCATTTACTTTTTCTGGTGTATATGAGGTACAACTACTTAAAATTAGAGTTAAAAATAAAATAGTAGTTAGATAAAGTTTCATTGATACCCCCTATAAAAAATGGCGACCCCGATGTGGTTTGAACACACAACCTATTCCTTAGGAGGGAATTGCTCTATCCAATTGAGCTACGGGGTCTTTACCAAACTATTATACACTATAATTTAAAATTTGAAAAGACTTTTTTTCAATTAAGTTAAACTTTTAATCATATAGAATAGATGTTTTTGTCCAATTCCACTTAAACTTCCAATTTTATATAGATAATCTATTACCTTTTCACTCCTATTTAAATCCATATTTGAATATTTATAAAAAGAAACAATCTCCCTTAAAATGTGAGCATCACTTCCAAATGTAGCTGTAAGATTATATTTTTCTCTAAGTTCTCCAGCTAGTAGATTTCTTACCATAGGAAGAGCATGGTTGTGTGTTTCTAATGAATCTACTTTAGTAATAACATCATAGATATATTTTTTATTGTTTATAAAATTTTTTTGTACAACTCCATAGATATGTGGAATTGATTTATGACACTCCCATTGATTTAGCACATCAAGATATTCATAAATATTTCTATGAGTTTTAGCCATTCTCTTAATATTTCTATATTGTTCTACCTCTTTTCTATAAAACTCCTCTAAGTCCTCTATTTTTTTAAAGTAAACTAATAGTTCAAAACCATCTTCACAACCGACTTCTATACCAGGAATATTATTAATTCCAAGCTCTTTTAACTTGATAGCTCCTCTAATTTCATTGTGGTCAGTTACAGAGATTAAATATCTCTTATCCTCTAGAAAGCTTTTTAAAAATTCTGGCTGGATAAAACTATCTGAAGCTGTAGTGTGAATATGTAAGTCATAGTAAAAGTTTCCAGCATATTTAAAATCACTTTCTATAAATGGGAAGAAAAAATCAGAAAGTTTTTGAAATTCTATCATAGTATATCACTCTTCTTTCAATTACATAATAGGAGCAAGTAATCTACATACTGACTCCTTAAATTTAATATAGTAACTTCTTTTACTGTATTCACTTCTTAATAATCTAGTACTATGCTTGATATCATTAAAGAAAATCTTTCTAAATGATTGAGCTACATCTTTTTCGTAGATATTGACATTGATTTCAAAATTTTGATAGAAACTTCTATAATCAAAATTAGCTGTACCAGTTGAAACAACTTCATCATCTACTACAATTAATTTACTGTGTATAAAACCTTTATTATATTTATAAACCTCTACTCCTAAATCTAATAACTCTCCTACAAAATATTGATTTATCCAATAGATGAAGAAATGGTCTGGCTTATCAGGTATCATAATTTTTATTTTTACTCCAGATAGTGAAGCTATCTTAAGAGCTTCTAGAACACTGTCATCAGGAACAAAGTATGGAGTTTGAATGTATATATATTTTTGAGCTTCCATAATAAGTTTTAGAGCATTATCTCTTATTGTTCTAAACTGATAATTAGGTCCACTACTAACTACTTGAATATGACCACTATGACGTCCCCTAGTTTCAATTAATTTTTCTAGCACCTCTCTGTTATATTTATACTCTCTATCTAATACAACTTTCTCTTTTTTAACTATATTCCAAGAGAAGAAAAACTCTTGCTCTAATTCCAAGCAAGCTTCACCTAATATTTTAAGTCCTGTATCTCTCCAATAACCTAGTTTTCCTTCTCCTAGATACTCATCTCCTATATTGAAACCTCCGATATATCCAAACTTCTTATCTATTAAACAAAGCTTTCTATGGTCTCTATAATTAGCTCTTAAGTTAGCTATTTTAAAAAAGGGGAAGTGTGAAGGAAAAAATACTCCTGTTTCCACGCCATACTTATTTAATTTCTTTAACATCTTTTTGCTGTATCCACCAGCACCATCAACTATGACTCTAACCTTTACTCCTTCTTGAGCTTTCTCTTTTAAAATATCAGCTATTTTACTACCAAGGTTATCATTTCTAAAAATGTAGTATTCCATAGCTATACTCTCTTTGGCACTTTTTAAGTCTTTCATTATAGAATTAAAAAAATCATTTCCATCAGTAAAAATCTCACTTATATTAAGAGAAGTCAATCTATTTTTAGAGGAAACTTCTACATATGAGATAAGTTGCTCCCATTTACGAAGTTCTTTATGTTCTGAGAATCCCATAATTTCTTTACTAATTAAAAATTTCCACTTATAGTATTCATTGACCACTCTTTTTTTACGAAAGCTAAGTCCAAAGAAAAGGTAGGCAATAAATCCAACATACGGTGCAAGCGTTAAAAGAACTATCCAAAATAGTGTAAACAATGGATTTCTTCTTTCTAATAATACTATGATTAGCATAAAAATTATATTTGTAAAAACAATATAATCACTAAAAAAAGTAAGAAAAATATTCATAATTTCACCTCTTAATTTATTGTAACATTTTTTTTCAAAAAAATCTTGACATTTTTTAATTTTTTTGTTGTGTATTTACGATTTTTAAGCTATACTAATAGTGAATACTTTTTTATGAGGCAGGTGAACAAAGATGAAAAGTTTTTTTGATAAATTTGAAAAAGAACAAAAATTCAATCTCTTTACTGGGGATTTTTTAAATAAATTATGCGGCTACCCAACTAGAAGTGACATTTCAGAAGCTATTTTATCTGAAATAAGAAGCTCAGCAAAGAATTATATAAAAGATATGAACTCTTTTTCTGATATAGTTCAAGCTTATCTTGATGCAGTTGTAGATACAAAGAAAAACTTAGTAAGACAAATAAAGGAAAATTTTGAATACAGATATAATATTGATTTAGAGATTTATAGAAATATTATTAATTCAAAATACTTTGAAACTATTTTTACAATAAATTTTGATGGTATTTTAGAGAATAATTTTTCTGATAAAATTGAAAAAATTACACCTTATGAAATGAAAGAGATATCTGATAATAAAATTGGTTATTATAAATTTTTAGGAGATATTGCAAGTATAGGAACAGTTTTTATCTCTAGTCAAGATATTAGAAAATTAAAAACATTAGATTTTTATACTGAATTTTTCCAAAAAGTAAGAGAGCAGTTTACATTAAGACCAACTCTATTTCTTGGTGTAAATTTAGAAGACTCTGATTTATTAAATATTTTAGATTTTATACTAACTCCAATAAAAGATTTACAAAGCATATATATGGTAACATCTACTACGATTATAAGTAGCAAGTCTGCAGAGTTAATCAGCAAATATAATATAAAACTTATTACTTCTGGTACTAAAGACTTTATCGATTACTTTAAGGAGCTTTCAGAAAGTGAGAATAAAGTTTTAACTGAAAAAAAGTTTGTGTGGTAGTATCAGAGGAAAATAATCCCAAAAGTACTACCACTGATAATACAGAAAAGGATGAGATTATAAGTTCTTTGAAATTAGATTATGATTTATCTTCTGATAGTAACACAGTATTAATTGATGAAAAAGTGGATATTATTGAGAATTCTGAAGATGTTGAGGAGAATATTAATAATCTTGATAATATTGAAGAGAAAGAAGAGAGAGAGAGTATTTTATCTGAAACAGATATAATTGATAATGTAGAAGAGATAGTTGAAGAAGAAAATGAGAAGATAACTTCAAAAGAGGTTGTAGTTCCATTTGAAAGTGGAATTGAAACAGGGCTTGAAATATTATATACTTCTATGAAGTTAAATAGTTTCCCTATAAAAGAGAATAATCTTCCTATGCATGAAGAGATTATTGAAAATATCAGTTTAAATAATTGTAACTTAAATATAGGAAAGATATTTTTATCAAATGTAAATGTCAGAATATTAGGTTATAAGAAATTTAAATTGATAGAGTTTAAAACTCGTGAGTTTAAATTGGCTTTGAGTGTTGGATTATTTGATGGAAATACCATAAGAAAAACTGAAGATTATTTTAGCTATGAGATTTTTAGTAAGTTAAAAAATATTAGGGTACAGGCTGTAGCAAAGATATTAAAAAATATTTTTTCAGGGGAATTAATTTCGTTTCAAATAAAAGATTTATATGGAGATATTAGATTTGAAAATCCTATTCAAGCTAGAAAATTTGAGATTATCATTGAAAGTATAAAAAAATATGAAGAGTGTATGAATTTAGTAAATACTTCAAAGGTTAGAAACTTTTCAGAAAGTTCACTTCAATTTTACACACTTCATTTACTATATAGTTATTTA
>OGNS01000682.1_pt1 | contig 16147 bp, 16 predicted proteins | sample 1573571 | NCBI WGS metagenome assembly OGNS01 (sample SAMEA2581890, study PRJEB24529) | metagenome | biome: Human gut stool | place: China | collected 2011 | reverse complement strand
TCAGAGAAGGTGGAAGAACAGTAGCTTCTGGAGTAGTTGCAGAAATCATAAAATAATAAATTGCCTGAATAGGGTATTTTAGGGGAGCAGATACCTGCTCCTCTTTTTTTTAAGGAGAGGATATGGAGTTTTTAATGAGGTTTTTAGATGAAGTTCCTTTAATGGGAATTTTTATCTCTTTTGCAGCATTCTTTTTGGGGATCAAATTTCCTGACTGGGATTTTAAAATGAAGTTAAAACATAGAAGTATATTGACACATAGTCCTCTTATTCTTTTGATTTTCATCAGAGTATATGAACAGGATAGAAGTGATAATTTTAGATATTTTTTAATGGGATTTTCTTTAGCTCTAGCTCTTCATTTTATCTATGATTTATATCCAAGGGGCTGGGGTGGAGGAGCATTGATAAAAATCCCTATTTTGAAAATAAGTTGTACTCCTAAAATGAGTAAGATGATACTTTTTTTCTCAATAGTTATTAGTATTTTAGTAGCTATTTGCTATACAGAGAAATTGATGGAATTTTATTATTTAGGAATTTTAGGTATATTAACCATACTAAAAGATACAGGAAAAGAGGAAAAGTTATTTAGACCAATGTTTTCTTTTTCCATTTTTGGTTTAATAATTGGTTGTATGAAATATAAGGAGTTATTTTCTATCATAAAAGATGGAAGTTTTTATATAATTGATAAAATATCTATGTTTTTTTGAGTAAAATCATAGCTTTTCTTGACAATAGTAGAGATAAAATAATATAATTTAGAGAGAGTATAAATATTTTGAAAGGAGAAATAGTAAACAGATGAGAGATATTAAAAATCTAGAAACAAAAGCAACAAGCATAAGAAAATCTATTGTAAAAATGATTTGTGAAGCTAAATCAGGACATCCAGGAGGGTCACTATCAGCTACTGATATTTTGACAGCTCTATATTTTGCTGAAATGAACATAGACCCAGCTAATCCTAAAATGGAAAACAGAGATAGATTTGTTCTTTCTAAGGGACATGCTGCTCCAGCTCTTTATGCTACACTAGCTGAAAGAGGATATTTTGATAAAGAACTTTTAATGACTTTAAGACAGTATGGTTCTATATTACAAGGACACCCTGATATGAAAAAAGTACCAGGAGTAGAGATTTCAACTGGTTCATTAGGACAAGGATTATCTGTTGCTAATGGTATGGCACTTAATGCTAAAATTTCTGGACTTTCATATAGAACATATATCATCTTAGGAGATGGAGAATTACAAGAGGGACAAGTGTGGGAAGCTGCTATGACTGCTGCTCACTATAAACTTGATAATGTATGTGCATTCTTAGACTTTAACAACTTACAAATAGATGGAAATGTTGATAAAGTTATGGGAGTAGAGCCAGTAGATGCTAAATGGGAAGCATTTGGATGGAATGTAATTAAAATTGATGGACATAACTTTGAAGAGATATTAAATGCTTTAGATGAAGCTAAAACAGTAAAAGGAAAACCAACTATTATCATTGCTAAAACAGTAAAAGGTAAAGGAGTATCATTTATGGAAAATGTATGTGGATTCCATGGAGTAGCTCCAACAAAAGAGGAAACTGAAAAAGCATTAGCAGAATTAGGAGGGAATAATTAATGAGTAAAAAATCTACAAGACAAGCTTATGGAGAGGCATTAGTAGAATTAGGAAAAATAAATAAAGATGTGGTAGTATTAGATGCTGACCTTACAAAATCAACAAAGACAAACTTATTCCAAGAGAAATTTCCTGAAAGACATTTTAATGTGGGAATAGCAGAAGCTGACTTAATAGGAACAGCAGCAGGATTAGCTACTTGTGGGAAAATAGCATTTGCTTCTACTTTTGCAATGTTTGCAGCAGGAAGAGGATTTGAGCAAATAAGAAATACAGTGGCATATCCAAAATTAAATGTAAAAATAGCTCCAACTCACGCAGGAATATCAGTAGGAGAAGATGGAGGTTCTCACCAATCAGTAGAGGATATAGCATTAATGAGAGCTATACCAGGAATGGTAGTATTATCTCCAGCAGATGCAGTAGAAACTAAAAAAATGGTATTTGCAGCAGCTGAATATAATGGACCAGTATATATTAGAATGGGAAGATTAGATGTAGAAACAATATTTGATGAAGCTACATATGATTTCCAAATAGGAATAGCTAATACAGTAAGAGAGGGAAATGATGTTACAATAGCAGCTACAGGACTTATGACAGCAGAAGCTCTAAAAGCAGCAGATATATTAGCACAAGAGGGAATCTCAGTAAGAGTAATCAACGTAGGAACAATAAAACCACTTGATGGAGAGACAATCTTAAAAGCAGCACAAGAAACAAAATTTATAATTACAGCTGAAGAGCACTCAGTAATAGGAGGATTAGGTTCAGCAGTATCAGAATTTTTATCAGAAGTACACCCTACAAAAGTAAAAAAATTAGGACTTTATGATAAATTTGGACAAAGTGGAAAAGCAAATGAGCTTTTAGAGAAATATGAGTTAACAGCAGCTAAATTAGTAGCTATGGCTAAAGAGAATATGTAATTTTTAGGAGGACTGGCACTAAAACTCCTTTAGGTCAGTCCTCGTATTTATATTATAGAAAAATTTTAGATGATGAGGTGAATATGAATAATTTTAATTTAATGAAGATGGAAAAAAATACTATTAGAACAAAGATACAGATAAAAAAGACTACTTTTATACTAACTGTTTTATCCTTTATCATTTTAAATTTTTTCTTAGCTTTTTTTATTAATGTAGATACAATAAAGAGTAGAGTAGAAGCTGGATATTTTTTTACAGCAGATTTTCATAAGAATGTGTCTAGTGAAGATAAAGAAAAACTAGAGATAGAGATATTGAAGTTAGAGGGAGTAAAGCAAGTAAGATACGTATCCAAAGAGGAAGCCTTTCAAAAAGTACAGTATCAATTAGATGTGGCTATACCTAAGGGGGAAAATCCACTTTCAGATAGTTTGATAATATTTTTTGATAAGCCAACAGATATAGAAAAAATACAAGTTAAGTTAGAAAATAATGAGAATATTAAAGAGGTATTTGTAGATGGAGAATACATCAACTATAAGGAGAGACAACTTAAATTTTATCAGATGGTATCAGTAGGAATAGTTTTAGGATGTATTTTGCCATTGTTAGCTCTAATCTATTATATATTTTATAGTGCAGTATCAATAGACTATATAAATAATGTAGGGCTTATAAAGGATGATAAAACCAATAGAATAAGAGCGAAGAGTGTAAATCTACTTCCTTTTACAGCAGGCTCAATAATTGGAACTTTGATATTCTTTAATATATATATTTATTTTAGAAACCATTTACTTTTAATAAGTAATAGGTATTTAGTATTAAGTTTAAAAGAGATAATATTTATACAATTTGGGATAATCTTAATAATAAATCTTTTAATTTGGTTAAAACCTATAAAGATAGGGGTGTTCAAGTGGGTAGAAGATGGAAAATAATAACTTTTTTTCTGCTATGGACCACTCTTATTATGGCTGATGCTGTAACTGATATGGAGCAGAGAATAAAAAATATAGAGAAACAAATAGCAGAAAAAAACTCAAGAATAAAAAATATAGATGCTCAAACTCAAAAGATAGAAAAACAGATTTTAGAAACAGAGAGAGATATCTTAGAGATAGCCAAAGATAGAGAAAAAATCTTAAATGATATAAAGACTGTTACTAAAAATATTGATTATGGAAGTCAAAATCTAAATATCACTTCTAAAGAGATGGATAGAAAAAAATTGGAATTTAAAGCTAAAATAATTGCTTGGAATAGATACTCTAAAGAGAGGGAAGAGGAGATAATTTCAGATGCTATTTTAAGAAAAAATTTCAAAAATCTTTTGTATGGAGATTTACAAAAGATGGAGTATATAAAAAATGTAGAGAGTGATATCCAAAAAGTAAAAGCTAATATTGAAAATGAGAAGAAAAAACTTTCTAATCTTAGAAATAAATTAGCTCAGAATATAAAGGAGATGGATAATAAAAAGGCTCAACAAAATAGATTGATAGCCCAACTAAATAGAGAAAAAAGTGGACACGTTCAAAGTATAAGTGCACTTCAAAAAGAGAAAGAGAGAATAGAGAAAAAAATTAAAGAGATAATAGTAGCTAGAACTCAAACTGATAAGAAGATAGTAAATCAATCTCAAGCTTACTCAAAACTTGGAAAAGTAATAAAACCAGTAGAGGGAGCTATTGTTGTAAGATTCAACCAGAAAAAACAGCAAGAGGTTACAAGTAATGGTATAGAGATACAAGCAAGAATGGGTTCAAAGGTAAAATCCTCAGCTAAAGGAAAAGTAATATATGCTGATGTATTCCAAGGATTAGGAAAAGTGGTAATGGTAGACTATGGATATAATATGATAGGAGTATATGGAAACCTAATAGCTACCAAAGTAAAACTAAATCAACAGATACAACAAGGAGCAGAGATTGGAATTTTAGGATTATCAGTAGAGGGGAAACCAAATCTCTATTACGAATTGAGATTTAATCTAAAACCTATTGACCCTGTTCCAATGTTTAAGTAACTTGGAGGAGAGATGAAAAAAGTTTTTATAATATATAACCAAGATAAACCATTGGCTCAAGAGCTATATCAAAAGAGTGTGGAATATTTTGCAAGTAAGAAAATAGAGATAGTAGATAAGGCAGGAAAAGCAGATTTTGGAGTGGTAATAGGTGGAGATGGGACTCTACTTCGTTCTTTTAGAAACTTTATCTTCAAAAAAAATCTCTATGTAATAGCTATTAATGCTGGAAGTCTTGGTTTTGTAACAGAGATAAAAAAAGAGAATATGATAGATGAGTATGAAAATTTTCTAAATGGAAAGTTTAAATATGAAAAAAGACATATATTGGAAGTGGAGATAGATGAGCAGATATACTATGCTCTCAATGAGGTGGTACTCTCTAAAGCAGGTATTACTTCAAGAGTTTTAAGAGTGGATTTTAAAACTAATGGAGAGTATATGTGTACATATAAGGGAGATGGAGTCATAGTAGCTACACCTACTGGCTCTACTGCTTACTCTATGTCTGCTGGTGGTCCGATTCTCAAATCTGATATGAAAGCTGTGGTAATTACTCCAATAGCACCTCATAATCTCAGCACTCGTCCTATAGTAATAGGTGGAGATGAGAGAATAGAGATGAAAATAGGAGATGAGAAAAGAGTAGGGCAGATAATCATAGATGGACAGACTAATAAGAGAATTACAAGTGCTGAGGATATAAGAATTGAGTATTCAAAATTCACATTAAATCTCGTGATACCAAGAGATAGAAATTATTACAGTGTGCTGAGAGAAAAATTAAAGTGGGGAGACAATCTATGTTAAGAGAACTTAAAATAGAAAATCTAGCTATAATAGATGAACTTGATTTGGAATTTGAAGATGGATTCATAGTCCTTACTGGAGAGACAGGAGCTGGAAAATCAATTATACTAAGTGGAATAAATCTACTTATAGGAGAGAAAGCTACTACTGATATGATAAGAACAGGGGAGAAAAATCTTTCTGCTCAAGGTGTATTTGAAATAAACAATGAGCAGAGAGAGGAGCTATTACATAGATTTGAGATAGATGCTGAAGATAATGAAGTAATAGTGAGAAGAACCTTAGATATAAATGGTAAGGGAAAGGTTTTTGTAAATGGAGTGAGAGTCTCTCTTACAAATTTAAAAGAGATAATGGGAACTCTTGTTGACATAGTAGGGCAACACTCTCATCAGATGTTACTTAACAAAAATAACCATATAAAACTTTTAGATAAGTTTTTAGGTGATGAGGGAAAAGAGTTAATAAAAAATAGTAATAGACTTTACAATAGATTTAGAGAGATAGATAATAAGATAGAGAGTATAGAGAAAAATAGAAGAGAGGCTATTGAGAAGAAAGAGTTTTATGAATTTCAATTAGCTGAGATAGAGAAGATAAATCCTAAGAAAAATGAGGATAATCTTTTAGAAGATGAGTATAAAAAACTATTTAATGCTGGTAAAATTAAAGAGAAAATAGAAAACTCAGCTCTTTATCTGAGAGATGGAGAGGTAAATGCTCTTCATTTTATCTATAACTCAAGAAAAAATATCGAAACTCTTTGTAAATATGGAGAGGAATTTAATGAGCTTTTAGATAAGCTTGAAAAAGTCTATTATGAGTTAGAGGACTGTGTAGATATAATGGATACTCTCAACGATGATATTGATATAGATGACAGAAGATTACAAGAGGTAATAGAAAGATTAGATGTAATCAACAAGATGAAGATAAAATATGGTGCAACAATAGAGGAGATACTAGAGTTTAAAGAGAGTATAGCTCAAAAGATAAATCTCTTAGAAGAGGATAGTTTTGAGGTACAAAAACTTCAAAAAGAGAGAGTGGAGATAGAGGAAGAGTATTGGAAAAATGCTCATCAACTTAGAAGGCTTAGAAAAGAGAAGGCTATAAAAATAGAGAGAGATTTAAAAGAGGAGCTAAAATTTTTAAAAATGGGAGATGCTCAAATCCACGTAGTAGTAGATGAAAATAAGGTTATGGGAGCTAATGGAGCTGATAGTGTGGAGATACTTATATCTACTAATATTGGACAAGATATGAAACCCCTTTGGAAGATTGTTTCAGGTGGAGAGGTAAGTAGAATAATGTTAGCTCTAAAAGTTATATTCTCTCGTGTGGATAATGTTCCTATACTTATTTTTGATGAGATAGATACAGGAGTAGGAGGGGAAACAGTTAGAAAGATAGCTGATAAACTTCGTGAGATAGGAGAACACGCTCAAGTAGTATCTATAACTCACTCTCCAGCTATTGCAGCCAAAGCTCATCAACAGTTCTATATTAAGAAGCAGACTGTGGATAACAAAACTTCTACAACTGTTACTAGACTAGATGAAAAAGGAAGAGTAGAAGAAATAGCAAGAATGTTAGCAGGAGAAAATATTAGCGAGGCAGTGTTACAACACGCTGAGGAACTATTGAAAGAGAGTAGATAGTATGGATTTTATAAATGAATTTTTGAAAAATTCTAAGGAGAATGGAAAGATAAATTCATCTACTTTGGAGATATATAGAAAAGATATAGAGGACTTTGATGGATTTATAGTTGGTAAAGATTTATTAGATGTAGAAACTCAAGATATAATCAACTATATTGAGGAGCTAAGGAAAAAATATAGTGATATGTCTATATATAGAAAGCTCAGTTCTATAAAAAGCTTCTATAAATATCTTTTAAAATCTAAGATAATAGATGAAACTCCAGTAAAGGATATAGAGCTACCTAACAGAGTAAAAAAAGTTACAGAGCCATTGGAAAGATGGGAATTAAAAAGAATATTAGATATCTGTAATGATAGCTATGAGGAGAGAAGAGACTCTCTTGTAATAAAACTTCTCTATGAAACAGGGTTTAAAATAGGAGATATTTTAAATTTAGAAAAAGAGAGTTTAAAAAAATATGAGTATAAAATAATAAATATTCGTTCTGCTTCGAAAATTTTAAATCAAAAAATAAGTGAAGAGTTAGCTAAAGAGTTGAGATATTTTGTAGAAGAATTATTACCAAAAATGTATACGAACAGAAATAAAATATTTCAAGAGCTTACTAGAGAGGGATTTCGTGTGAGATTTATAGCTTATGGAAAGAGGGCTGAGCTCACTAGAGAGATATCTCCTAATATGATAAAAAAGATAATAGTAGAGGAGAAAACTCGTGATGAAGAGGGATACTCATTTATTGATAAGATAAGAGAGCAGTATATGAGAATAGGAATAGGAGATGATTAAATGAAGGCTGGATTTATAGCTGTAGTAGGAAGACCAAATGTTGGAAAATCTACCCTTATAAATAAGCTGGTATCAGAGAAAGTTGCAATAGTTTCTGATAAAGCTGGAACAACTAGAGATAATATAAAAGGAATTTTAAATTTTAATGATAATCAATATATCTTTATTGATACACCAGGAATACACAAAGCAAAACATCTACTTGGAGAGTATATGACTAACTCTGCTATAAGAGTTTTAAAAGATGTAGATGTAATATTATTTGTATTAGATGGTTCTCAAGAGATAAGTACTGGAGACCAATTTGTAATGGAGAAAGTAAAAGAGGCAAAGAGAACTCCAAGAATACTTGTAGTAAATAAGATAGATAAATTAAATGATGAGCAATTAAAAGCTAAAAGATTAGAGATAGAGGAAAAATTAGGAGAGTTTGATGGAATAGTTGAAATCTCTGGGCAATATGCTATTGGACTTCCTAAACTTTTAGAAAAGATTGACCCATTTTTAGAAGAGGGAATAAAATATTATCCAGATGATATGTATACAGATATCTCTGTATATAAGATAATAACTGAGATAGTAAGAGAAAAAATTCTACTTAAAACAAGAGATGAGATACCTCACTCTGTGGCTATTGAGATACTTAATGTGGAGAGAAGAGAAAAGGGAAAAGATAAATTTGATATCAATATCTATGTGGAAAGAGATTCTCAAAAAGGTATCATAATAGGAAAAGGTGGAAGATTGCTTAAAGAGATAGGAGAAGAGGCTAGACGTGAGATAGAAGAGTTAATAGGAGTACCTATTTTCTTAACTCTTTGGGTAAAAGTAAAAGAAGATTGGAGAAAGAAAAAACCATTCTTAAAAGAGATGGGATATGTGGAAGAGAAAAATTAGGATTGTTATAAAAGAAAACTTAAAGAATTGCGGAAATTATGAGAAAAAGTTTAGATTAACATAGTGAAGTTGAACGCTGAAAAACACAATTGTTTGAACGAAGTGAGTTTTGTGTTTTTAGTGAAACGAGCCTAGTTAATCAACTTTTTTGAATATGGAGCAAGTCTTAGTTTTCTTTAAAATATATATTAAGGAGAAAGAGGTAAGAAAAAGTGAGTGATGTAAAAATTGAAAAAGGTATGTTAAGAAAATTCGTAACATACTACAAACCATATAAAAAATTGTTTTTTATGGACTTGTTGGTGGCAACTATATCAGCCCTATGTGATTTAGTATATCCTATGATTACAAGAAATGTAGTAAATAGAGTTATACCTAATAAAGAGTTTAGATTTTTAGTTGTATTTGCTGTTGTACTTATGGTAATCTACCTAATAAAAATGTTATGTGCTTATTGGATGCAATACTGGGGGCATTTAGTAGGTGTAGGTATGCAAGCAGATATGAGGAGAGATGTATACGAACATCTTCAAAAACTACCTGTAAAGTACTTTGATAACAATCAAACAGGAAGTATAATGTCAAGAATTGTAAATGATTTACAAGATATATCAGAGCTTGCCCATCATGGACCAGAGGATCTATTTATATCTTTCTTTATGATAGTAGGTTCATTTATAGTTTTACTTAGAATAAATGTAATATTAACTATAATTGTATTTTGTATATTACCAATAATAATTTGGTATAGTATGTATAAAAGAAAGAAACTTCTAGCTTCATTTGTAAAAACAAGAGAAAAAACAGGGGATATCAACGCAAGATTACAAAATAGTATATCTGGTATAAGAGTATCTAAGGCTTTTGTTATAGATGAAGATGAGAAAGAGAGATTTGAAGAGGGAAATCAACAGTTTGTTACTGCAAAATCTTTTTCATATAAGGTAATGGCTGAGTATACAGCAGGAGTAGGATTTTTCACTGATATGTTAGACTACTCTGTACTTATAGTAGGAGCTATATTTACTTATTATGGAAAGATAAATATAGGAGATTTCTTAGCTTATCTACTATATATTAAAATTTTTACTCAACCAATAAAAAGACTTATTGCTTTTGTAGAGCAATATCAAAATGGTATGAGTGGATTTAAGAGATTTATGGAACTTATAGAGGTAGATAGAGAGAAAGATAAAGAGGATGCTAAGGATATTGGAGAGGTTAAAGGAGAAATTAAATTTGAGAATGTAAGCTTTAGCCATGAAAGTAAAAAGGTATTGGATAATATATCTTTAACTATTGAAAAAGGAAAGATGTTAGCATTAGTAGGGCCATCTGGTGGAGGAAAAACTACATTATGTAATCTTATTCCAAGATTTTATACTGTAGATAGTGGAGATATAAAAATAGATGGTAAGAGTATCTATGATGTAAAAGTAGAGTCTTTAAGAAAAAATATTGGTATAGTTCAACAAGATGTATTCCTATTTACAGGAACTATTAAAGAAAATATCCTAATAGGAAAAACTAATGCTACAGATGAAGAGGTAATAGAGGCAGCTAAGAAAGCTAATATCCATGATTTGATTATGCAGATGCCAGATGGATATGATACTAATGTGGGAGAGAGAGGAACAAAGCTTTCTGGAGGACAAAAACAAAGAATTGCTATTGCTAGAATATTCTTAAAAAATCCACCTATATTGATATTGGATGAGGCTACTTCTGCACTTGATAATATTACAGAAAGATTAATTCAAGAGTCACTAGAGGATTTATGTAAAGGTAGAACTACAATAGTAGTTGCTCATAGACTTTCTACTATTCAAGCAGCAGATGAGATAATAGTTCTTACTGATAATGGAATAGAAGAGAGAGGAACACATCAAGAACTTTTAGATAGTAAAGGATTCTATTATAAGTTACATAGTATGAGTCAATTATAATATAATCAAAAAGTAATGAGAAATGCTGAAGAGAAAAAATAATCTCTTTAGCTTTTTTCTTTTAGACAATTGAAATATTTTAAAGGAGAGAGTTATGCAAACTTTAACAAAAGAAAAAATAGTTTTTGAGTTTAATAAAAATAATAAATTTAATTATTCTGTACAAAATAATGAGATTTTTTATGTTGAAACTGAAGATTGCTACAATGGACAGATAAAAAATGAAAATACAAAAAGAAAAGATATAGATATGTCAATAGTAGATTGTTCTGTTGGACCAATTGAAGTAATAGGAAGTAAAGCAGGAGATATATTAGAAGTAGAAGTGATTGATATTGAATTAGCAGAACAAGGAGTTATGACAACGGCTCCAAATTTGGGAGTGCTAGGAGATAAAATAACTGATTTTGATACTAAAATTATAAAAATAAAAGATGGCTTTGCTCATTTTTCTCCTCAGATAAAAATACCACTTACTCCAATGATAGGAGTTATAGGAGTATTTCCTCCAGAAGAAGGAGTACACTGTGCTTTCCCAGGAAGCCATGGTGGAAATATGGATACAAAGATTATAAAAAAGGGAACTAAAGTATATTTACCAATTTATGTAGATGGAGCAGGTTTAGCTTTAGGGGATTTACATGCTTGTATGGGAGATGGAGAACTTAGTGGTACAGGAATTGAAATAGGTGGAAAAGTATGTTTAAAAGTTAAGATAATAAAAGAATTTCCACTATCTCTTAAAAATCCTGTGTTAGAAACACAAGATTCTATCTATACTGTGGCTAGTGGAAAAACTTTTGAAGAAGTTATAAAAGTAGCAAGTGAAGCAATGACAAATCTTTTAATGGAAAAAATAGGTTTAAATTTTCCTGATGCTTATAGGTTATTAAGTGCAACTTGTGACATACAAATAAGTCAAGTTGTAAATGGGATAGTTACTGTTAGAGTAAGAGCTCCTAAATTACATTTAGGGATACAAGAGTTAAATTAAAATTTGAGAAAAAATTTTTGAGATTAAAAATATTTAGTAGTATATGGGAGAAAGCACTGTCATAGTTGTGTTATGGCAGTACTTTTATTAAAATATGAGAGAATTTTTAAATAAGTTATTTTAATTTGGCTTCTAATTTATATACTCTTTCAATAAGATTAATTTGATCCTCAAGAGAATCTAGAAACAGACCAGTTGTCATGATATGATCCTCCATATGAATAAGAAGTAAGCAAATTTCCACTTTTTCTCCTGATGATTCTTTTTGAATAAGATCAAAATGCGAACCATGAACTTCAACAAAACTTTTTTTAGCTTCAGCAAATAACTCTCTTGCCTTTTGAAAATCTCCTTGATTTGCTTGATTAAGAGCCTCTTTTCCAAGAGATTTAGCTGTTCCTGCTATAGCAACTCCCATCATAATTTTTTCTAGCATCTCTTCAGATAATAATTCTTTTTCTTCCATTGAATAAAACTCCTTTTATTATTTTATTAGATTTAAAGCAAAGGCTAAAACTTTAGCACCATTCATAGTTCCATAATCCATCATATTTATAACTTCAACTTTTTTTCCATATTGGTCAGCCACCTTTTGGAAATCGTTTTTCTTAAATTTAACTTGTGGTCCTAATAAGAATACATCATATTTGGTAACATTTTCTTCAAAAAGTTCTAGTGCAACAGCATTAATCTCCACATCTATTCCCTGATTTTCAGCTTCTTTTTTCATTTTAGTAACTAATAGACTCGTAGACATTCCAGCAGAACAGCATAATAAGATTTTTTTCATAATTTTTCAACCTCCTAATAGTATTAAAAAAATATTTAATGTTTAAAATACAATCGCTATAATTTAAATAAATAATAAAACAAAAAATAGAAAAAGTCAATATATTTTTTAAAGAAAATATTTTTTTCTTCTATAATCTTCTTAAAATAAGAGTTTATAATGATAATGAAATAAAACGATTGACAAATGAACGAATTATGTTATAATCAATATAACGAAATCGGTTTCTTAAAAAAGAAGATATAAGGAGAAGGAGAAAATGAATATAAGAAAATCTGCAATGATAATATCACTACTTTTTTCACAGTTAGTATTAGGAGCAAATATCTTACAAAATCCATCTTTTGAAAAACCATTATCTAAAGCTATTCCTAATAATATAGGAACAGTTAATACAGAAGGATCGTGGATAAAATATGAAAATTCTGGTGGAATTGGAGATATTGAAATAATAAATGGGGATTTGGTTGCGATTTCTAAAAATACTAAAGCACCAACACATGGATTACAGGTTATTCAAGCCCCTTTAAAATTAGAAGCTGGTGGTATATATCAATTAAAATTTAAAGCAAATGTAGAGAAAGAAACAGAGATTACAATAAAAATAGGAGCAGATGGAGAAAGAGGTTACTATGGTTATTGGCAAAAAGATATAAAAATATCTCCAAAACAAAAAGAATACACATTTGATTTTGAAATGTTGGCTGAAGCTGATGAAAAAGCAAGATTTGAATTTTGGTTTACAAAAACAGATGAAACTGTAAAATTAAGTGAAGTAAACTTAGAAAAAACTGGAATGATAGATGTAAATAGAATGATAAATTTAACAAAATTCCAAGTACAACACAAATATAAAGTAACAGGAATTGGAGAAAATATTTTAACAACTGAAGATATAAATACAGTGAAATCTTTAAAATCAGGAAAAGAATTTGTAAAAACTATGGTTCTTGAAGAGGATTCAGATTATTTAGTAAAGATTGATGGAAATATAGCAGCAGAAGAAAAGTATGTAGTAGCTATTCAAAATGGGAAAACTTTTGAATTAGATAAAAATAATAGAGAGTGTTTGCTAAAAAATACTGGTGAATCAACTAAAGATGGAAAAATAACTATAAAAAAAGTAGGAAATAAACAAGGGCTAAAAGATATTAAAATAGAAAAATATTTTGGAAATTTAATATGGGAAGAAGAATTTAATTATGAAGGATTACCTAAAGAGAGTGACTGGGGATATGATGTAGGTGGAAACGGTTGGGGAAATGCCGAATTACAATATTATACTGAAAAAAATCCAGATAATGTTTATGTAGAAGATGGTAAATTAGTTATAACAGCTTGGAATGAAGCATATGATAAAAATGAATATACTTCAACAAGATTAGTAACTAGAGGTAAAAAAGATTTCTTATATGGAAGAATAGAAGTAAAAGCTAAATTACCTAAAGGAAAGGGAACTTGGCCAGCTATTTGGATGATGCCAACAGATTCTTTATATGGAGATTGGCCAAAAAGTGGAGAGATAGATATAATGGAACATGTAGGATTTGATCAAGATAGAATACATGGAACAGTTCATACTGAAAAGTATTATTGGAAAAATTCAAATCAAAAAAGTGCTCAAATAGAAGGAGAAGAAGTGTCTGATACTTTCCATACTTATTCATTAGAGTGGACACCAAAGGTTATAAAAGTTTATTTTGATGATACATTATATTTTACTTATCAAAATGAAAACTCTGGTAAAGATGCTTGGCCATTTGACCAAAAATTCTATCTAATATTAAATATAGCTGTTGGTGGAGCTTGGGGAGGACAACAAGGAGTAGATGCAGATGTATTCCCACAAACATTAGAGATAGATTCAATAAAAGTATATGATTTAGGAATAAAAGTGGAGGATAAATAATGAAAAAATTTTTATTAGTAAGTTTATTATGTGCATTAGCTATACCAGCTTTAGCAGAAGATAGAGAATTAACTTTAGAACAAAGAATAGAAAAATTAGAACAAATAATTGCTGAGCAAAATAAAGAATTGAAAAAACAAAAGCTTGATATAAAAAAGAATGAAAAAAATTAAGTTTAGCAACTCAAGAGAAACCTAAAAATCAAGATGATGAGTTACAATTTCATGGATACCTTAGAACTGGTGCTGAGGGGAATATGAAACATGGAAATAAAAATAGTTATAGTAAAAATAAAGAATATGTTGGAAGATGGGGAAATGAATATGATACAAACTTCAATATAAACCTATCGAAAAAATTTACTCAAAGTAATGGTGCATGGACAAAATTAACAGTTCAATTGGAAAGTTGGAGTGATAATTATGACAATAGTGTAGGAGATTATAAAATTGATCTTACACAATTATATATAGAGATGGGAAATGTACCTATGTTTACAGGAGCATTTAAAGATGCTGTAATAGTAGCAGGTAAGAAAAAATGGGATGATCAACAAGTTGAAGTTCTAGACTATTACTATCAAGAGGTTGCAGGAACTGGACTAGGAATTGAAAATATTAAATTATGGAATGGAAGTTTAAACTTAGCTTATATATCAAATGATTTTAAAGATGGAGAACTTTCAAATCTTGAGGGAGAAAAAGCAGAAGATATAAGAGCTTATAAGGCGAAATATACTTATGGGGATATTTCTGGAGAGGTTATGTATGCTCATGCTATGGATAATGATAGAATAAAAGAATATAAAAATAATTTAGAGACATGGAAAAGAGACGCAGCAGATGATGGTTTTTATACAGGACTTTACTATCAACCAGATAATTTCTTTGGATTAGAAGGAAAGGGACAACACTACTTACAATATGCAACTGGATTATTGGCTGGAGAAGGAATAGGGAAAATAGACACAGACTTTAATAAAAGAGCTGCTAATGATGCGGTAACTTATCAATTAGGACTTGGAGGAATAGTAAGACTTGGAGATAGAACACATATGTTAGTAAGTTATAGAGGTTTACGTGCTCAAGATATAGAGGCTAGAAAAACTGTTTCATATTGGAGTGATGGAATAAATATGTCTCCATATGAAAATTCTTGGAGAGTAAATAAATTAGAAACTGATGCTCTAGTTTTAAGACCAATCTATTATATAAATCAAAATTTAGATTTATGGCTGGAAGCTGGTATAGCTCGTAAAGATACAGAAGCTTATAATGGAACTACTGAAGATCATTTATTATATAAAATTTCAGCTGGACCACAATTAAAATACTATGTTGGAAATGCTGAAACATCATTAAGATTATTTGTTACTTATATAGGAGATAAAACAGAAAGAAGAGAAAATGGAGTAACAACAAAATCAACAGTAGAAGATGTAATTACAGGTTTCCAAGTTTCAGCATGGTGGTAAAATACTTGACAAGAATAAAAAAAACGTTTATCATCAATTATAGAAGTAAAAAAAGAGGTGAGTTCTATAAAAATTGATGATATAGCTAGATTGGCTGGATATTCAAAATCAACAGTATCTAAAGTCATAAATAATTATCCAGGAATACCAGAATCAACAAAAGAAAAAATAATGAAGGTTATAAAAAAATATGAATTTGAACCTAATATTCAAGCTAGAAATTTAGCTGGGAAAAGGGATAAAGTAATAGGAATATTTATCTTAGATAAAGGTGGACTAGGAA
>OGNS01000655.1_pt1 | contig 16839 bp, 12 predicted proteins | sample 1573571 | NCBI WGS metagenome assembly OGNS01 (sample SAMEA2581890, study PRJEB24529) | metagenome | biome: Human gut stool | place: China | collected 2011 | reverse complement strand
CACGGATAAATTCTGCTCCGATCGTATCTAATGCACAGCTTTCAGATGCTAATACATAAGCGTTATCTCTCTTACCGATACATAATGGCTTAAATCCATATGGATCTCTTGCTCCGATCAGTTTCCTTGGTGACATAACGATCAGGGAATACGCACCTTTGATCTTCTGCATTGCTCTGGCTACTGCCTTCTCAATTGATGATGTATTCACGCGTTCTCTTGCGATATGATATGCGATAACTTCGGAATCGATCGTTGTCTGGAAAATAGCTCCTGTCTGTTCTAATTCTTCGCGAAGTTCTATTGCATTGATCAGATTACCATTATGTGCAAGTCCTAAAGTACCTTTTACATAATTTAAAACCAGTGGCTGGGCATTCTCAGGAACACTCTCTCCTGCTGTTGAATACCTTACATGCCCCACACCGATATCTCCCTTTAATGCCTGAAGGGAATCTGGTGTAAACACTTCATTACATAATCCCATACCTTTTTGAGATGTGACATTACGTTTTGGACCATTCGTATCAGAAACTGCAATTCCGCAGCTTTCCTGACCTCGATGCTGAAGTGCAAACAATCCATAATAGATCGTTGACGCTACATCATTGCCATCGAAATCGTAGATACCGAAAACTCCACATTCTTCTCCCAACTTATCAAAGTTCTCTCTGCTCATCGTGATCTTTTGACCTTTCTGTTATACAATCTTTAGTTTCGTTTGTAAAATACACATTTTTGATAGTAACATATTCATTTTAAATCTGCAAGCATCCCTGTTATTGATTCTCTTTTAATAATGTAGTATCTGGTGGGATCTCTCCTCGCTTAAGCTTTGTATATATGATTCTTCTTACAGATTTATCAATTCTTGATTCTTTGATCTTGCCGCTTTTTAGTGCTTTCTCAATTGCCTTGTATGCTTCTTTATAATTATCCGGCATCACGATCAAATCAACTCCTGCCTGAATCGCTTTCACTGCTGCTTCTCCGGAACTATAGTTATCTGTGATCGCTTTCATGTTCATCGCATCAGTCATGATAACGCCCTTGTATTCAAGTTCATCTCTTAGAATATCAGATACGACTCTGCTGCTTAGGCTTGAAGGCTCCTTCTCGTCTGTCACATTAGACAGCATCAGATGTGATACCATCACTGCATCAGCTTTTGCCTTGATCCCTGCTTTAAATGGTTTAAAATCTGTATCTCTTAATGCATTGATCGTCTGGTCAGTCTCTGTACTTCCGCGGTGTGTGTCTCCTCCGGTCTGTCCACTTCCTGGAAAATGCTTTAATGTCGCTGAGATCTGTTGTTTCTGCATGTTCTTTACCAGTGTTGTGATAATATTTGCAACTTTCTTTGAATCTGTTCCAAAGCTTCGGTCTCCGATCTCTGTGTTATTCTTATTCGTTAAAACGTCTGCGACTGGTGCCAGATTCATATTAAATCCAAGCTCTTTTAATTCCTTTCCCTGTGTCTTCCCCATCTGTGCGATCTTCTTGTTATTGTAAGTTCTTCCAACTTCCTGTGCAGATGGATATACTGTCATCTTCATCTCAGGGTTGGATGCGACTCTTGAAACCTGTCCACCTTCCTCATCCACTGCCATAAATAATGGGATATAGGAGGCATCTTGGAGCTCATCCGTCATCTTCTTTGTCTGATCAGGTGTATCAATATTCTTCGCAAACATGATCACCCCACCTGCTGGATACTTCTTCAATGTCTTCTTCATCTGGCTCGTCACGCTTGTCTGATTCTTGCTTTCTGCCTCATCTAATTGATAAACAGATACCATAAATAGTTGTCCGATCTTATTCTTTAAGGACATCTCCTTTGTGATATCTTTTGCCATTCCCTGCAGGGTTGTCTCATCCAGATCTTCTGTCTTGAGTTTCTTTGTTGTACTCTTCTTCCCGCATCCTGCTGTCATGACAAGCATCAATACAAGGACAAGGCTGATTAAACGTCTCTTCATTCTTTCGTGTCCTTTCCGTGCATGCTTTTTTCTTTTTATTATACCAGAAGCATTTGTTTGTATCAAATGCTGTTACGTCTTATTCTACCTATGCAATAAGAAAAAAAGCCCCTCCAGATCTTAATGTCTGAAGAGACTTTAAAAGCAGATGTCTTCAAATACGCAACCATTCCATAAGTCACCATGTATCAAAACTTCATGAAAAAAGGATCTAAAAACCATTCTCTCAAATGGTCTATGTGCATATTGTCGACACAATTAGTAGTATATACTTTTATATTTATGTTTTCTACCCTTTCAACATAGTTTTTTTACAATTTTGTCAATTTAGTCAAAAAATATATGAAATCTATTTGTTTACCTCTAAATATTGTTTAAATTGTATAGTAACCAGGAATTGGTCTCCGTCTATTCTTATCGAAAACTCTCCTCCACAATTCTTTGTAAAACTGTCTGCAATGGAAAGTCCTAATCCGTTTCCTTCGCTGGTACGTGATTTCTCCGCTCTTGCAAACCGTTCCATAATCTCTTCTTCTGTAAAATTCATCTCATAAGATGCTGTGTTTACAACTTCTAATTTTATATTTTGATCTGCTTCGGTAATCCTTAGGAAGATCCTGGTTCCTTTGAGGGAGTATTTTAAGGCATTTTCTATGACATTTTGTACCACTCGATACATACGGTTGCTGTCTCCGATAAATCTTGTGTGTGTAGCTTCGCACTGATATCTGATCACAAATCCAGATTCTTCTATCTGATCTGCCATATCTCCCAGTGTCTGTTCTACCAGACGTTTCATATCCATTTCTTCCAGATCTACTTTCGCATCTCCACTTGTTGCTTTCGCAAGTTCAAACAGGTCAGAAATGATGGCTTTTAAGCGTTCAGTCTTGTTGATCAGGATGGTTACATAATCTCTTGATTCTGCGGATAATGTCTGATCTCTGCTTAAGAGATCGACGTATCCGATGATAGAAGTCAGCGGTGTCTTCAGATCATGTGATACATTTGTGATCAGATCGATCTTCATTCTCTCGCCTTTCATCTGTGTTTCTAATGCTTTTTCCATTCCCTGCCCGATATTGGTCAGTTTCTGACTATATTCATAATACGCAGATTCTTGTGAAATATCAGTCGTTGCCGTCAGTTCTCCATTGGAAATACGTTCGATCTGATTGACAAGCATGTTTAAATCTCTCTGTTCTTCTGCATATTTGTCTGAATATCTTGAAAAATATCTAATAAGAAAAACAAAGATGACTGCTGCTATAAACAAGAGTGGGGATGGAATATTCATTCCACTCATTCCCATGATGATACAAGCAAGTGTACCGACAGTTAAAATATATCGTAAGACCCTGTACTGTCTGATCCTGTCTCTTGCATGTTTTTGTGCAAATGACATCGCTTCATCTTCCAGCTTTCTTCTTGTCTTTGCCTGACGGCTCCATTTTCGAATATATCCCAGACAAAATGTTGAATCCAGAAGATTCTTCTGGCGGATCCTCCATACCGTAGTCTGGATGCATATGGCAAATGCCATGATGAAAAATGGGACTGAGATATAACTCAGTGTCATGATCATCTCGATCGTTGAACCTGTGATCCCGCCCTGTGTATATTCTATCGTATATTCCCAGATTGCAAAGCATAATGCGATCGCCAGTCCAAGCAGCGTAATTGCTGCCACTAGTATGATCTCCCACCAGAGCCTGTCAAGACCTCTAAAAAATCTGGTTCGCTTTTCCTGAAGTGCAAATAAGATGCACAGCAGGATCGTTCCGATCACTTCAATGACTGAAACAACAATGATCGTTTTGATTCCCGTTGTAATCTGTTTTATTGATCCTTTTCGAAAATTTTCAATCTCTGTTAGTGCTTTTTTTGTCAAAGAAATTTCAATGTCTGCATTTTCCAGACGCTGATTCTTCTCATCATTGATCAGAAGCTGTTCCGGGAATATATCCTGCAGTGTATAATTATCCCCAGAGAATTCATAGTATTCTATCTGAGCCGCATTGTACTCATTGTACTCGTCATACGGATCCCATCCCTTGAAACTTCCGTCTTTGTTTAGTTTCTCTGTCTTGTCTCTTTCTATATGAAAATGTTCAATCCTGCCCCCAGCATAGTTCACATTTTCTGTTCCATATATTGATGTTGTCGTTACCATCTTTTTATCATATGGTTTGACCTTCATCGTTACTTTCACAAATGATTCTTTTTTTATCTTATTTAGTAAACTATCTGATACATGATTTGCCTGTGTATAATAGACTTTATCACTTTCTTGATCCGCCCATTTATCAAACAGTGAGATCTGTGTGTTTTTGATATAGTCTGATTGATCCTGTTCATCCAAACTGAAGCTGTTATCCCCTGTCAATGCCATGTTATGGATCGTGTTGAGTCCATATATCCCTGACAGGGTCATGGCGATCATCACAAGTGTGATCAATACTTTGTTAGTCCATTTTCTCGATCTTGTATCCAATTCCCCACACCACCTTTAAATATCTTGGATTCTTTGCATCTATTTCTATTTTCTCGCGGATACGACGGATATGGACCATAACGGTATTCTCTGTCGCATAGGCTTCTTCGTTCCATACACGTTCGTAGATCTCATCTGCTGAAAATACTCTGCCAAGGTTGTTCATCAGAAGGCTTACGATCTTGTATTCGGTTGCAGTCAGTTTCACTGGCTCTCCGTCTACCATCATTCTTTTTCCTTTCATGTCAAGGATCAATCCGCCATTGATGATCTGTTCTTTATTGCTTTCTGCGGCGTTCATTCCTCCAAACTGCATGTATCTTCGCAGCTGGGATTTCACTCTCGCTACTAGTTCATCTGGGCGGAATGGTTTGCTGATATAGTCATCGGCTCCCATGGATAGTCCCAGGATCTTATCGCTTTCTTCTGTCTTGGCTGAAAGAATGATGATCGGGATGTTCTTGCTTTCCCTGATCTTCATCGTTGCGGATAGTCCGTCCATCTTCGGCATCATAACGTCTATGATCAGAAGCTGGACTTCTTGTTCCATCAGGATATCCATGGCTTCCAGACCATCATATGCCGTTATGATTTCATAGTCTTCCATTTCCAGACGTTTCTTGATCGCTCCTACGATCTCTTTGTCGTCGTCAACGACCAGGATCTTTGGCTGGTTCATACTTTTCCTCCTCGTATCTTTGATGGTTTTAGTGTATCAGGTGGTTCTTTCGTTTCTATAGATATAATTCTTACGAATTTCTTAATATGACTTCCTTAATTATACTGACACTCCAACGGCTAAAGCACGTTAGGTTCTTATATACGTTCACTTCCAAATATACTCGAAAGCATATAAGACTAATGATTTTCTATAAGACTTTCACTAATAAAGATATCATTATATCCATTAACGTTAGTATATGGCTCGTGTCAAAACCTTTTATATATTCTATTTTAGATTGCTATACTGCTTAAATTTTTTTTACCTTTTAATCTCTCTACTTCTAAATTATGAAGTCGATAGAAATTTTCAAATCGTTCATTACATTTATCAATATTAAAACTCTTCAGATTATCATTAATGTTCATTATCAGAAATGCTGAATACATATCTCTTTGTATTTTAAGACCATCAAAATCATTCCATCTCTGTGACAGAGACTTCTTTTTGTATGTCCCATCAAAATGATTAAACTGACTTGCTCTTGCTTCTGATGTATTTATTTCAATTAGTTTTTTACCATAATATCTCAACTTTCTATCTATGATAGTTAATAACATAGATGGAGCTTTATTTGCTAACGACTTTCCAAAACGTTTCTTACGCTTGAATCTGCCTTTATCATTTTTTTCAGTTTTCTTAGCACGCTTTTGAAGTCCTGCGAAATTCATTTTTTCAACATATACTTTATTGCCAAGAGATATAATATAATTAGCTAAACATTCATGTTGATACTTTCTTATATCAGCTTGTTTTCTATACAGCTCTTTTAATTCATTTTGATATTTAATGCAGTGATTCGATTAATTCCATAGAACTTTTTTATTACCATGTTTTTTAATCGTACCATCTTCATTATAATTCTCTGGGTTAGTTGCTCGTCTTGACCTGTCTATTTTTCTAAGAAGTTTTTTCTTTTGATCTTCAATATTTTGTATCCTATCAGCAAGTTCTAATATTTTTACATCAGACTGGCTTGAAATAGCGATAGTTCTAGTTCCGATGTCCAGTCCAACATCCCCTGTACCCATATAGTGTTTTATCTCGCCAGTTTCAGCAATTAGTTTTATAGGTGGATTCCCTTTGAAAACGATCTGCACATAATATTTATATTTATTTCTTATATATTTTCGTATGATCCTGTTGTAGCAGATTTTAAATTGCATCGCTTGATATTCATAATCATTATCATAATCTATAACAACAGGTATTTTTAATCCGTTCCAAAGAATCGTATTATCTTTAAAACGAATACCAGTTCTATTAGATTTCCCTTCAAGTGCATTTAATTCACCATGTCTCTTATAATAAATTTTGTTTCCATTTCCATAAAACAATTTATCATAAGATTTCCATAATTGTGTTGCAATCTTTTGAGCGGTAAATGAATCTATATTATCTTTGAAATGATTTTGCATTTGTTTTACATCTTCGTGAAATGAGTATTCTGACATACCATACTGTTTACGAATATCATTTATTTGTTTCCAAATTTCTTTATTAGATTTCTTATTTTCCGTTAATACAGATATAAGATTACGATATTTCTTTGTTTTGATCATTTCTTTATAATGCTTTTGAGTCACATTTACTAATGAATTATAAATATATCTTCCAACTTTAAAACGCTTATTTAAAACATCTTCTTGATATTTTTCTGTTTTCAATGGAAATTCAACAATAAAGTTTGACATGATACTCACCTCACTTTCTAGTATGATATTCTCTTTTTAATATCTTTTCTTTTGATCTTCTACATACTTTTTGATTGTTTCGCTGCACACATTTCCTGCTGTTGAAACAAAATAACTTCTTGTCCATAAGTTAGGCATTTTAGAAAGCTCATAAAATTCTTCTCTCAGAATTTTACTTGTATATCCTTTAATTTGATGCATAATATATGATGGACTTAATGTAGGTGGGCAATTTAAGAACATATGCGAATGGTCTTTATCACATTCTATTGCAATTGTTTCAATTTCTAACTCCTTACATTTAATTTTGACCAGTTCTTTAAATCGCTCTTCTACATTTGGTATCAGATAAATTTTACGCCTGTATCTTGGACAAAATACAAAATGATAATTTATCAAAGATACCGTTGTATTTGTATGTCTATATATGTTTTCCATACATTTATTGTATCATAATGCGTGTATATTTACCATACTTATATACACATTATTTTAATTTTTTTGCTATCCATCCCACACCTAAAGGAGTGGGCTTTCCGCACATCGATTTGTAATTTACCGAATAATTATCAATATCCTGTCCATAGGAGTGTACCTGCACTTAATGGATAGCAAGATATTGATAATTATTCTCATTTATGGTTATTGTTCACTAACCTCTCGTGTGGTATCATATTTTCAGCAGTTAGAGTTTTCTAACTACATACACGCTATTATTTTATATTACAGAAAATGGAGGAAAAACTATATGCGTAAAAGATTAATCGGGAAAGCTTTTGCTATCGCTATGAGTGGTGCAATGGTTTTAACTGCGACTCCTGTGACAGCGAATATCTTTAATGTTGCTCACATTGTTAAGGCTGATAATGAACAATCTGATGAATATGTTTATTGCTATGCTGGACTTACATGGAATGAATATTGGGCATCTGAGGGTGTTTATGCTGCTGGTAATGACAGCTCTTCTGATGCATTAGATAGTCATGGTGAACTTGATAATGGTGGATACGATGCCGTTACTCGTGCTACAACAAACCATGGTCTTCATAGAGGAAGTTTTCAGTGTATCACAACGATTTATACAACCGATGGAAGTGCTTATCAGATCTCTAACTGGGAACAGGTAAAAGGCTCTGATAATAAAGTAACAGCCACTTATTTACATCTAAAAGACGTGGAAGGAAGAGTTACTTTTAACAAAGGAACTCTAACATTTGCTGATAATTCCACAAAAAAAATGGATCACTATAGTGTTTCTGGAATCAAATATGTTCCTGTAAAAGTAAAGGCTTCTGATTACAACGATTTCAAAGCAAAATACTCTGTTGTTGAAAACAATGGTACATTGATCGGTGGATATGCAGAAGGTGTTTTAAGTTCTTATGAAGCATCTGCAAATGTAACAGCAAATACAAATGGATTAAAAGAAGCGGTCAAAGGTTCTGACGGTTCTTTCTCTTTCAACGCCAGAACAACTGGTACTGACTCTGGTATTAAAGATCAGACATTACAGAAAGCTGTAAAGATCACTCCAACTGTAAAAGCTGCTTCTGGATCATATGGAGAATTTCTTCGTGTAGATCTAAATTGAGATGACTATGGTGCTTTAGGTGACAAGATGCAGGCTGTTAAATGGACATACTACGGAAATGACAGCACTCGTACAAAAGCTTTAGCTTCTTATGGAACAAAATTTGCAGCTGATAACTGGATGCATAAATCTATGGGAATCCAGCTTGGATTAACAGATTCAATTCGTTGCCAGTTACCTGAAAATACAGATGGTACAGGTTATTGGAGTTTAACAGTTTATGCTCTTGGTTACGAGGATTATACAGTTAACTTTGAAGCTACAAAAGACAATATTGTATCCAAAAAGGCTCTTGCAAGCAACGAAGAAAAGGCTTCTCTTCAGAAATTAGTAACAGAAGCTGAATCTTTGAAGAAAGATTCCTATGTTGATAGTTCTAACAAGCAAACTGCATTTACTAATCTTCAAACTGAACTAGATGAATCTAAAGAATTACTGAACAAAAAAGAGTTAACTTCTGCAGAAGTTAGTGAGCAGATCACTCATTTAACAGAAGCGATCAATGCAGTCAAAGCTTTAAAAACAAAAGATGCTGCAACTACTACTGCTGCACCTGCTACAACAAAACCAGCAGCTACAACTACAGTAACAAACACAACAACTGTCAAAGCTCCTGCGCAGACAACTGTGAAATTAAGCAAAGCTAAGAAGACTTCTATCAAAGTATCTTGGAAGAAGATTTCTGGAGTTGCTGCTTATCAGATTCAGTATAGTACTTCTAAGAACTTCAAGAATGCAAAAACTGTCAAAGTTTCTGCAAAATCAGCTTCTAAAGTCTTAAAGAAGCTGAAAAAGAATAAAAAATATTATGTAAGAGTTCGAAGCTACAAAGTAACAAAAGTAAACAACAAATCAAAGAATGTTTATTCTGCTTGGTCTGCTAAGAAAGTTTTAAAAACTAAGAAAAAATAAGTTCTCTTAAATAATATCAATTCATCTCAATCTTAAAATTATTACAAAAACAGGAACTGTATTTGGTCTGCAGTTCCTGTTTTTATTACTTATTCTATGCTTCTTGTTTCAAATTTTATTTAAAATATTTATCCAGAATCTGGCGTTCTCCTTCATTGTCGTTGATGTCTGTGACAATATCTGCTGCCTCTTTTACTTCATATGCGGCATTGCCCATGGCGACTCCAAGTCCTGCATATCTGATCATATCAATATCGTTGAAATTATCACCAAATGCCATTATCTCTTCTTGTTTCACATGAAAATGGTCTTTTAACATATGGATTGCATCTGATTTGGATGCTTTCATGGACATGATCTCTAAATAGGTATCTTTGGATCGATAAATTCTGATCTGTGGGAATTCTTTTACTAACTGTTGTTCCAACGCTGCAATATCTTCTTTATCTCCCATGCATAACACCTTGTGTACTTCTTTGTAGACTTCTTCATCTTCAAAAGACACTTCTTGTGGAATCACGCCTGTGATATCACTTTCCTGCGCTGCCCAATATTCTTTTTTATCTTTTACCAGCCATTCATCGTTTGTGTAAATGTTAACCGAAATCTTTGGATTCAATTCATAGACTCTTCTGCATAACTTCATGGCAACTTCTTGTGGCATTGCCACACTGTAGATTGGATGGTCTTCTTCATCAACAACTAAAGCTCCGCTGTAGCAGATCATTGGACTCTTCGCCTCTAATTCTGCTCTGATAGCTGTCATGCCTTTTGGCATTCTTGCGGATACTAAGACGTATGGGATTCCATTTTGGTTGATCTGTTTTATTTTTTTTCTTGTATTTTCTGGTATCTGATGTTTTGAATTTAATAATGTTCCATCGATATCACTAAATACTGCTTTATACTTTTTCATTATGTCTGCATCCTTTCGTTTCTCTGCTTTGTTGTCTATTTCTTCCATTATTATAAAGCAAGAAAAGCCATCTGGCGAGAGTGAAATATCCCAGATGGCTTTTCATTTTTAATTTGCTTTCACTGACTTCGCATTAGAATATGCTCCGTATACTTTCTGATTTGTTGAATCATAGTAGTAATAGCGAACCTGTACATAGTATTTCTTGCCTTTTTTCAGACCTGTTTTTGTATAAACATTTTTCGCTAAACCTGTTGTTTTGTATTTTGCAGATTTCATCTTTTTGCTTGTGGAATAACGGAATCTAAATCCTCGTTTTTCCCCATATTTGTTGACAGATTGTGTTGATCTTGCTACAAATCCTACACCTTTTCCTGCTTTGGATCTGACAGATAATGAACCTGCTTTTCCAACTGTTACTTTAACAAATTTAGCTGTTAATGTAATATTCTTGTCGCTTTCTGGCATCTTTGTAACAATTTTTCCATTGTATGTCCATCCTGCAAATACATAACCTTTCTTACCAGCTGCTTTATATTTTGCTTTGTTCCATGCTGGCAGAGTATCTCCTGCTTTCACATCTTTGATCGTTGTGACAGTCTTTCCTGCATTACCTTTTAGTGTTGCTGTAATAGAAACTTTTGGAGTTTCTACTTCTTTTTCTTTTACTGTTACCTGAGTCTTGTATGTGTAACTTCTTCCAAAAGTTGTAACCTGCGTTTCAATCTGTGTTGTTCCAGCTTTCTTTGCTGTGATGTTACCATCTTCATCTACATCTGCGATCGTTTTGTCCAAAGATTTGTATTTGATGATGTTGAAACTGTTGTCCTCGATATTGGAAACAGTAATTACTGCTTTCTCGCCTGCTGTTAATGCAAGTTTATCAGAAACTGTTGGAACTTTCACTTCTAATGGTGTGACTTTCATATTCTGGAATGTTACTCTTCCGTTGAATACATTAAATCCAACATATCTTCCTTCTTTATAATTATTCTCAACTTTTGCATCTCTTACATTCAGTACCAGCTTGTCCCCTATATACACTTTGTACTGGTTACCTTTTACTACAACTTTGAAATGATATTTCTGTCCTTCACTTAAGTTGTAATTTCCATCTTTTCCGATGTCTCCGGTTCCGCCTCCAAATGTAAAGATTCTTGCTGTACTACCTTTTCTTTGTGTGTCTACATTAGCTGCATATGCGCTAGTAGAATCTGGATTCTGTCCACGGAATAATAATGCAAATGCCTGTCCACTGTGATAAACAACATCTGATTCAAAAATATAATCATCTGAACTGATCTTTGTTCCTGACATTAAGAATGCGTCTCCACTGGCTTCTCCTGTACAACTGTTAGAATTCTCACTGATCGTCCATTTACCACCATGTTGTTTCCAGTCACTAAGTGAAATACCATCGTCTGCTGCTGAAACAAATATATCAATACTTCTTGATAATCCATTTGCTGTTGTTGCTGTAACAGTGACACTTCCTTCTTTTAGTGCTTCTAACTGAAGTTCATCATCTTCTGTTTTAACAACTTTAACTTTATTACTTTTGTTATTACTTACTTTCCATGTTACTTTCTGATCTGCTTTCATTGGAGAGATTGCAGCATTTACACTGATCTTATCTCCGACATTATATTCTCCACTTCCAGAGTCTGTACTGATATATAGATCTGTTGCTGTGTTTGCATCTGTGATCTTATTTTCCCAGATACTCTTCATTGGATAAACCGTGATATTTCCTGTTGTTTCTCCACCTTCAGAATATACTTCCATTCCTGTACTACTGACAGATGGGAATACTGCTAATGCTCCTGTAACCTGTCCATCTTGTCCATATACTTCAACACTTGATTCATCAACAAAGATATCTAATTTTACTTTTCCATCTTTCTCCGTGACGATCGCATCGGATACGATGTTCTTTGTCTGCTGTCCCGCTGGATGTGTACCAGATTTTTCTCCATTGATGGATACTTTCTTTGTTTCTGTATTATAAGATACAACTGTTTCCTGACTTCCAGATTTGTTTGTTCTTAATTTGAATCCAACTTCTTTTGTTCCTGCCTGTGGTGTAAGTTCTGCGACAACTTCATATTGTCCTGCTTTGACTCCTGATAACAGATTTTCGCTGTTTTCTGTCTTCTTTGGAATCGTAACATTTTCAAGTTTGGTTGCTGCTTCGTTAACTCGTAATTTCTTGTATTCGTCAATTGGTGTCTGAACTAGTTTATACTTACCATCAATCTTCTTCACATTTAATTCTGTCTGAAGATTAAAGAATCCATTGTATCCCCACTGTCCGGTCACTTTATCAACGTTATTGCAGTATCCATCAGCCCATGTACTTGCCCAGTTGATCATGATTCTTCGGTTTTCTGGTTTTCCATTGGTTGTTTCCCCATTACCAATATAATATGTCATTGCTGCATAAGAATGAGGTCCAAAGTTCATGACATAACGGTCGCTGTCTTTATCCTGTACAAATGTCCAATGTCCATCAATCTTCTTGAGATCACCGATGCGATAATAACGTCCTCCTTCGCTTATAACCCATTTTGTTGTTCCATCATCTGCTGTTAAAGGATACATATCAGGGCATTCTGTTTCAACTCTTAATCCTGCTGGATTACCGATATCATCGCTTCCTTTATATGTACTTTCAATATTCCAATGAATCAGATCATCAGAAGAATAAATTCTTAAGATTCCTCCCGCTAATACCATAAACCATTTTCCATCGTGACGGAATACTTTTGGATCACGGAATGCTGTATCTTTTAGATGATCTTCATCCCATTTTAAGATTGGATTTCCTTTATATTTTGTCCATGTTCTTCCGTTATCTTTGCTGTATGCGATGCACTGATCCTGTCCTCTGTGGCCATTTAATTCATTGTTCTGTGTATAGATTGCGATAAGTCCACCTTTTCCAGGTCCTTTTTCATCTCCAAATAAACCGGATGTATTCTCATCATCTACAACTCCACATCCAGAGAACATTGCTCCATTATCTTCCTGATAATTTAATGGTCTTGGCAATTCTTCCCAGTGGATTAGATCTTTAGAAACTGCATGTCCCCATTCTAACTCTCCCCATGTCGTTCTTGCCTGATTATGCTGGAAGAATAAATGCCATTCTCCCTTATAATAAAGCATTCCGTTTGGGTCATTGCTCCATCCCATTGCCTGTGAAAAATGATATTGTGGTCTGGTTGGAACTGTATATGCTGAACCATCTACATTTCTTAATACATGTAATGTTGTAGTTTCTACTGCACCATTTGTACTTGTCACTGTGATAGGAATTTCCTGAGATCCAATCTTTAATGATACTTCTGTTGCTTTTCCATTTTCTGCTTTTTGTTCACCGATCGTCACTGTTCCATTATCACTTACAGTTGGTGTGATAGATAATTTATCAACTGTATTAGGCACTGTGATCGCATAATCATTTGTATCCTGTGTATATTTCTTATCTAAGTCGCCACCTGTTACCTGTAAATTTGTTAAATGTGCTGTTGCTTTTGGAATCGCGATATCTTCTACAGAAAAATCAGATGCTGTCATTGTTTCATTGAAGGAAATAAGACCAACCTTTCCTTCAAAAATCGTATCTGTGATCTCCATACTGATGACTTTTACACCATTGATCTTAACTGTCAAATGACGTTGTTTTACAGAAATGTCAAAATCATAAGTATCTTTATTTTTTAATTCATCAAATACTTTTTCTTTCTGAAGATCGTCGTTGCGTCCTCCTTGGAAACAGAACAAACGTACGGCTCCAGTAGATGGAGTAACATTGGCTACTACAGAACCTTTCTTTGGATCTTTTGCTTCCTTTGCTCCCATAATCACACCGACAGCTCCGTCTTCTTCTCCTTGTGTCAGTTTTGCTTTGACCGAATAATTATCTTCTTTTTTGATGTTTGTAATACCGATATTATCACCAGCTCCTGATAACTGGATCTTATCATTGTCTACTTTTCCATTTCCTGTAAATGTCCAGTCTATTGCCTGCTGCTGTAATTGTGCTGCATTTACAGTTACATGATTGTATGCTGTTACTGGCGCGATAGAAGTGACACTGACTACACCTGCCATCATTATCGCTACTAATCTTGGGCTAACTTTCCTCATATTTTTTCCCTTTCTTTGTAGAAAAAAGGACGATCTAACTATAATCGTCCTTTTTCAATCAAAAAACAATAGTTCTATGCTTAGGCTTTCACTAATTGTAATATCTTGTCTACGTTTGCTCTTCCTCGCTTAATACCAAGGCCTATGACAACACAAAGTATCACACTGATGATCGTAATGATTACTCCAACTACACCAAATACTGTAAATGGCATTTTACTTTGGACACCTAGTCCCCAGTACGCAAGTATGATTCCGATAGAGGATAAAATAATGAGATTGCGAATCCATTTTTTGAGGTTATTGAGCATTTGTGTCTGAAATTCAATTTCTTTTAGCTGCTGTGCTCTTGTTTGTGTTGTCATAATATACTTCCTTTCTTAGTATTTTAATCCTGGGTTAAAGAATCCGATCATAACTCCGATAAATGCTACAACTACTAAGATCAACATTGTAACAACTGGAGATACTTTTTTCTTTGACATTAACCACCAACAGAAGATTACAAAAGCTGCTGTTAAGAATCCTGGATATACTCCATCTAACTGATTCTGAAGATTTAAGAATTCTTTTCCTGCACTGTTTACAAGATGGAATGATGTTTTTACTGATACCCATGTTGCTGCTACAGATCCAACAACCATTGTTCCTAACATAACGATTGCTTCACGGATCGCGGTTGCTTGCTCACCAACCAGGATATCTACGGCTTTTCCACCCAGTTCATATCCTTTGAAGTATAAGAACTTCATTCCAAATGCCATGATCAAGTTCCATGCTACGATATAGAAGATCGGTCCTACGACAGATCCACCTGTTGATAATCCCAGTGCGATACCAAGTAAGATAGGAATTAATGTACCTACAACTAAGGAATCACCAATACCTGCTAAAGGTCCCATAAGACCGGCACGGATACCATTGATCGCTTCTGCATCGATATCTTCATTTCCATTTGCTTTTGCTTCCTCAAGACCAGCTGTGATACCTACGATGATAGATCCAACCTGTGGTTCTGTATTAAAGAAAGCTGTGTATGTATTCATTGCTTCTTTCTGTTCTTCTTTTGTATCATATAACTCTTCTACCAATGGAAGCATTGCACACAGATAACCAAATGTCTGCATATGTTCCTGAGAGAAACATGTTAAGTTTCCATAAGCCCAGTTACGGAATGATTTATTTAACGCTTTTTTAGATAGTTTTTTCTCTGCCATATTAAATATCCTCCTCGTCATCATCGTCAAAGGAACCGCCAGAAGCTAAGGCTGCTTCTTTTGCTCTGATTCCTACCATTTTAATGTTGTAGTAAATAATTGCGAACATTGCTGCTACAACTGTTACTGATACAAGGTTTAATCCCATACTTGCTGCTAATGTAAATCCGAAGAAGAATGGTATAAAGTCAACTGCTTTTGTTACTACCTGTTTTAATAAGACCGCAATACCTACGCAAGGAAGCAAGCTACCTACTGTAAACAGTGTTTTCATTGCAATTCCATCCATTGGTAATGTTGTTTTGATCGCTTCTACAACTGGAACTCCTAATTTACACATTACAACTGCTGGTAAGAAACTGCAGATGATATGAGAAATCCATGGAAGAACCATATCTACAACGTATAATCTCCTGAATTCACCTTTTTCAACGGCCTGCCATCCAATGTGCTGCCATACAAGGTTGATCGTTGCTGTTCCATAGAATAATACTGTACCGATCGTTCCTACCATTGCTCCAAATGATGTTGCCATGGAGATACCTTTTGCTGATGCAGGATCTAATCCGTATGAATTTAATGCTAACATTGCCAGTGGAATACCGATATAAGATACGGCACGAACGTCTGCTGATACAGTTCCTCCTGGTGTAACCAATGCGATATATACAACCTGCATTGCCCCACCGACTAAAACACCTGCCTGAATATCTCCAAGTACGATACCACAGACAAGACCTGCAACTAATGGTCTTCCTAATGTGTAGTTACCAATGGTTGTACCTCCCATACCAGGCATACTGGATAAGCAGGCAAAAATACCTAAAATGATTGCTTGTAACCAACTAATTGTCATAATAGTTTCTCCTCTCTATTGGTTTTTTAGTTAAATCCAAACTGACCTCTGAATTTGTCCCATGTTCCGATGGACGCTTCTTTGATCAGTGCAAATTCGATTTCATAACCAGCTTTGCTGATTGCTTCTAAAGCTTCTGCTTCTTCCTGTGTAATAGATTGGTTATTACCAAGTTTGACAGCTTCTGGTCTGTCATTACATGGTCCTACGATTACTTTCTTTACATCACTTGGAACAAATCCATCATCCACTAAGATCTTCTTCATCTGGATTGGATCTTTTGTGATCAGGAAGTAATTGTCTTTGC
>OGNS01000562.1_pt1 | contig 19212 bp, 20 predicted proteins | sample 1573571 | NCBI WGS metagenome assembly OGNS01 (sample SAMEA2581890, study PRJEB24529) | metagenome | biome: Human gut stool | place: China | collected 2011 | reverse complement strand
GCGCCCGGCGGGTGGAGTCGAAGGTGTCCACGGCTTTCATCAGGCCAATGGTGCCCAAAGAACTGCTGTATCCGGCGCCTTTGCTGCATAAAAACGATGATACGACTGGTTTTTGAAAAGATTGCATGAGATTTTATCAAAGTATTATTCTTTTGTGAATTTTAGCACTCTGTACTTGACAGTGCTAAAAATATGTGCTATAACTAGGCCGTGCTCAGGAGAGAGGGGCATGAGGGAGCCGCAAGGCTCCCGGGAAGACTCCGCTCCTGATGCACATCTCATAAATTTTTTACCCGACCCGAACGCCGGGATTGGAGGAATGATTTATGTTTATGCCGACTATTTTCCATGAAAACCTGTTCGATGATTTCTTTGACCCGTTCTGGAACGATGGTGCGCTGGAGCGTGCGATGAACCGTGAAGAGCGTGAGACCTTCGGCAAGCGCGGTGCAAACATGATGAAGACCGATGTGAAGCAGACCAACGACGGCAGCTATGACGTTGCCGTTGACCTGCCCGGCTGCAAGAAGGAAGACGTTCAGATGGAGCTGAACGACGGCTACCTGACCATTCAGGCCGTCCGCAGCCACAGCAATGACGAGAAGGATAAAGAGGGCCGCTACCTGCGCCGCGAGACCTTCTCCGGCACCTGCGCCCGCAGCTTCTATGTGGGCGACGCTGTGAAGAAGGAGGACATCCACGCAAAGTTCGAGGATGGCATCCTGCACATCACGCTGCCCGCACCTCAGCAGCAGAAGGCTCTGCCTGTGAACCCGAACCTGATCGAAATTGAATAACTGTTATGTACCGGTGTAAAATACCGGTGCATAGGACTTGCCCCCGGAGAGCTGCCCAAAGGCTCTCCGGGGGCTTTTTGCGTTCCGGCATCCTTTCGGCAGGGAAAAGCGTGGTGTGATCCGGATGGCATAGGGCAGGGGTCAGGCCCGGCTCCTTCATCGCCCGCGTTCCCCACGGTATTCTCAGATGCTTCATATCAAAACCTCCATTCCATCTTTACGAGCTGCATTTTCATCCCATGGTCGCCGACTTCGGCGAGAAGACGAAAGAATCCACTGCCGCTCTTGACAAAGAGTGGTTTTGTACTATGATTGTTGTACATACAACGATGCAGATACATCTTTTTGAGATAAGACCCGGAGGCCGTCTATGGATATTACCGATGAAAAATGAGAAGACCTTCCGCCCGGACCGGGTGTTCTCTTATTTCCGGGCCGAGTGGCTCCCGCTGGCCTTCGTGACCCTGTCGGGCCTTATCTATAACATCGGCCTGCTGGCCACCCCGTGGTTCGAGGGCCGTCTGGCCCAGTGCCTGGCGGACATCCTGAGCGGCAGCGAAACAGCGGCCCAAATGGCGCTGCTGGTTCTGGCCTATATCCTTGTCACCCTGTTGGTGCAGGCGTCGCGGTTCATCAAGCGCTTTTATGTCCGCCGCTTTGCCAACAACATCAACCGCCGGATGAAGGGCATCCTCTACGCCAATCTGGTGCGCCAGAGCCGGGTTTCGCTGGAAAAAGAGGGCGCCGGTGAGTTGATGACCAAGGCCATCTCCGATGTGGACGACTGCGTGGAAGGTATGCGCAAGTTCACCACCGAAGTCTTTGATACCGGCGTGGCGCTGGCGGGTCATGTGGTCATGCTGCTGGTGTACGACTGGCGGCTGGCTCTGCTGAGCCTGCTGTTCACGCCCTTCTCCTACGTCTGCGCGGCATGGATGAAAAAGCCGGTCCAGCGGGCCGGTGCGGCCTACAAAAAGGCGGCGGGCGCACTGAGTGCCTCCACCCTTGACCGCGCCCAGAACGCCGTGACTTACCGCATCTACGGCTGCGAAGACGCCCGCGTGGAGCGGTACGAAGAGGCACTGGATACCTACGAAAAGACGGCAGTGAAGAACAACGTGTGGCAGTCGGCCCTGCCGCCGCTCTATCTGGCGGCGTCAGAGGCAGGCGTACTGTTCATTTTGTGGTTCGGCGCAAAGAATGTCCTCGGCACCGGCTGGCGTGTGTGGGACATCGCGGCTTTTACCACCTTCCTTTCCTGCTTCACCAAGCTGGTGGTCAAATCCTCCAAGGTGGCCAAGCTCTTCAACTCGGTGCAGAAGGCCGAAGTCTCCTGGAAGCGCATCAAACCTCTGATGAAGTCGCCGGAGCAGCTGGACGCGCTGGATGTCCCGGCGGCGGAAGATGTGACCCTCAGGAACCTCTCCTTCGCCTACGGCGACACCCCCATCTTCTCGGGTCTGAGTCTGACAGCCCACCCCGGCGACATCATCGGAGTCACCGGCCCGGTGGCCTGCGGCAAATCCACCTTTGGCCGGGTCTTCCTCTGCGAGGCCCCCTATGAAGGCTCGGCGCAGTTTGGCAGAAAGGAGTTCTCCATGCTGGCCCCGCGTCAGATTTCGGCCACCGTCGGCTATCTGGGCCACGACCCGGAGCTGAGCGCCGATACGGTGCAGAACAATGTCCTCTGCGGCAGCAAGCAGGACGCCATGCCCTATCTCGCCGCTGCTGCGCTGAAAGGCGAGGTGCTGGCGATGGAGAACGGCCTTGATACCGTCATCGGCAGCAGCGGCACCCGTCTTTCCGGCGGACAGGCCCAGCGTCTGGCACTGGCCCGGACGCTGGCCCATCCGCGCCCTGTCCTCATTCTCGATGACCCGTTCTCGGCCCTCGACCGGGACACGGAGGATACGGTCTTTGCCGACCTGCAGGAATATGCCAGGGATAAGGTCATCTTCCTCATCTCGCACCGCCTGTACCACTTCCCGCAGATGCAGAAGATCGTCTTTATGGACGGAGGAAAGACCACCGTCGGCACCCATGAGGAGCTGATGGAGTCGGCCCCGGTCTACCGCCAGCTGTACGAAAGCCAGACAGGAGGGAAACAGCATGGAGAACAGGCGTAAAAATGGTGTGTTTGAGGCCATCCGGATGGCCGCCGTGACCCACCGCCTTCTCACAGCGGGGACTGTCCTGTGTGCGGCGGCATCGGTGGCGGCGTCTCTGGTGCCGCCGCTGCTGCTGGCCCGCATCATCGACGGGCTGACGGCAGGACTTCCGCTGACATTCCCCGCGGTGCTTCTTTATTTCGGCAGTCTGGCGCTGGAAGGGATGCTCTCCTCGGCGCAGGAGAGCCTGCTGGTGCTCTTCGGCCAGAAAATGACCCACGCCCTGCGCTCTGAAATGTCCCGGAAGCTGACCAGGCTTCCCGCCAGCACGCTGGTGGGGCAGAACCCCGGCGAGGTGGCCGCGCGCTTCTCGGGCGATGTGGATACGGTGGAGGCGCTGTTCACCTCCGGCATCATCAGCATGGTGGCGGACGCCTGCCGCATCCTTTCCATCATGGCGGTCATTGCCGTGAAGAATACCGGCCTTGCGCTGATTTTGCTGCTGGTGCTGCCGCTGTTCGCCGTGTTCACCCGCCATGTACAGACGCGGATGCTGGCAGCTCAGCTGGATAACCGCCGGGCGGTCGCCGCTGTGTCCGGCCAGGTCCCGGAAACACTGCACAACATCCGCACCATCCGGGCTCTGGGTCTGGAAGACTACATGGAGCGCCGCTATGACCGGTGCATCGGCGAAAGCTATGCCGCAATGGAGCGGACGAATTTTTACGACGCGATCTATTCGCCCGTCGTGCTGGTGCTGAATGCCGCCGTGGTAGGCATCGTTATGCTCCTCTCGGCTTCCGGCAATGCGGCTGCCCTGACGTTGTTCGGGATGTCGGTCGGCACCTCGGTGGCCGTCATCAACTACATTTCCCGCATCTTTGCGCCCATCGAGAGCCTTGGCATGGAGATACAGACCATCCAGTCGGCGATGGCGGGCGTCAGGCGCATCGACGCCTTCCTTGACCAGCCGGAACGCACCATTCCCAAGGAGCGGGAGACCTCTGCCCGGGGCGATGTGGTGCTCTCTCATGTGACCTTCGGTTACGGCGAAAAGCACGTCTTGAACGATTTTTCCATGACCGTCAAGCAGGGCGAGCAGGTGACGCTGGTGGGCCGGACGGGTGCCGGAAAGAGCACCGTCTTCAAGCTGCTGCTGGGACTTTATCACCCGGAAGCCGGGTTGGTGACCATCGGCGGCGTGGACGTGGCGGACATCACGGACGCCAGGCGCCGCACCTGCATCGGCTGTGTGGAGCAGCATTTTGCCCGTGTGCCGGGTACGGTGCTGGAACAGATCACGCTGGGCGACCCCGGCATCACCGAAGAGATGGCAAGGAACGCCGCGAAGCTTGCCGGTCTGGATGCCGCCATCCAGACCCTGCCGAACGGCTATGATACGGTGTGTACTGACGGGATGTTCTCGCAGGGCGAGTGGCAGCTTCTGTCCATCGCCCGCGCCGCAGCGGCAGACCCTGCCGTGCTGCTGCTGGACGAGATAACGGCCAACCTCGATGCTGAGACCGAGGCCCGTGTCCTTGAAGCGCTTCGCCGCGCGTCCGAAGGACGCACGGTGCTCTCCGTCTCCCACCGCATCTATGAGAACCTCGGCGGCCGGACGGTAGAGGTCAGGACGCAAAACGCATAAGAAAAAGTGAAAAATGAAACAAGAAAAAGCTTACTATCATCTGCCCGGCTCGTTCGAGTTCTACGAGCTGTACCGGGAGTTCCTGCCCCTGTTCCGGGCGCACAGAGAATACTTTTATGACTGGTGCGACATCGGCTCCATCTACGGCGCACCGGCCGACTGTGTCTGGGGCGGGGGACGGGCTGGCTTCGGGGAGCATGATCCCAAAGAAGTCCTTGCCCTGACGCGGGAATACGGCATCTCGGCGCGGCTGACCTTCAGCAACTCGCTCCTCCGGGAGGAACACCTTTCGGATAAAAAGTGCAACGCTCTCTGCGCCCTGTTTGAGCAGGAAAACCCGGTACAGAGCGGCGTCATCGTCCACTCGGAGCTGCTGTTGGACTATCTGAAAACACACTATCCGCAGCTTTATTTCGTGTCCTCCACGACCAAGGTGCTGACAGAGTTTCAGCAGCTCCGGGCGGAGACGGCCCGGGAGGAGTTCCGCTATGTGGTGCCGGACTTCCGGCTGAACAAAGCCTTTGGAGAGCTGGACAGTCTGCCGCAGGCGCAGAAAGACAAGGTGGAATTTCTCTGCAACGAGTGCTGCTGGGTCGGATGCCGGGACAGAAAGCGCTGCTATGAGAATGTCAGCCGGAAGAATCTCGGCGAAGCCTGCCCTGACCACATCTGTACCGCACCGGGTGCGGAGGAAGGCTACCGCTTCTCGAAGGCGATGGAAAATCCGGGGTTTATCGGCATCAGGGACATTCGGGATGTCTATATGCCGATGGGATTTTCCAACTTCAAGATCGAGGGCCGGGGCCTGGGCAGTGCGCTGGTACTGGAATTTCTGCTCTACTACATGACAAAACCGGAATACCAGCTGCATGTCCGGGAAGCCATCTATCTGGACAATATGCTCGACCTGTTCTGAGGAGCCGCATGACGGCGGCGACGAGCCGGATGACACCGGGCAGAACGCCAAGAACGGCTATCGGAAAGGCGTGGGCTGATCAATAAAACAAGGGCTGCTGTACAACACGGTACAGCAGCCCTTTGCAGTTATTTCCGGCTCGTCAGCTTGTTCAAAAACATCACAGCCAGCACGATGACGCCGATGACCAGCACGATGCTCACCATCCCGATGACCATGATGGGCAGAGTCGTCATCCACGAAGTAAGATGCAGCATATCAGTCCCTCCTTTAGCTCAGCAGGGTCAGCAGCAGTCCGCCGGCGATGACAGAGGCTATCTGGCCCGAGACGTTGACACTGATGGAGTACATCAGCAGGAAATTCTGGTTGTCCTCCTCGAGGCCCAGCTTGTTGACGACACGGCCGCTCATGGGGAAGGCCGAGATGCCGGCTGCGCCGATCATGGGGTTGAGCTTTTTGCCCTCCGGGAGGAAGAGGTTCGTCAGTTTTGCGAACAGCACACCGCCGGCGGTGTCAAACACAAAGGCCACGAGGCCCAGCGCAAGGATGAGCAGAGTGTCGGGCCGCACGAACTTGTCGGCGGTCATCTGGCCGGCCACGGTCAGGCCCAGCACGATGGTGATGAGGTTTGCGAGGACATTCTGCGCCGTTTCACTCAGGGTGTTCAGCACGCCGCATTCCCGCAGCAGGTTGCCGAACATCAGAAAGCCCACCAGTGCTACGCTGGCCGGAGCCACGAGCCCGGCGATGATGGTCACGACGATGGGGAACAAGATCTTGGTCAGCTGGCTGACACTGCCCTTCTGGTAGGGCATCCGGATGCGGCGCTCCTTCTGGGTGGTCAGCAGTTTGATGACCGGCGGCTGCACGATGGGGACCAGCGCCATGTAGCTGTAGGCCGCCACCATGATGGCACCAAGGTACTGGGAGTGCAGGACGTTGGCCACGAAGATGGCGGTGGGGCCGTCTGCCGCGCCGATGACGGCGATGGAAGCGGCGTCCTTCAAATCGAAGAAGAAGCCCGCGAGGAAGAGGGTGAAGAAGATGCCGAACTGCGCCGCTGCGCCGAAGAGCATCAGCCACGGCTTCTCGAGCAGCGGGCCGAAGTCGATCATCGCACCGATGCCGATGAAGAGCAGCAGGGGAAACAGCTCGTTGGACATCCCGGCCTCAAACAGAGCCGAGATGGGGCCGACGGTGTCGCCCTGCGTGATAGCGCCCGATAAGGGCAGGTTGACGAGGATGGCTCCGAAGCCCATGGGGAGAAGCAGGCTCGGCTCCATCTTTTTTGCGATGGCAAGGTAGATGAGCAGGGCGCCGATGCCCCACATCACCACCATCTGCCAGGTCAGGTTCCCGAAATTGGAAAAGAGACTGGCGAATGCGTTCCAGAAATCCATGTCATTGCCTCCTTTGAAATCTGCGGTGCAATGACGAAAAAAAGAGACTTCCGCCACAGCACCAATTACTGTGACAAAAGTCTCAAGCGAACACATGACATCGGGCATTTCTGCCGTGTTGACGCTGCCATGCAGCGCTCCCATAAGGTGGAGCGCCCTTTACTCCCTTTTATCCGATTCTATTAAACCAGAATATGCGAAGCCTGTCAAGAAATGTGCGGGACTTTTAGCTGGATCTTAGGGGGGACTCTGAATATAGAGTGAAAAAAGAGGCTGAAGAGTACGAAAATGCTTTTTGCACTTTATTCTTTTACAACGGCCGCCTTCTCGATGCCATAGCGGGCAAAGAGGGGGAGGGCCTCCGGCGGGACCGTCTCGCCGCTGACCACGATGGGGATGGCAGGCGGGCAGGAGACCGCCGGTGCGGCGCAGATGCGGCCCACGGCCTCGGCGGCAGGGATCATCTCCTGCGGTGCAAGGACAGCTTCCCGGATGGTGAAGCGGCGGGGCTGTGCCTCGAGCGCCCCGGCCAATGCCGCGAAAGCGGCAGGATCGTCAGCCGCAACGGAGACATCGGCAGCAGGGGCCTCATCGCAGATGGCGTGCAGGGCCGTTTGCAGGCAGGCAAACTCTGCCGCAGAACTCTCGGCGGAGGGCATCAGCACGACGTAACGGGGGTCGGCATACTCGCACTCCACACCCCGCTCCCGCAGAGCCTGCGCCAGCTGCTGGCCGGAAAGGCTCAGTACGGCGGCGTCCAGCGTCAGCTTGAGGGGTTCGCGGTGCGCCCCGGTGAGGGGGAGTGCCAGCCCGGGCCGGAGGGCATCCAGCTCCCGGCAGAGCATCCCCAGCCGCCAGCGGCAGATGTCCAGCTTCTCCCGGAAGCCGTCGGCCAGAACCGCGTTGGCGGCGTCCAGCGACTGCAAAATGAGATAAGAGGGGCTGGTGGAGCCGAAGAGAGCCAGCGCATTGCGCACCGCAGCCTCGTCGGCCTGCACGGATGGCCCAAGATGCAGATAGGCACCGCCTGTGAGGACGGGCAGGGTCTTGTGAGCCGAGTCACAGCAGAGGTCCGCGCCCAGCTGGATGGGGTGGCGGCTGCCCTCCTTCAAAAAGTGGAGATAGGCGCCGTGGGCGTTGTCCACCAGAAGGGGCAGGCCGTGGGCGTGGCAGACCGCCGACAGCCCCGCGATGTCCTGCACGAAGCCCAGATAGTCCGGGCTGGTGAGGTAGACGCCGAAGGGTGTGCGGCCCTCGGCGGACAGCTCGTCCAGCGCAGAGGCAAGAGCTTCCGGCTCCACAGGGCAGGTGCAGAGCGCCCCGGCGGCGTCCGGCGCGGGCCAGAGCCACTGGATGTCGAAGTCCAGCAGAGCCGCCGCGTAGAGCAGGGCCTTGTGGGCGTTCCGCGCCGCCAGCAGGACAGGCCGATCTGCCTTTGCGGGCCGCATTTGGAGTGCAAGGTGGAGCATGGCCCGGATGCACTGGCTGCTGCCCTCGGTGCTGTAATAGGTGCGGGCAGTGCCGAAGAGCTGCGTCGCGTTGGCCTCGCTCTGAGCGATGATGCCCTCGGCTTCGTACAGCTCGTCTGCGCCCGCAATTTCGGTGATGTCCAGCTCTTCACAGCCCAGCGGGCCGCGGCCCTTGTGGCCCGGCATATGCATCCGGGCAGTGCGCTGCCGGGCGTAGCGACGGACAAAATCGACGATAGGAGTGTTCATGGCTTTATTCGCAGGCTTCGCCGTCTGCGCAGGCGTTGCAGGTGCCGCCCAGCTCGATGGGAACTTCGATGCCCTGAGCTGCCAGCTCCTGGTTCTCAGCAACTTTTATCATGATGGCGCACTCGACACGCTTCTTGAACAGCTCACAGCCGTACTCGTAGACGCCGGTGATGCTGCCAGTGGCGTGGTAGGCGTTGGCTGCACAGCCGCCAGAGCAGTAGAGCTTGGCCCAGCAGTCCTTGCACTCGGGGCGGGCGTAGGCGTTGCAGTGCTTGAACTCATCCCGCACGGCGGTGTTGGTGACGCCCTTCCAGATGTCGCCCATCAGGTACTTGGGGTCGCCGACGAACTGGTGGCAGGGGTAGAGGTCGCCCCAGGGGGTGACGGCCATGTACTCGGTGCCGGAGCCGCAGCCGGAGATGCGCTTGTAGATGCAGGGGCCACCGGTGAGATCGATCATGTAATGGTAGAAGGTAAAGCCGCGGCCCTCGCGGTCGCGCTTTATCATCTCTTTGGCGAGGATCTCGTACTGCTCCTTCAGGATGGGCAGGTCCTCGGCGGTGAGGGCGCTGGGGTCAGTGGGCTTGGTGACGACCGGCTCCATGCTCAGCTCCGTGAAGCCGAGGTCGGCCATGTGGAAGATGTCGTTGGTGAAGTCGGTGTTGTAGTGGGTGTAGGTGCCGCGCATGTAATAGTTCTTGTCGCCGCGCTTTTTCACGAACTCCTGGAACTTCGGCACGATGGCGTCATAGCTGCCGTGGCCTGCGTAGTCCTTGCGGAAGCGGTCATGGACTTCCTTGCGGCCGTCGAGGCTCAGCACGACGTTGTGGCACTCCTTGTTGCAGAAGTCGATGACATCGTCGTCGATGAGCATCCCGTTGGTGGTCATGGTGAAGCGGAAGTTCTTGTTGTGAATCTTCTCCTGCTCGCGGCAGTAGGCGACGAGCTTTTTGACCATGTCGAAGTTCATCAGAGGCTCGCCGCCAAAGAAATCGACCTCGAGGTTGCGGCGGGTGCCGGAGTTCTCGATGAGGAAGTCCATAGCCCGCTTGCCTACCTCAAAGCTCATCAGGGCGCGGTCGCCCTGATAGCGGCCCTGCGAGGCGAAGCAGTAGGAGCAGTTAAGGTTGCAGGTGTGGGCGACGTGGAGGCAGAGCGCCTTGACCACCGTCTGGCGGTTCTTGAAGTCGAAAGCCATGTCCTTGTAGACGTCGGGAGCCCAAAGCTTGCCGGCGGCTTCCAGAGAGGCCACGTCCTCGAGGCACTGGCGCAGGTCGGCCTCGGTGACGTCGGGGCGGTCGGCATACTTTGCCAGCATGGCGGCCACGATCTCGTCGGCAGAGTGCTCTTTGTACATCGCAATGACGTCGTAAGCCACGTCGTCCACGACGTGGACCGAGCCGCTGCAGCTGTCCAGCACGATGTTATATCCGTTCAGTTGATACTGATGTACCATTTCATTCTCCAATCTATAATTGCCATAAAAAAATGCCGCCCTGCAAAGGCGGCATAGGGTCTGCAATGATTACTTATTGCTGTTCTCGCACTTCTGGTTTGCGACGCCGCAGGAGGTCTTGCAGGCAGACTGGCAAGAAGTCTGGCACTCGCCGCAGCCGCCGGTCACGACGCTCTTGGTCAGGTCACGAGTAGCGATAGTCTTAATACGTTCCATAGTTGAAAACCTCTCTAAGCTCCAAAGTTTCGCATACAGCTTTCTGTATACAGTGTTATCTTTATGTATGATAACACGATGTGCGGATTCTGTCAAGATTTTTGTAGCCCTCTCAGTCAAAACCTTGCAGGTTTTGACAGCTCTCCCAAGGGGAGAGCCACTGGCGGGCCGGGCAAGTCCATGCAAAACGAGAAAGTTTTGCGATTTTGGGAGCGGAAGTGCCTTGCTGTTAGGACAAGGCTGACTTTACCCAATAGGCTGATACTTTTTCAGGATGGTATGCAGCCCCAGCTCCCGGGCGCGGGCCAGCAGGTAGCGGTAGCGGCACAAAAGGGCCTGCCGCTCGTAGATGCGCTGCTCGATGAGGTCGGAGTCCACCTCGAGGTCGAACATCATCGCGTTCCGCTGCAGGCAGAACAGGCACTCTTTCAGCTCTTCTTCCAGCTCGGGGTGGTAGCGCTCGTGCTCGTTGTCGCGGGGGATGCGGGGCGAAAGCAGAGTCTGGGTGGTTTTGGATGGGGTTTGCAGCATAAGGCGTCCTCCTTTATTTATAAGTAGAAAATCAGGTACACCTTATTGTATGGCCAGGAGAGTGCAGAAAATGCCGGTTCTGAGGTTGGCACAAAGAAAACGCCGCCTCCGGGAGTTCGGGGGCGGCGTTGATGGAAACTATCAGAAAATGCGGTTGGCGCGGTTCATGTACTCAAGCTCGCGCTTGGCGCAGGCATTCACATAGAGATTGATGTCAGAAGTGGTTTGCAGGTTGGCAATGCGGGCATTCAGTTCGGCACCCTGCGACTGGATCCCAGTCAGTTGGTCAGATATGCGCTCGGAGTTGCGGATAAGCTGACCAACCTTGCAGTTGGATTCTTCGATAGCTTCATAAAGGTCCTGCTGGAGCGCTTTGATCTCATCTAAACGCTGGATGACCTGATCCAATTTCGAGATGATTCTGTCCAGACGGCATTCAGTGTCATATTTGTTGTATGCACCTTCATGGCCTTCCAGCTGAGTGCATACGCCAGTATCGAAGTAGCCGTACAAGGAACAGATAGGAACGAGACCCCAATATTTTTTATGGATAACGCCCTTGTTGTATAGCTTGTTCAAAGTGTCTACAGTCTTTTTGTGCGCATCTTTCAAAGTTTTGAGCTGGCCTTGAAGAAGCAGCTTTTTAGGACGCTCTCTTTCTACGCGGAGTCGGTCTTGTTCGACCGCCCGATTGTATGTGGCCATAGCAGTTTCATAGGATTTTTTGGATTGCTGTTTGGCAGCATAACGAGCGTCGGATTGATTGTTCCTTTCGACAAAGAAAACGATTATGCCAGCGGCGAACAAAAATATTGCACAAGGGATAGCGAAAGACCTGGCAAGGTAGAAAATTAAAAGAATAGGAAAGAGAAGCAAGCCCATAATTCCCCAATCGGAATTGATGATGGCGTCTGATACAGGTGCTAACAAAAGGAATATAAGTGCGCTGCCAAAGCACAACCATGTAAGTCCACTGATTTGGTAGTTGGAGTTTGCTTCGGTATAGACGGGCCTTGTGTACCGGTGAGCATCTGGCAGGCAGGAAAGTTGATACTCTAACGATGCGATAACTTGATTTTGAGTATAGACCTCTTTTTCTAGCTCCATTAACATTTTAAGATGCTCTTTGATTGCCGCAGCGTTCATTATGACACCATCCTTTTTACCTCTGATATTGTCCACTTTCGGACTATATCAAAATAATACTCCACATATGGATAATTGTCAATATTCGGGCAATCCTTTACCATCTTATTTATAGATGTAATCTGATTCGTTAGGAGTGGGATTGTCCGTGATTTCGTTTGAACCTCTTTGGAAAACAATGAAAATGCGTGGTATCTCCCAGTATAAACTGCTGAAGGATTATCACTTCAGCGCTGGACAGCTGAACCGACTGCGAAACAATCATAATGTCAACACCTATACCATTGACCAGCTCTGCAAGATTTTAGACTGCAAAATCGAAGACGTCGCGGTCTATCTGGAAGAGGACGCTTCGGAGGCGGAAGAACAAACTTGACGGATTTTCGCGTATTTCTGAAAAAGTACAACTTTTTTCAAAAATCTGCTTGACAAAACGCGCAAAGGCGGCTATAATAGCACACGTTGACCGGCCCGATGCCGCGAAACACAACAGGATATTGGGGATTTGCATAGTGGTAGTGCGGTAGACTCTGACTCTACTTGTGGGAGTTCGATTCTCTCATCCCCAACCAAGAAGCCATCTGATTCGTTCAGATGGCTTTTTTGTTTTATCTCTCGGTGCGTTTTTGGGCCGGTGCGACACAAAGCTCTGATTTTTTCTCGCCTGCCGGGGCTATACTGTTTCTTGATGCAACAGGGTATGCAACAGGGCAATACGGAAGATAGGAGCCAGGCAAATGAGCATTTGGGACGCATTCGGCAAAGGACGGTATAAGGGCTTCTCCCGGGAGGCGGGGCAGCTGCTGGATAAGGCGGTGGAGCTGGCCGGAGGGCTGGGCTGCAAAAAGGCAGACACCGGCCACCTGCTGTGGGCGATGCTGCAAGCGGACGGCGGCCCGGCGGCTCGTTTTCTGGCCGGGAAGAACATCACGGAGCTGGAAGTGCGGCGTCAGCTGTCCGCCGGGCGGGATGGTTCGGTCACCAGGCTTGCCCGGGGCGATATGGCGGCGGACCTGCGCCGGGCGATGGACTACGCCATCATCGGGGCGCAGAACGCCCACCTGAGCCGGGCCGAGCCGGAGCATCTGCTCTGCGCCATGCTGGAAGACACCGACTGCGCTGCGGGCGTTATGCTGGCATCCATGGGTGTCCAGCTCACCGAGGCGGTGCGGGAGTGCCGCCAGCTTTCAGGGCAGTTCATTCTGCCGATCCAGCCGCGCTCGGCGTCGTCGCTGCCGCGGGGGAGCCGGGCCAGCGACAAATACTGCCGCGATTTGACCCGCCGGGCGGCGGACGGCGAGCTGGACCCGGTGTTCTGCCGGGAAAAAGAGCTGGACCGGATGGTAGAGATCTTATGCCGCCGCCAGAAGAACAACCCCTGCCTTGTGGGGGAACCGGGCGTGGGCAAGACCGCGCTGGCCGAAGGGCTTGCTCAGCGCATCGCTGACAAGCAGGTACCCCGGATGCTCCAGGGGCGGCGTCTGCTGGCGCTGGACATGGCCAGCCTCGTGGCTGGTACGAAGTACCGCGGCGACTTTGAAGAGCGGTTCAAGAACCTGCTGGAAGAACTCGTCCGGGACGGCAGCGCCATCCTCTTCGTGGATGAGTTCCACACCATCGTCGGCGCCGGTGCGGCAGAGGGGGCGATCGACGCAGCCAGCATCTTAAAGCCGGTGCTGGCCCGAGGCGAACTGCAGCTCATCGGCGCGACGACGAATCAGGAGTTCCGCACCCACATCCAGAAGGACGCCGCCCTCGAGCGCCGCTTTGGCCGCGTCCAAATCGAAGAGCCCACGCCGAAGCAGGCTGTGGATATACTGGAAGGTCTGGCACCCCGCTACGAGCGGTATCACGGCGTCCGCCTGCCCAACGAAGCCCTGCGGGAGGCCGTGGAGCTCTCGGTGCGGTATCTGCCGGGGCGCTGTCTGCCGGATAAGGCCATCGACCTCGTGGACGAAGCCTGTGCGGCGGTGCGCATCCGGGCCGAACGGGAAGGGGAGAAAGACCCCGTCCTCAGCCGGAAGGAAATTGCCCGGGTGGTGGCGCAGGCCAGCGGCGTCCCGGCAGAACGGGTGGGCGAAAAGGAGCGGGAGCGTCTGGCCCGCCTCGAAGAGCGCCTGAACGCCGAAGTCGTGGGCCAGAGCCGGGCTGTTGCCGCTGTGGCTGGGGCCATCCGGCGCAGCCGCACCGGGCTTGGAGAGCCGGGCCGGCCGATCGGTGCGATGCTCTTCCTCGGGCCGACCGGTGTCGGTAAAACTGCGCTGGCAAAGGCGCTGGCAGAGAGCTGGTTCGGCAGCGAGAAGGCCCTGCTCAAGTTCGATATGTCGGAGTATCAGGAGCAGCACACCGTGGCGCGTCTGCTGGGTGCGCCTCCGGGCTATCTGGGCCACGACGAGGGCGGTCAGCTCACTGAGGCCGTCCGCCGCCGCCCCTACAGCGTGGTGCTCTTTGACGAAATCGAAAAGGCGCACCCGGATATTCAGAATGTGCTCCTGCAGATGCTCGAGGACGGCCAGCTGACCGACTCCATGGGCCGCAAGGCGGATTTCCGCAATACCATCGTCCTGCTGACCTCCAACCTCGGCGCACGATTCCTCGCCGGGCAGAGCGCACCGCTGGGCTTCGGGGCGGGAAGCGAAGCCGCCTTTGAAAAGCAGTCGGAAGCCGCCGTTGCCGAGGCGAAAAAGTGGTTCCGGCCGGAGCTTGTGGGCCGTCTGGATGAGCTCATCGTCTTCCGCCCGCTGGAGGAGCAGAGCCTCTGCTCCATCGCCGAAAAGCTGCTGGGTCAGCTGGAAGAGCGTGCTGCCCGCAGCGGCTATCAGTTGACCCACACGGCCAGGGTCGGCCCGGCGCTGGCGGCAAAAGCACATTCGCCCTATGGCGCGCGAGAGCTGCGCCGACAGGTAGACCGGGCCGTGGAGCAGGCCTTCGCCGATCAGATCGCCTCCGGCAGTGTGAGCCTCGGACAGCACTGGACGGCAGACTGCGCCGAGGACGGCACGATCGTGGTGCAGGAGACGCAAACGGCGGGTGTCGGCTGAAAAGCTCTTGCATCTGCTCTGGTTTTCCGCTATGATAGAGGGCAGGAACCACCAGAGGAGGAAGCCGAATGCGCTATCTGTTTTTGCTCAACCCCACCGCCGGTAAGCGGGACTGCACTGCTGAGCTGGCCCCGGCCATCCAGGCCGCAGCCCAGCGGGCGGGCATCCCGCCGGAAAAAGGGAAGGTCGTTGTGACCCGGTACGCAGGCCATGCCCGGGAGCTGGCCGCTGAGGCGGCGCACACCGCGCAGGCCGACGGTGAGCCGGTGCGCATCTGGACAGCGGGCGGCGACGGCACCTTCAACGAAGCGCTGACTGGAGCGCAGGGGTGCAGCCTCGCGGCAGTGGGGTGTCTGCCCTTTGGCAGCGGCAACGATTTTCTGCGCACCTACGGCACGCGGGAAGAGTTCAATGACCTCGACGCCCAGCTGGCGGGCAGTGAGGTGGACATTGATCTGATGCAGACCGACCTCGGCCTTTCGGCGACCATCTGCGCCGCCGGACTCGATGCGCAGGTGGCTTACGGCATCCCGCAGTTCCGGCGCATCCCGTTCTGCGGCGGCGAGATGGCCTATGCGCTCTCCATCGTCAAGCAGCTCTGCGGCCACATCGGCCGGAACGTGACCTTCACCATCGACGGCGAGGAGCTGACGGTGGACTGCCTGATGTGTGCCGTCTGCAATGGCCGCACCTATGGAGGCGGTTTTTATGCAGCCCCCGAGGCTCAGCCCGACGACGGCTGGCTGGACGTCTTCATCATCCGCAGGGTGAGCCGCCTGACGATCGCCCGCCTGCTGGGGATGTACAAGAGCGGCAGACACTTCCGGAACGGTGAGCTGACGGAACAGGCGAAGCCCTACTTCATCTACCGCCGGGCAAAGTGCGTCTCCCTGCGCCCGGCAGACGGACGCGGCCCTATCGTGGCGACCGCCGACGGCGAGTGCGCTCCCTGCGACGCCATCACCGCCCAGCTCAAGCCGCTGGCCGGGCGCGTCCTGCTGCCCAAACCGGCCTATGAGCGGTTCATGGCACAGCGTGCCAACGTGTAAAATGAAAGTATGAGAAGCGCCCTGCACGTTTCTTTAGGGGCGCATCGGAGGATCAACAAAGGCGGCGGCTTTCCTTGTCAAGGGAAGCCGCCGCCTTTTCCGTTATCTTACAGCCTGTTTCAGCTGCTCCAGGTCATCCGCATCCGGGTGAGAAAGAGCCTTGTCAAAATTCTCGATCATGGCATCCAGATTGGGCAGATGGATCGGCTGCTTTTTCATCTCTTCGTACCGCTGGCGTACGGACATCGGCATTTTGCCCTGACACATATAGCAGCCGAAAACAGTGTTGCTCTTGTCCAGCGAATGCTCCACCTTTTTCAAGATCTTATCAAAGTATTCTTTGCTGCCGCCGAAACCGGCCGTGCCAAAGAGAAAGATGTTTTTGCCGTGCAGTTGCTTCAAAAAGTCCGAAGTGCTTTCATCGGCATTTCCCTTGTCCGTCCAGAAGCCCACATAAAGGGTGTCCGCTTCCGTGGCGGCAGGATCCGGAATGCCGAAATAATCGCAGCCTTCCTGCGGCAGGCAGTCGTGCAGCGTATCTGCCAAGATTTTTGTGTTGCCTGTTTTGCTGCTGTATACGATCGCGTAACTCATAGCTTCTCCTTTGTGAATGTCTTTTTGTTAAGTATATCGTGATTTTTTGCCGGGTGGGTTTATGCGTTTTTTGCTTCTTTTTCTCGCAAAGCATCATAAACACAGCGAGTTCCCTGATGTGCCATCAGCCCGCCCAGACACTTCTTGTTGCAGCGGAGACAGCGGTGGATCTGTTCCGCCTGCCCGTTTTTCAGCTTGTTCACCCAATCCGGGTCTGCCAGAAGCTGGCGGCTCATGGCGGCGCACTGGATGCGTCCGCTGGCGAGCTGCTGCTCCACAAGATCCGGGTCGTTCAGACCACCGACACCACAGATGGGCAGGTCGGTGTACTGCCGCACCTCATCGCAGAATTTGAGGAAGCATCCCGGCTGGCTGAAATAGGGATGATCGGCGGGCGGGATGGTGTTCTCCAATGCGGAATGGTTTGCCAGCGTTACATGGAAGCTGGTCACACCCGCCTGCTCCAGCAGCGGAACGAACACCGGCAGTTCTTCTTCCACCACACCGGCATTGCCAAAGTGCGGGTTTTCCTGCCGGACGGCCAGCTTGTAATCAATGGGCATCCCCGGAACTGCCGCATGGACTGCCGAAACCGCTTCCACCGCAAAACGTGCGCGGTTTTCTGCGCTGCCGCCGTATTCATCGGTGCGGTGGTTGAAGATGGCCGAACTGAAACTGCCGCACATCCGGTCGCCATGCACCTGCACCATATCAAAACCGGCCTGTTTTGCCAGCACTGCCGCTTTTCCAAACCCGCTGATGATCTCATGGATCTTCTGCTGAGACATATTGGTAATGTACGGTGCCACTTCTGCATTCAATTTTTCCCGCAGCTGATCCGGGGTGATCTTCTTCAGCAGCAGACCGGGAATGTATTTGAACAGGGCCGGCAGATTGGAATCGCTCTGGTGCAGCTGGGCACAGACTTTGCAATCCGCATCATGGGCGATTTTCACGACCTGCTGGTAGAATGCAAAGCCTTTGGTGTCAAACAGCGATTTTTCAAATTTGCTTTTACCCACCGGGACATCGCCCACGATGATCATGGCACAGCCGCCCTGTGCAATGGCACGGATCTTTGCAAGGTATTCTTCATCCGACAGCCCGAAGGTTGTCGGCGCAAAAATAATGCGGTTCTTCAACTGCAACCCACCGTAATTGATCGGGCTCAAGATCGTTTCGTACATCATTTACACACTTTCTTTTGTACTGCTTTTTGCAGTAATGTCAGCAGCAGCTGCCGCTCCTGCGCTGTCAGTCCGCCCAGGCTCTGCGCATCCCAGCCGATAAAGACCTGATGACAGACCACAAAGGCGTTTTCACCCCTCTGGGTCAGCTTCAGGTGGTAGCTGCGCCCATTCTTTTCTTTCGTCAGAAAGCCGTCTTCGGCCAGCTTGTTCAGGCTGCGCTGGGAGTGGCCCCAATCCAGATGAAGAGCTTTGGTCAGTTCCGAAGGCGTACAATCCGGATGCTTTCCTACATAAATGACAAAATATATCAGCCCGAAGCTCAGACCCAGTTCCTGTAACCGCCGGGTCGTGTAAGCGGCAAACTCTCTGTGCAGGGTCAGAATGCAGGAAGATACCGTGGATGGCTCCATTTCGTCAACTCCTTCTGCTTTTGAATGGAAAACATTATAGCACTGTTACTTGACGAAGTCAAGTATTTTGACTGCACTGTGTTTCGGAGCGAAAATATGAAGGTGGACTGGAATTGCCCAAATAGAGAGATGATCCCCCTATAGTTTAACGCACTGGTCTTATGACGGGTGCGTTTTTTGTTATCTGAAAGGCAGATGGAGCGTACATTGTTCGTACCTAGCGAGGGCAAAAAGAACAGACACTCGACAGGCACATGGAAAGGACATAAAAACTTAACAAAGAAATTTGCAAAACCCCTTGATTTTTGACTCCAAGATGAGTACAATACACTTAGCACTCAAGGAAAAAGAGTGCTAAAGAACCGGAAGGGCGCAGCCCCCGGGACATAAAACAGTTTATCTTTTATATTTATAATAGGAGGGCAAGAACGATGAAGATCATTCCTCTTGCAGACCGTGTTGTTATCAAGACTGTTGAGGTCGAGGAGACCACCAAGGGCGGCCTCATCCTGACCGGCAGCGCGAAAGAGAAGCCCCAGGTGGCACAGGTCGTGGCCGTTGGCCCCGGCGGTGTCGTGGACGGCAAGGAAGTCAAGATGACTGTCAAGGTGGGCGACAAGGTGCTCACCAGCAAGTACTCCGGCACCGAGGTCAAGGTGGACGGCGAAGAATGCACCATCGTGCGTCAGGCCGACATTCTGGCCATCGTGGAGTAAGCGTCTTTCCCTCACACTGGACAATCAAGCATTTACGAAGGAGCGATAAAATATGGCTAAGCAGATCAAGCAGGGCGAGGAAGCCCGCAAGGCACTGTGTGCCGGTATCGACACTCTGGCAGATACTGTTAAGATCACCCTCGGCCCCAAGGGCCGCAACGTGGTGCTGAGCAAGAAGTTCGGCGCCCCCGTCATCACCAACGACGGTGTGACCATCGCAAAGGAGATCGAGCTGAAGGACGAGTTCGAGAACATGGGCGCACAGCTGGTGCGTG
>OGNS01000559.1_pt1 | contig 19271 bp, 18 predicted proteins | sample 1573571 | NCBI WGS metagenome assembly OGNS01 (sample SAMEA2581890, study PRJEB24529) | metagenome | biome: Human gut stool | place: China | collected 2011 | reverse complement strand
AGCTTATGATAAAGCCATGGAAAATGCTGTAAAAATACATAATGTTATAGGTTTAGAAAAATCATTTGATTTATTATAACACTCTATTGCCTTTTGATAATCTCCCTTAGTTGCATAAGAATCTCCTAAAATTCTCATTCCTTCACTATAATCAGGAGTATTTTGCAGGATATCTATCTTTCCTTGAGCTTTTTCTAGCTCCCCTTTATTACTATATATCTCTACAAGATTTAAGCTTGCCTTTCTTCCATAGGTACTATCCTTACTCTCTTTTACAGACTCTTCAAAATATCTTGTTGCTAAATCTACTTGATTTAACTTATAATATGACGACCCCAATAGATAATTCATAAATACTATATTTTTTTTATCCTTTAGTTGTGCATATTGATTTAAATAAGCTATACTTCTGTTATAATCTCCTTTATTATAAGATAGTAAAGACATACTTAGTATAGCATCATTGTAATACTTTCCATTGAGTGCTATTATCCTTTGAAAACTTTCCTCTGCTAAAGGGTAATTTTCTTGACTTAGATAAGTAGTCCCTGTGTCATATATAGCTTTTTCATAGTACTCATTTTTAGTATCTATCAATTTTAAATACTCTTCACTAGAATTTTTATCTCCTATCCCAGCATAACATCTCACTAGATAATATCTTATCTCATTTTTATCTTTCTCTTTTAAATCATTATTTATCAATAAAATCTTAAAATATTTGATAGCATTGGAGTAATCTCCTTGTAAAAAATATACCTTAGCTATTCTATCCTGTATACTCTTACTATATTTTGATGTAGGATATTTATCTAAAAAACTCTTTGACTCAACTATAGCCATATCAAATTTCTTCTGTTTATATAATTCATCTACAAAAGCTAAATCATCTCTCTCTGAAGCAAGGGTTGAAACTCCCAATGCAAACAAAAGAGCTATTATAAAATATTTTTTCTTCAAGTTCTACCTCCTGTCTGCTAATTAAAATATCTCTTTTAAAAACTCCCTAACTTTTTGTATTGATACAGTGGTATCTATACAAGGTTCATTTGGAATCTCATTAAAAATCCCATAGACATTTACTGGATAAGCATCATGTATTCCCGATACTAAATCTCTTTTACATGCTACTGCCATTACTAAATCTGGTCTTGTATCCTTTATATGTTTTCTTGCTAATGTTCCTCCTGTAGCTACTTTTACTTCCACAGGAAACTCTGATTTTATTTTTAAAAAATCTCCTATTACACATTGACCACACTTTTTACAATTTTCTATACTTGAAGTTATCTTCAATGGACAACTATATTTTTGTAAACAATGGGGAAGAAGTATTAAAACTTTATTTATCTTCTTATCTTTTATATTTTTTAAAACTCTCTCGTTATTATATTTCAAAAATTTATTTGCTATATTACTTCTCTCTTTCTGTTTCTTTTTTCGTTCTGATAGAAAAAAAGAGAGATAATAAAACTCATAAACTATTTTTGTGAAAAAATTTCCTTTCATCTTTTACCTCTTCAATTATATATCCTAAGTAATTATAGCATATTTGATGTCATTTTTCAAACATTCAATTTTTAATCATAAGGATATTTTTTTCTCTTAATTTTATGTTTTCAAATGCTTATTACAGTAAATTTTTTCCTTTTTTATCTCTACTCCAATTTTAATAAAAAATTTATTGAGAATATAAAAATTCAAGAATGACAAAGATTGAAAAGAATAAAAGTCATTCTTGAAATATTTGTAGTTATTTTAGTTTTTAAGTTATAATAATTTCTCAACTATTTTTTATTTTTTTTCTAACTCTAAAAGAAAGATTTTTTTATCTATTCCGCCACCATAGCCTACTAATTTTCCATTAGCTCCTATCACTCTGTGACACGGAATAATAATCGGTATAGGGTTCCTATTGTTAGCTAATCCCACCGCTCTACATCCCTTAGGATTATCTATACAAATAGCTATATCTTTGTAGCTTTTAGTTTCTCCATAAGGAATTACTTCTAGTGCCTTCCAAACTTTTATTTGAAACTCTGTTCCATAAAGTTTTAATGGAATATCAAACTCTTTTCTACTGCCAGCAAAATACTCATCTAACTGTTTTCTGCATTCAATTAAAAAATTACTCTCTTTCTCTTTACAATCTGCTGGAATCTCATTAAAGGTAACTCTTATTAACTTTCCTTCCTCTTCTACTAGATAAAGATTACCTATTGGAGAGTTGTACTTAGAAAAACATCTCATTAAAAAATCACTTTATCCCTTGAAATAATAAACTCCACTCTTCTATTCTTTGCTCTTCCAGCCTCAGTTGAGTTATTTGCCACAGGATTTTGTTTTCCATATCCCTCTATTGAGATATTATTAGCAGAAACTCCCCTTCCTATTAAATAATTTTTTATTGAATTAGCCCTTTTAAGAGAAAGATTTAAATTATACTGCTCTGTTCCTATATAATCAGTATGTCCATCTATCTTTAGCTTTATATCTTTATTTTCAGCTAAAGCTTTTCCTAGAGTATTTAAACTCTCTTTTACTCCTTCCTTTACCTTTGAACTATCAAAATCAAATAAAATCTCTACTGGCATAGATAGCACTAAGTTATTCCCATCTTTTCTTATAACTACTCCCTCTTCATTGAAAACTATTATATCTTCGAGAGGTTTTTCAGTAGTTGTTACATCTTCTAAAATATATTGTGTTTCACTTTCTTTTATAGTTATCTCTTTAAATTGTCCCTGTGTTGAAGTACAACCTGCTATAACTCCAACTAAAGACAATACCATAAATATCTTTTTCATCTATACACCTCTTTAGAAAATTACAAACATAACATTCTTATCTGGTCTTTGCTCATTATACTTTTTATTTGGCTTACTTACAATCCAATCAAAAAGAAATTTTGCTTGCTCCTCAGTAGTTCTAATACATTTTCTTGTTCCTGTAAAAGTTCCTAATGTTCTCTCTTTTTGTTTCATAAAAAACTCTTTATTTATCTCTTCATCATAGTTAATAGGTGTTCCATGCAGATATCCTCCACCAGAAAATCTGATAGCAAATCTTGCATATCCCTCTTTTTCTCCTATCTCACTATTATATGGCATAATATACTTTGCCATAGGAGATATAAAAAATCCTTTTGGAGTTTCAAAACCTAACTTACTTTCTATTCCAGTTTTACTATAAACATATGAGATAACCTCCCATATACCTTCACTATTCTTTTCAAAAACTATCATATTTTGATTAGATACATCTATAGCAATAACTTTAAAAAACTCATTTTGTATCTTTGGATTCCTTGAAATAGATGAATTTGGAACAATTAACTCTTCTGGAATATTTGCTACTTTTACTCTTGAAGTAGTTTTTCCTTTTTCTATAACAGATAGTATTGATCTATCTGGAATATATATTTCTTCTCCATTGATAACAGAAGTTCCAATACTACTTTGATCTAAAGTAGTCCCATACTTATCCTTTTCTCTTTTAAAATTTTGGTTATTAGGATTAGGTATATATGAGTTAGTACTAGCTATCTCCCTTCCTAAAGCTCTTTGCTCCTTCATAAAATTTTCTAATTCTACTATTTTATCCATAGCTTTTTGGAATCTAAAAGTTCTTTTTCTAACTACATTAGCAGAAACATATCCTCTATTTCCTTTTGAATCCTCTACATAAAACCAAAGATTTCCATAATTTAATACTTTTTCTAAAGCAATTAATTTTGTATCATATGGATATTTTCCTATTATTTTTCCTGAAGTTGAAGGCAATTCTCTCATATTAGCTGTTCTAGCTCTTACAAAAACATAATCTAATACTTCTGGATGCTCTCCATATTTTTCATTTACAGCTATATTTTCAGGGATTTTATTATCATAGACTGCCATAGTTGACCAGTCCGATTGTCCAGAATAAGCCATAGCAATTATTCCTATAACTATTTGTAAAATAAAAATTTTAAAAATTTTCATAATATCAATATCACCTATCTAAAATTTTTTATACTATAATTGTAACATCAAAAAGCAGAGTATTCAAGTAAAATTAATTTTTTAAAATAAAAAAAGGAAAATTCTTTTTTCTGTAGAATATACAAAAAGTAGAAGGAGGAAATATTATGGAGAAAAATAATCTTGAAAATTATACTGAAATTTTAAAAAATCTTAATTCTTTTCCTATATTAGGAGCTTTTTCTAAGGACGAAGTTACAGAATTTTTATCCTATACAGAGATAAAAAAAATTAAATCTGGAGAAAAAATCTTTTCACAAGGAGATTCCCCTGAAGCTATTTATCTTATAGCTGAGGGAGAAATAAAATTAGAATATGAGATTGATTCTAAAATTTACAATTTAAAAAATTATAAAAAAGGGGATTGTTTTGGACAACTAGCATTAATTGGAATAATGCCTTATTTAGCTACTTCTATTTGTGTAGAAGATACTACACTTATCTCTTTATCAAAATTCTCTTTTCATGCTCTCTCAAAAAATAATATTAAACTTTTTTCTAAATTATTACTTAATATAAGTAGAGAAATTTGTAGATATAATTATTATTTGACTGAATGTCTAGGAGAAGTTTTGAAAAAATAGTATAACTTTATTCAAAAAAAGTGTATAATATACTCAGCAATATAAAAAATTATAAATTACTTTAAAAATTGGAGGTTTAAAATGAAAAAGTATATGTGTGAAGTTTGTGGATATGTATATGACCCTGCTGTTGGGGACATAGAACACGGTATCCCTGCTGGTACTCCTTTTGAATCATTACCTGAAGATTGGCTTTGCCCACCTTGTGGTGTTTCAAAAGATCATTTCTCAGAAGTTGTAGAGCATAACACTTCTGAAAAAGATTTATATGTTTGTGAAGTTTGTGGATATGTATACGATCCTGCTGTTGGAGATGTAGAGCACGGTATCCCTGCTGGTACTCCTTTTGCTGAAATTTCAGAGGAATGGGTATGTCCACCATGTGGAGCTGGAAAAAATCATTTTTCTAAAATGAAATTTTAATTAATAAATACAAAACTTTTAGGGAAACTGTTTTGTTATTATTAAAATAAGACAGTTCCTTTTATTATCCTAAAAATTAAATGAGGTTACTATGAATTCAATTTTTCAATACTTAAAGAGCAAATATCCAAAATCATTTTGGTTAATGTGTTTTACTATCACTTGGGAAAGATTTTCATATCATGGAATAGCAACTATTCTGGTTCTATATTTTACTACTGCTATATCTAAAGGTGGAATGGGATTATCAATTATTGAAGCTACTTCTCTCTATGGTTTTTTTGTAGGAGTATTACATCTTACTCCACTAATTGGAGGTTGGCTTTCAGACTTCTATATTGGTCAACAAAAATCTATAATCTTAGGAGGATTTTTTATCTCTCTAGGTAATTTCTTACTGTTCTTTAGTAGAGGTGGAGATAAAAATATTCTATATCTAGGTCTATTGGGAATAATGATAGGAAATGGATTTTTTAAAGCTAATTGTACAAACCTTGTAGGAAATATCTATGCTGATAAAAAACCTAGCGAAAAAGAGATTGCATACAGTCTTTTCTATATGTTTATAAATCTTGGTTCATTCTTAGCTCCATTTACAGCTGGACTTATTGCTGATAAATTTATGGCTACTGTAGATCTCCAAGGAAATATTCTTAAATTTGGATATAGACCTATGTTTTTAGTATGTAGTATTATAGCTATTATTTGGACATTGTTATTCTTCTATCTAGCCCCTAAATTTTTAGGAGACTTAGGAAAGAAACCATATAAAAATACAACAAATAATAAAAACTTTACTCTTTCTTTTAATTTTTCTAAAGAGGAGATTAAAAATATAAAGTTGATGGGAATTATTTCTATCTTTGTTATTTTATTCTGGACAGCTTTCTATCAATCTTTTAGTTCTATTACTCTCTATGCTAGAGATCATGTAGATAGAAATTTGGGAAGTTTCGTTGTTCCAGTTCCTTGGTTCCCAGCTCTAAATGCGATATCAGGAATTATTTTTTCTCCATTTTTAGTTATTTTATGGGAGAAATTAAAAAAATATAAAGTAGATGCTCCTATAAAAATATCTGTTGGATTATTTTCTATGGGGATAGCATTTTTATTTATGAGCATCTCTTCATATATCACTAGAGATGTGTCAAAAGCTAATATGATTTTTATAGTTTTAGCTTTCCTATTTAATACTATATCTGAGCTTTGTACTGCTCCTGTTGGAATAGCTACTTTCAATAGGCTAGCACCTAAGCAACTCTCTACTATTTTTATGGGAATTTGGTATATGACTATGTGCTTTGGAAGTATTATCTCTGGAAAAATAGCTGGAGTAGTTCAAAATATAGGGTTCTTTCCTCTATTTTCTACACTGACAATAGTTTTATTTATAGGTGGAGGAATCTTACTAATTTTAAGAAAGAAATTTTAATATAGTGGATAATTTTGCTATTTATTATAAAATAGTGAAATTATCCACTATTTTTATCTTCTCTATACCCCAATAATTCTTACTTTAAACTCACCCTCTAAAAACACTATTTAAAGAGCTCATAGCATCTAATTTTTTAGCCATATGTTTAAACCATACCCCTTAAAATCAATTTAAAAGAGTGGATATTGTAGTCTTAAATTGAAATCAAAAAATAAAAACATTTAATAATATAAAAGGAAAAAAGTTTACTTCCAATCGCTAGTGCTTACGCAATGCTCATTACAGTAAATTTTTTTCCTTTTCCTTTACTTCTCCTATATCACGATTTCAATTTAAGAAATTTACTATGAGAGAGAATAACATTCAAAAATGACAATATTATACTGATAAAGAAGTCATTCTTGAATTATTAATTTCTTAAATTGCAATAGCTCCTTTACATATCTAACTCTATATACTCAGTAATTATTTCAAACTCCTCTATATCTCTTCCATTTCTTTTTACTCTCTCTATCATTGACAACTTATAATTTTCTAACTGCTCCTCATCATACTTACCTGTTTTATAGTCAGCTATATAGATAATCCCTTTTTCTTTCTCTGTTGGTAGCTTTATCATCAATCTATCTATTCTAAAATTTCTATTCTCTCCATCTATTTTAAGATATGTTGGATACTCTCTATATATAAAGTCCCAATGGGTATCAAAAATATTTCTACATCTCTCATAAATATAATCTATATTCTCTTTAGAAAGTAACTCATTCATCTCTTTTTCCCCAACTACAGAGATATATTTAGCATAGGTAAGCTTTTTAGATAGCTCTATCTCTTTTTCTTCCCAATGTAAAATATTTTCTAAGAAATAGTGTATAATTATTCCTCTTACTCTTTTTCCTTCTATCTGAAGAGTATGAGAATATATCTTATTTATTCCCTCTCTTTGATTTTCCTCTTTATCACTCTTATGGGCAACTATTGGAGTAGAGAGTTTCATATCATATTCTATTCCTTTTAAATTATCTTCTTTTTCTACCTTGTTTAAAATTACCTCTCCTCTATCTCTATTTTTTAATAAAGTTGCGAAATTAGAATTTTCTATATCCTCTATCTTTTCTACCACTACAAAAATATTATTTTTAGGACGAGTAAGAGCAACATAGAGATTATTTATCTCCTCGTGCTCCCATTTCAATCTCTTTTCCTCTAGATAATCTATCTCTTCTACACTTTCTAAAATATTATTAAATTTATTATCTGTTATCAGATAAGATTTTACTTGGGAATAGTTTTTATCCATCTCAAAATAAAACTCCATTCCCTTATCTCCACTATTTCTTGGTTTACTAGGAATAAAATAAAACAGTGTATCAAACTCTAATCCTTTAGATTTATGAATTGTCATAAGAGAGATTGTATTACTACTTCCAGCTGATATCTTTTTAAATTTCTCTTTTTGATTATTTTCCTCGTATTCAATCAGAAAATCATTAAAATATCTATACTCCTTAAGCAGTTTATAAAATCCAAAGATATTTAAAGTATCTTCATCATTTTGAAATCTATTTCCAATCCCTATTCTAAGTAACATCTCATAGGTTAAAAACTCTGTTTCTCCACAGTGATTAGTATAATTTATGTAGATATCCTTTAAAGTAGAAAAAATATCCTCTTCTATATCAATAGAACCATCACTGTACAAATAACTCTCTACCTCATCTCTTTTTTTAATTATCTCTTTTAAAGTCGGAGCTGAGATATTTACTAAATCTGAACGTAAAAAATCTAGTAGTGATAAAAAATCTTTTTTTACAAGCAAAGAGATAAGAGCATAGATTCCACCTATTCCTCTGCTCTCTATTATACTTGTATCAGACTCTAAAGTATATGGTATTCCTCTCTCTCCCAATGAAAAAGCTATTCTCTCTAAAGTTTTTTTAGTTCTAGCCAAAATTCCTATACCACTGTAATTAGTTGAGAAGTTTTTCTCTATCTCATCTATCATAACTTCAAGAGCCTCTCTCTCCTCTTCTTCAGTAAGAAGTTTTATAAAACCTGACTCTTCACTCTCTCTATACCCTACACTATTAAATTTCCAATCACAATTAGGAGGATATACATCTACACTTTTATCAGCTATATCCCTAAAGACTTCATTTGTATACTCTACTATATTTTTTTTACTTCTAAAGCAGGTATCTAACTCTTCCTCTTCTCCATCTATTATCTGAGCAAGATTTTCAAAAAGTTTTTTCTCTCCTCCTCTCCAACCATAGATACTCTGTTTCTCATCTCCTACACAGATGATATTCTCACTCTTATCTAAGATATTTTTCAGTATTCTCCACTGTAAAATACTTGTATCTTGGAACTCATCTATAAATACACTTCTAAGTCTACCATCTATAATCTCAAAAAATTCCTCAGTAAGCCCATTTTCATCTATAAATCCAAGCTCTTTTTCTTCTAAATATTTAAAGGTATAGTTACTTATATCTGTATGAGTAAATCTCTTCTCTCTAAATTTTATCTCATCATAGATAGCATAGATTTTCTCAATGGTTTGTAAAAGTTTCTCCTCATATGGAATTACAAGTCTGTTGTACATCTCTCTTCCAAGATTATCTTTAAATTCCATATATAGATAGTTTAAATCCTCAAGTTGAGAATCTATATCCCCTTTTTTAGATTTTACCTTCACTCCACTCCAAAATTTATCCTTAAGAAAAATATTATAATTCTCCTTTAAATACTCTTCCTTATCCTTTGAAGAAAAATATCCCTTATAATCTTTTTTTACCAACTCATCAAAGGGCTTTCCCTTTATACCAGCTATCTCTTTTAAAATCTCCTCCTGCTTTTCTAATATTGGAAGAGATGGTTTATAATCAAGAGGTTCTTTCTTTTCTAAATTTTTTCCTAGGAGAATCATCTTCCATCTCTGATTTATAATATTTCTAATAAGCTCCACATACCTATCCATATCTTTTTCGCTATTATCCTCTAAAAAGCTTTTGAAAAGGTTGAAATCCTCCTTACTTTCAAAAAGTTTTTCAAAGGTTCTAATAAGGATTTTCCTATTCTCCTCTTCATCTACTATCTCATATGAGTAGATTTTTAGATATGGAGCTATTGCCTTTTTAAAGATGGTATTAGTAAATGAGTCTATTGTATAGATTTTTAATTTATCTTTATTCTCAACAATATTTTTATAAATCTTTTTTGCTTTGGATATCTCAAAAGAAAAACCAGCTCCATATATATTTTGAAGATTTTTCTCTATCTCAACTCTTTTTTCTTCACTTTCACAAATCTCTTTTAAAAATTTTAAAATTCTCTCTTTAATCTCTGCAGTAGCTTTTTTTGTAAATGTCATTACCAAAATATCTTTAAAATCTATTCCCTCTATAAGAGAGGCTATATATTCAAGAGATAATCTATATGTCTTTCCTGTCCCAGCACTTGCCTTCAATATCAATTTTTTTCCCATTACTCTCTACCTCTTCCACAGATATTATAATACTCACAGGTTGTACAAGGCGTTTTCTTTTCTGCCCTCATATATTCTTGAGAGTCTACAAAACTTTTTATATTTTCCTCTAATTTCTCCCTTGTAAGAACTACCTTATCCTCTCTCTCTATCTTTCCTTTCCAAGCATTAAATACCAATTTTTTAGCTTGTCCAGACTCTCCATACAGTATTATTGTATAGTAATCTAACTGTCCATCTTGCTTATTTCCCGTCTTATAATCTATTATCTCGTTACCTATCTCACTCTCTATTACCAAATCTGCTCTTCCTCTCAGATATACATCTATATCTCCAGAATAAAATGGAGTATTTTCATAGGAACTCTTCTCACTTTGAAATCTCTTAATAGCTATTCCCTCATAGTTTGCTTTTAAATCTCTAAAAAATCTCACTATATTTCTACTTATTATAGGAATCATTATCTCTTCACAATAGTTGTCCATATGTAGAGGTATCTTAGCTCTCTCCTTTTTAAAAGCTTTTTTCATTCTTTCTTCCACTTCAGAATACTCTACCTCTCCTATTCCATCTTGTAAAACTTTTTTCCAAATAGAGTTTACATACTCTTCTAAAACTTTATGCACTATTATTCCTAAAACTCTACTACTGATATCTTTATCCTCATATTTTAAAGTATGAGTTAATCCCTCTATATTAGAGAAATAAAAACTAAGTGGACATTTTATAAGATTATCATAGTCATAGGTTCCTATTTGAAGTTTTCCCTCTTTGAAATCCTCAGAATCTTTTATGTATCTTTCATCACTACTTTGAGAATATCCCAACTCCACTCCTACTAGAGATTTTTTTAGCATATTGATACTATTTCTATTTTGTACAGGAGTTTTTAAAAGAGGTAGGGAGTATTTCAATATTATCTCCTCCAAAAATGGAGATATCTCCACACCTTTCTCTTCATCTTTCTTAGTAAAGATTACACAATCTTTTCCACTAAATATAGCTTGAAAAAATCTATATCTCTCTATCTCCCTTTTCTCCTCTTTTGTGGTAATACCTATTTCTTTTCTCTGCTTCTCTGTCAAAATTAGATTATCATTTAAATTTTTAGGTAGATATTCATCTGTTATATCTAAAAAATAGTTGATATCCTTATGCTCCTCACTGTATCTTACAAAGTCCATTCCCTTTATAAGAACGATATCTTGTCCATATTTTATATTACTCTTTATTGTTAAATCCTTCATATATTGGATAAGAAGTCTATACAGAGATATTCCCATCTTATCTCCAAAATACTCATTGAAATTAGAGTGAATTTTCATTACCTCATTACTTTTTATTATTCCAAATATTTCAAAGAATTTATCAAAAATATCTGTATTATCCAGATTCTCCTCAATAAATCTCTCCATCTTTATATGCTCTTTAAAATAGATATATAGCTCATTGGTATTAGAAATATAGGTAATACTCTCTATATCAAAGATAATCTCATTTAATTTCTCTAAAAAATCCAGTGGCATATTTTTTTCAAACCACTCCTCTTGTAAGATTTTTCTTGAGATATACTTATACCCTTCCATAGCACAACTATTTAAAAGATTAAACTCCACTTCACTTATATTATAATAATCTTTAAATATTCTCTCTTCAAAAGCAGAAAGAAACTTAGAGATTTGATAGACTCTTCCTAACTTTTCCTCTTCACTTGATATTATATCTAATTGAATATTTAAAAATTTATATAGCTTTGTATCGTTCATTGTAAAATTTTGTGATGGAACAAAGTAGCTAGGAAAGATTTTTGAGAAAATATTTCTTTCAGGAGCTGGAGAGTATATCTCATATTTTTCTATTTTTTTTAGATAAATCAGCGATAAAGCCTCTTCTAACTCATCTTTAAATTGATATATCTCTATATTTTTTATTTTCTCTGGAATGGTTACTCTATTTATTTTAAACTCTTCCTCATTAAAATCTCCCTTTTTCATCTGTATAGCTATCTCTATATCTTTTTTACTGCTCAACTCTTTTATAAGCTCTATATATATTTTAGGAAACTCCACCATATCTACAAATATTATCTTACTAAAGTTCTCTAACCATATATCTCTATAATTTTCTCTTCTCTCTAACCAATCACTTGGAAGATAGTTATACTCCTCACACAATTTATCAAAGAATTTTTTTATCTCTGAAAAATATCCTAAATATTTTTTTTGCCAATGGGAATATTTACTTAACTCTTCTACCTCATTCACCAATAGCTCTCTATAATAAGTAAAAAAATTGTTAGCTATATCTATCACATCATAGTAAGTAACTATCCCTAGCTCATCTTTTATATTTTGTGGTATACACTTGAAAAAGGCTAAGATTCTCTTAGCCTCTTTTAAAATAATTTTATCTGTATAAAAAATTCTATCCTTGAACTCTTCCATAGTTATAAGAGTTGCTGACTCCTCAAAGAGCTTTTCTGACATCTTTTTAGAAAAGATATCCTTCATTCTGTTATCTGAAAATATATAGAGCTTTTCTCTTTCCTTTTCATCTTTTCTAGAATAAACATCTATGAATTTTACTCCATAATATATATATCTAAAATTTATACCCATACACCTCTCCTATACACTTACATAGCTCCATTTTCCTTTTTTGAATACTCTATAACAAGCCATACTTCTGAAAGCCAAGTCTATTGTCATAACTATCCAAGCTCCAGAAAGTCCTGTATCTATCTTATATAGGAAAAAATATGTAAGTGGTATTCTTATTACATACATACCTATTGTAGTTATCCAAAGTACAGCCTTTGTATCTCCAGCTCCTCTTAAACAACCACTCAAAACCATTGATACAGCTTGGAAAGGTTGACAGATAGAAACAAGTCTAAGTGCTACTGTTGCCATCTCCTTTATCTCTGACTCATCAGTAAACATATAGATAATAGTTCCTGGCAAGATAAAAAACATCAACCCAAATATTGACATAGCAAATATAGCCAAAGTTGTAGTAGCTAGTGCATCTCTATGGGCGTCTTTAGCCGAACCTTTTCCTAATTGTTGTCCTACTAGAGCTGTTCCAGCCACAGCAAATCCAAATCCCATATTATATGAAAATGATTCAGCTGTAAGAGCTATCTTGTGAGCTGTATATGCCATAGTTCCCAAGGATATTACCATCATCTCAAATATTAACATACCAATTCTAAATACCCCTTGCTCAATAGCTGCTGGTATTCCAACTTTTAAAATTCTTATGGACATCTTCTTATCAAAAACTTTTAATTTTTGTAAAGGTATAGATACCCAAAACCTTTTTGTAAAGAATGTGGTGTATATAAAGATACAAGTTATCATTCCACGAGAAATTGTTGTAGCTATTCCAGCTCCCATTACTCCCCAACCAAATACGAAAATAAATAGATAGTTAAATAAAATATTAGAAAAAATACTTAAAATATTAGCTATCATTGGCATATTGGCCTTAGATATAGACCTATAAGCAGCAAAAAATACCACATTAAAACATAGAAATGGCATACCCAATAGAACTGTTGAATAGTATTGGTTTGTCATAACTAAGTTCATATCATCTGCTCTTCCTACTAGCTCCAATGTTTTCTCTCTAAATATAAAAAGAAGTAAAGTGATTCCCAAAGAGATTGGAATAGAGAGTATCAAACTTTGAGCTAAAGCATTTTTCCCCTCTTTTCTATCTCTAGAACCATAGGCACGACTTACTAGAGCAGTAGTACCTATACTTACAGCAAAAAAGATAGGAGTTACAGCATTCAATGGGGCATTTCCTACTCCAACAGAACTAATAGCCTCTGGTCCAAGCCTACCAACCATAAGCATATCAAAAAATCCCAATAGTGTCTGTGCAAATAAATCAGCAATAGCTGGTAGAGCTATTGTCATAATAGCAGCAAATACCTTTTTATTCCTTCTCCACTCTTTTAACAAATCCATTTGTAATCATCTCCCAAATTCTTTAGTTAATATTTTCTGTACTATTTTTTCTAGTTACTAAAAGTTGGTCTATCTTAAATCTATCTACATCTACCACTTCAAATGTATAATTTTCAAAATCTACTACAGCTCCTTTTTTAGGTATACTTTTCAACATATACATCATAAATCCTGCAATAGTTTCATATGTATCCTCTTCAGGAAATTTTTCTATATCATCTAAAACTTTTTTTACATCCTCTACTGGAGTAGCTCCATCTATAAGCCAAGAGCCCTCTCCTCTAGCTATTATCTGTTCATCAAAATTTTGATGTACTATATCTCCCATAAGAGTATTAACTACATCATTTAAAGTAATCAATCCCACTACTAATCCATATTCATTTAAAATTATAGCAAAGTCATCTCTTGCTTCGTTAAATCTATCTAAGGCTTCTGATAAAGTCAAAGTATTTGGAATTACTAAAAGATTTTTATTATAAATCCCTTTAATATTTTTTAATCCCTCTACTTCCCCATTTAATATTTTAGGTAAAATATCTTTAGAGCTTACATATCCCAATATTGAATCTATATCATTTTCACAAACTAAAAATTTTGAGTGAGGGTTATTAGCTATTTTATCCTTTATACTCTCCTCTTCCTCATTTATAGTTAAATATACTATACTATCTCTAGTTGTCATTATAGAGGATACCCATCTTGACTCCAATTCAAAAATATTTTCTATAAGTGAGTGTTCTTTTTTCTGTACTACTCCTGCTTCTGCTCCAGCATCTACCATAGCAAAAATATCATCATATGTAATACTCTCCTCTCTTACCAAAGGAATTCCAAAAAGCTTAAAAATAAAATTTGCTGTCCCATTAAAAATTAAGATAAGAGGTTTTACTATCTTTATCAATACACTCATAGGAGCAACTATCACTGTGGATATTTTCTCTGGTGATACCATTGCCATACGTCTTGGCACTAAATCTGCAAACTCTATAAAAAATCCTGTTATCAATAGAAAAGATATCACTTCCCCTATAAATTTAGAATTTGATGAAAGTGCTGGGATATACCCTTGGATAAAACTCTCTATATATGGTGCTGCTATTCCATCTCCCACTATACCTGCTAATATAGATACAGCATTTGTCCCTATCTGTACAGCTGTAAAAAAATCTCCAGATGCACGTTGTATCTTCATTACCTTTAAAGCGTTTTTACTTCCCTCATCTGCCATCACTTGTAATTTTAATTTTCTAGCAGAAGCGAGAGATATTTCACTTATTGAGAGGAACATACAAATCCCCATCAATATTATTATCAAAAAAATTCTCATTCCTATACTCATATTACTCTCCTTCTCTAATAAAATTTAAATTTTTAATATTTCACTTTAGAGGAGAGAGGTCACTGTTACAATTAAAATATGGTTTATCTTCATAAATTTCTCCTTACTCTCTATAAAAAAAAATATTTTTTATGCTACAATACTTCTGTAATATAATTATAACATATTTTAAAAAAACTTGCATTGAATTTAAGGAGGTTTGATGTCGTATTTAGAGATTTTAGGAATGATAGGATTGGGGCTTGGGTGTGGCCTAAGTAAATTAGGAATACCAGCTGCTTTAGTATTTTCTCCTATCTTAGCTAGTGTATATGGAGGAAAGGCATCTGCGGGAATAATTATTATTCCAGTTATTGTCTCTGACCTTATAGTTATGTATCTATATAGAAAAGATGTAGAAAAAAAAGTACTATTTAAAATACTTCCTCTTACAATTTTAGGAATTATTGTAGCTGTTATCTTTGGTAACAATATCTCTGATGAGATTTTTAAAAAAAGTATGGGAATCATTATCTTAATTATAGGTACTCTCACTTTATTAAAAAGTCTTAAAATAGATTTTTCAAAATTAAGTTTTCTTTTTGAAAAATCTATAGAGATAAATTTTATGGTACAAGAACTTGGTTTTACTTTATAGTAAATATTATCAAGGCAACTTTATATGTTTTAGTTTTAAATAATATCCATCTTGAAACTTTTAAACTTACAAGTGTAGCTATCCCATTTGTTTTTGTGGGAGTTTTTGCTGGAAAATATTTTGTTGAAAAAATGAATCAAAATGTTTTTGAAAAATTTATTCTAATTGTTAGTTTAATAAGTGGTTTAAAATTAATATTTTTTTAATGAGGAGAAAAAATGATTATAAAAGAGAAAGAAAATCAAATAGCAGCTTTAATCTACATTTTTTTTATGGGATTTGGTTATCCGCTCATTCGTTATATAAGCACAATTTTTCAAACAGTTAATACTAATGCTCTTATGTTTTTAGCTGGAGGATTACTTTTTATATCTGTTTCAAGTTTTAAATTTAAATCTGAACTTTTGAAATTGAAAAATAATTTTAGATTATTTCCAAGACTTATACTTATAGCTTTTCTTACAGCAGGAAATATGTATTGTTTTGTAGGGGGACTTAGTAAAACTTCTGCTCTTGCTGGAAGTATATTTGGAATTTTAAGTATGCCTTTTTCTGTTATTATTGCTGGAATAATATTTTTAGATGAGAGAGAAAAAATAAAAGAGCTTCACTTTATTTTTGGTGGTATTATTGCTCTTTTAGGTTCATTTATCTTTGTTTTAAATGGAGCTAATAAAAGTTCATCTAGTTCAGATTTTTTAACAGGAATACTTCTCCTTGCTGGAACAGTAATCATACAAGCAATACAAAGTTTTGTGGTAAAAGATACAGCTAAACATATACACTCTATGGTTATCAGTAGTTGTTCATCTATATTGACAAGTATTCTATTTTTTACTATCTCCATTTTCAGTGGAAATATTACAGAGTTACTCTCTGCTTCTGCTGATAAAATTGTAATAGTTCTTCTTACAGGAATGTACTCAATATTTGTAGGAATGGTTATGACTTTCTTTATCATACAAAAACAGGGAGTAGTAGTTCTAAATGTTTTAAAACTTACTATCCCTCCTGCCACTGCTATTATAGGATATCTTTTCCTACATGAAAAAATTAGCTTAATTCAAGGATTAGGAGCTGCTCTTGTACTTGTAGGTTGTATTGTAGCTCTTAGAAGAAAGAAGTAAACTAATTTTGTATTTGAAATTATATATTTTCTATGATATAATAGGTAGAATTAATTTAAAAACGGAGGAAATAAATGTCATTACCAAATTGTCCAAAATGTAATTCTGAATATGTATATGAAGATGGAAACTTATTAATTTGTCCAGAATGTGCTTATGAATGGACTTTAGAAAGTGAATCAGAAGAGGAAGAAACAAAAGTTATAAAAGATGCCAATGGAAATATCTTACAAGATGGAGATACAGTTACTGTAATAAAAGATTTAAAAGTTAAGGGTAGCTCTCTTGTTGTAAAAATAGGTACTAAGGTAAAAAATATTCGTCTTGTAGATGGTGATCATGACATTGATTGCAAAATTGATGGAATTGGAGCTATGAAATTAAAATCTGAATTTGTTAAAAAAATTTAATAAATCTTAATTATAAAAAGAGTTATTCTGGTTAATGTTGCTACCAGATAATAGCTCTTTTTTTATTTACAGTTATCTAATTTTTATTTGATTTTTAGAATTTACACCCCTTCATTTTTATGCTAAAATATTAAATTATCTGATATAATTTTTAATTTTATTTTATCAAAAGGGGAGATTTTATGAAAGAGTTTAATTTTGCTATCAAACAAACCTTTCCTATATTTTTTACTTATCTTTTTATAGGAATAGCTTTTGGAATTTTGATGGGAGATGCTGGTTATCCACCTTTTCTATCACTTGTAGCTGGATTTTTTATCTATGCTGGTTCATTACAAATAGTTATGGTTTCTCTGTTACAAGCTCATGCTCCGCTTATTACAGTAGCTATTATGAGTTTTTTTATCAATGCTCGTCATATTTTTTATGGGGTAGCTTTCATAGAAAAATTTCGTAAAATGGGTTGGAAATATCCATATATGGTTTTAACCTTAACTGATGAAACATACTCTATTCTTTGTTCTGTAAAGTATGAAGAAAATTTAGATAGAGAAAAAGTAGATTTCTATATCTCATTTGTAAATCACATGTATTGGATTTTTGGTTGTATATTAGGAAGTTATTTAGGGAATTTTATTCCTTGGGATATGAGAGGAATTGATTTTTCAGCAACAGCTTTTTTCCTATATATAGTTGTTAGTCAATGGAAGAATTGTAAAAGTAAAATCCCTGCTCTCACTGGATTATTTTCCTCTCTCTTCTTCTACATTATTTTAGGAGCAGATAGGTTTTTAATCCCAGCTTTATCTCTGACAGTAGTTATTTTGACAATTTTAAAAGAAAAAATTGGAGTGGAATAATTATGGAAAATTTAACATATATAATCTTAGTAATTTTCATAGCAGCTATTGTAACTTGGCTCACTAGAGCAATCCCTTTTCTAATCTTTGGAAATAGAGAGTCACCAGAAAAAGTAAAATATCTAGGTGGAGTTCTCCCACCTGCTATTATGATTATTTTAGTAGTTTATTGCCTACGTAATATAAATTTTAAAAATATCAATAGTTTTCTTCCAGAGTTAATAGCTTGTATAGTTGTTATAATCTCACCTAAATTAAAATTAAATATGTATATGACAATTATTCTAAGTACTTTTTGTTATATGCTTTTAATTCGTATAATTTAATATTAAAATAATCTTAGAAATTTAAAAAATCAAGAATAACTTTCATTTCGTTATTCTTGATTTATTTTACTTTATTTTAATTTCTTAAATTATAACAACCTTTTTATTTTGTTACTTTAGAATATTCGGCTGCACTTTCTCCAGCTATTTTTCCAAATACAGTTATATCTGTCATAGCGTTTCCACCTATTCTATTTGCTCCATGTACTCCACCAGTGATTTCTCCAGCTGCATATAATCCTTTTATTACTTTTCCATCAGCTGTTAAAACTTCAGCAGAAGTATTGATAGAAACTCCTCCCATTGTATGGTGCACAGCAGGTGAAACCTCAATAGCATAGTAAGGAGCTTTTATTAGCTCTCTAGGTAGGATGTTTTTATTAAACTCAGTATCTTTTCCAGCTTTTACATATTCATTGTATTGTTTCATAGTTGCAACAAGATTTTTTCCGTTGATTCCAACTTTTTTAGCTAATTCTTCTAAATCATTTCCAGAGATAGCATATCCTTTATTGATATATCCATTGATAGCTCCAAGTTTTTCTCTTACTGTCTCATCAAATACTAAGAAATCACTCTTTCCAGCACTGACAATACAGAAAAATATATACATTCCGTTATAAATCATATATTTTCAT